>SESG01006737.1_pt1 | contig 14836 bp, 14 predicted proteins | sample 3171421 | NCBI WGS metagenome assembly SESG01 (sample SAMN10866946, study PRJNA518727) | freshwater metagenome | biome: subpolar coniferous forest; feature: holomictic lake; material: water; isolation source: holomictic Lake 227, 6 m and 8 m depth | place: Canada: near Kenora, Ontario | collected... | reverse complement strand
ATCGCCTTCCTCTCCCTGTCGGTCCTCCGCCGCGTGGACCTCCTGCGCGCCGCCGCTCCCTTCCCCACCGTCTCGCGCCTGCTCGTCCTCTGCCTCGCCCAGATCCACGCGTTGCGGCGACTCGCCACCGAGTCGGCGCTGGGCCTTCGGAGCCGCCTGGCGCGGCGTCCCGGGACGCGGGACGTGCTCCGCAGCTCCGGTGCGGTGACCGCGTCGCTTCTCGCCCTCTCGGTCCGGAACGCGCGCGAGGCCGGCGAGGCCATGCGCTCCCGGGGGTTCCATTGATCTTCGAGGCGCGGGACCTGGGCTACGCCCAGGACGGCCGCCCCGTCCTCCGCGACGTCGGCTTCTCGATCGGTCCGGGCGAGCGGGTTGTAGTACTCGGAGTGAATGGGTGCGGGAAGACCACGCTGCTCCGGATGCTCGACGGGCTCCTCTTCCCGACCTCGGGCAGCCTCCGCTATGCCGGCTCGACGCTCGACGCGAGGGCCCTCGAGGAGGCCGCCTTCCGCCGGCGTTTCCGGGGCGAGGTGGGGTTCCTCTTCCAGAACGTGGACGCCATGCTCTTCCACGCCTCGGTGGCCGACGAGATCGCCTTCGGACCGCGCCAGCTCGGCATGGCGGACGTCGATGAGCGCGTCCTCCGGTGGGCCGGCGCGCTCGGACTCGAGCCTCTCCTCGCCCGGCCTCCCTTCGAGCTCTCCGGCGGCGAGAAGAAGCGCGTCGCCCTGGCTTCACTTCTCGTGTGCGATCCCAAGGTCCTGCTGCTCGACGAGGCCACGGCCAACCTCGACCCCGCCTGGTCGGCGAGGCTCGTCGATCTCCTGGCCGCCCGGCGCGACCTGACGGTCGTCGCCGCGACCCACAACCTGTCGGTGGCGCAGGAACTGGGGGACCGGGCGATCCTGGTGGGACCGGCCGGGGAGGGACTGCTCCACGACGGCCCCACCGCCGCGCTTCTGCGCGACCCCGAGCTCCTCGTCCGGAGCGGCCTCGCCCACCGGCACCTCCACGCCCACGACGGCAGCGATCACGCCCATTTCCACGTTCATGACGTGGAATGACGGCGAGGGACGTCCAGGGCCTATATATATAAGATGCTCTCATGAGAGGATGCGATCCCGCCATCGAATATGGTGCCGGGACGACAGGGTCGGTTAGCATTTGCTCTGTGCATTTCCTCAACGGAGACGACAAGTGACCCTTGGTTCCATCGCCCTGGCGCTCGCCCTCGCGGCCGGCAAGGACCCCGTCTTCCTCGGGCTCGACCTCGAGTTCGGTCACCAGACCAGCACCTCGGCCGAAGCGGTGCAGCGCGGCGTCGAGCTCGCCATCGCCGAGGTGAACGCGGCAGGCGGCGTCCTCGGCGGTCGCCCGCTCGAGGCGGTGGTGCTCCCGAACCGGGCGGTGCCGGCCCGCGGCATCGAGAATGTGAAAACCTTCTCGGCCCTCAAGGACGCGGTGGCGATGTTCTGTGGAAAGTTCAGCCCGGTGGTGCTCGAGGAGATTTCGGCGCTCCACGAGAACGAGATGATCATGCTCGACCCATGGGCGGCGGCCGACACGATCGTCGACAACGGGAAGCAGCCCAACTACGTCTTCCGCCTCTCGCTCAAGGACGCCTGGGCGATGAAGACGCTCCTGGATCATGCCACTTCGCGGGGTTTCGAGCGGGTGGCCCTCCTCCTCCCCAACACCGGATGGGGGCGAAGCAGCGCGGCGGCGGCGGAGGCGTACACGAAGACCCATCGCTCGCCCCGCATCGTCGCCACCCGCTGGTTCAACTGGGGCGTGGAGACCTTCGCGGAGGACTACGCGGCCTTCCGGGCCGCCGGTGCGGAGGCCCTGGTGTTCGTGACGAACGAGGGGCCCGGAGCCGTGATGGTGCGCGAGGTGGCGGCCTTGCCCCCCGAGAAGCGGATGCCGATCCTGGCCCACCACGGCGTCGCCGGGGGCGACCTCGTCACCCTCTCCGGCCCTGCCCTCGGCCAGGTGGATCTCCAGGTCGTCCAGTTCTTCACCTTCATGGGGAACCAGCGACCGCAGGCCCGCGAACTCCTCGCCGCCATCGAGAAGCGCTACGGCGTGCAGGATGCCGCACACGTGCTCTCCGCCGGCGGCGTCGCCGCGGCCCATGACCTGACCCATCTCATCGCCATGGCCATCCAGAAGGCCGGGACCACCGACCGGAAGGCCGTCCGGAAGGCGCTGGAGGAACTCCGGGAATACGACGGGATCGTGAAAAAGTTCGCTCGCCCGTTCACTCCGGAGCGGCACGAGGCGCTATCCTCGGAGGATCTGTTCATGGCTCGCTTCACCGCCGAGGGCGCGCTGGTCCGCATCCCGCGCTGACACCTTGGCTTCGGGATCCCCGTCGGCGTTCAGGCGCCTGAGCGCCTGGCTCGGAGCCAGCGTCTCCCGTCGGGTGGGGGTCTCGCTCGGCGCGACCACGCTGGCCTTCGCACTGCTCGTGGACACCGCCTCCTTCGTCACCGCGCGCCGCCAGATCCACGAGTCGGTCGAGCAACTGCTCGAGACCGAATCCCGGTACGAGGTCGAGCGGATGTCCACTGCGCTCACCTCCGCGGTGGACGCGGTGGCCGTCCTGGCCCGGAGCCGGCTGCTCTCCAACGCCCTCGTCGATTCGGACGGCCGGCAGTCCTACGTGACCCCGTTCCTGCGCGACTTCGAGACGGGGCGCAGCCGGAAGATCGGCCTCACGCTGGTGGACTTCCGCGGCAACGCCATCGCCACCGCCCGCGTGGGGGGTGCGGCGCCACCCGTCGCCATGCCCTGGGCTCCGGGGACGGTGGAGAAGGGGAGCCCTCACGCCGAGTTCGCGGGTGCGCGCGAGGCCCCGGTCCTGATCGTGGCCTGGCCGGTGCTCTTCCCCGAGACGCAGACCGCCGAGGGCCTGCTCGTCGCCGAGTTCGATGCGCGGTCGCTTCTCCAGGCCATCGGCCAGGGAGGCGGGCACGCCAGCACCCTGCGGCTCCGGGTCAGCGACGCTCGCGGCGCCGTGATCTCCACCGCGGGGGACGACGGCCCGTGGACCGACATGCTCTCCCGGTCGGCACCCGTGCCGGTGCCCGAGGTGCTCATGCCCCTCGGCCTCCGCGTCGAGGTCGGCCTTCCTCGGGAGACCGCCTACGCCCCGCTCCGCTGGCTCGCCTTCGTCTACCTGCTCGGCACGGTCACGGTGGTGCTGGCTGCCGTCGGGGTCGCGCGGCAGGTCGCCCGCTGGCTCACGCGCCCCATCCTGCGCCTCTCCATCGAGGCCTCCCACATCGCCGACGGCTCACGGCTCGACTCCGGCGTCACCGTCGAGGGGCGGGACGAGGTCGCCCAGCTGGGTCGGGCCTTCAACGAGATGCTGCTGCGGCTCCAGCTCACCACCGAGTCGCGACTGGCGGCCCTCCGGGAACAGAACACCGAGCTGGTCCGCGCCCACGCCCAGCAGCGTCGCCTCGAGGATGAACTGCACCACGCCCAGAAGCTCGAGGCGGTGGGGCGGCTGGCGGCGGGGATCGCCCACGAGATCAACACCCCCATCCAGTACATCGGGGACAACACCCATTTCCTGGCCGACGCCGTCGATTCCCTCTGCCGGTTCCTGGACGGGCAGCGCGAGGAACTGGAACGAAGCGCCTCCCCGGAGGCACTCGCCCGGCTCGACCAGCTCGGCGCGCAGCTCGACCTGCCCTACGTCCGCACCGAGGCGCCCCAGACGGTGACGCGCACGCTGGAGGGGGTCCGGAGGGTGGCGACCATCGTGCGGGCGATGCGGGAGTTCGCTCACCCCGGCGAGAACGAGCCGGTGGCCGCCGACATCAACCGCTCGCTGGAGGCCACGCTCGACGTGGCGCGGAACGAGTACCGGTACGTGGCCGACGTGGTCACCGACTTCGGCGAGCTTCCCATGGTGATGTGCCGGCCGGGCGAGCTGAACCAGGTCTTCCTGAACGTGATCGTGAACGCCGCCCACGCCATCGCGGAGGTGGTCCAGGACACCGACAGCCGCGGCACCATCCGGGTGCGGACTTCCCTGGACGGGGACCGGGTCGAGATCGCCATCTCCGACACCGGCAAGGGGATCTCCCCGGAGCTCCGGAGCAAGGTCTTCGAGCCCTTCTTCACCACGAAGGACGTCGGGCGCGGATCGGGGCAGGGGCTCGCCATCTCCCGCGGCATCGTGGATGCGCACGGCGGGACGATCACCTTCGGGCCCAACCCGGGGGGCGGAACCGTCTTCCGGATCCGTGTGCCCGTCGTTCCGCCGTCGGCGTCCACTGCCTCCGAGCCCCTCGCTTCCCCCTCACCCATTTCCCGGGAGGCGGTGTGACCGACACGCCCCCCTTCCGGATCATGCTCGTGGACGACGACGCGTCGGTCCTGTCGGGGCTGAAGAACGTGCTCCGCCGGGATCGCCACCACTGGTCGGTGCGCTCGGCCGATGGCGCCGAGACGGCCCTGCGTGAACTGGCCCGCGAGCCGGCCGACGTCGTGGTCACCGACATGCGGATGCCGGGCATGGACGGCGTCGAGCTGCTCGGACACGTCCTCGTGGAATGGCCGGGCACGGCCCGGGTCCTGCTCTCGGGCTGGTCCGACATGCGCTCGATCACGCGGGCGGGCACGGTGGCCCAACGCTACCTGCTCAAGCCCTGCGACGGGGAGACGCTTCGAACCGAGCTGGCGGGGGTCCAGCGCGTCCAGGCGACGCTCCCCGACGTGCGCCTCCGGGCCGCGCTGGGCGCCCTCCGCTCCCTGCCCAGCTCGCCCGGGACGCTGAAGGCCCTCTCGAGCCTCCCCGAGGACTCCGGGGAGCGGAACCTGGCAGCCGCCGCCGCCGCCGAGACCGACGTGGCGCTCGCCACGCGCATCCTCCAGTTCGTGAGTTCCCCCTCCTTCGGTCCGCAGCGGCGGGTCTCCGGACTCCGGGCCGCCATCGGGCTGGTCGGACAGGGAGTGCTCCGCGAGATCGCCTCGCTCCTCGAGCCCCTGCCCTCCTCCGCCAGCTTCCCCGGGGCGTTCGAGTCCCTGGCCCGCCTGGAGCGTCACGCGCAGACCTCGTCCCAGATGGCCAGGGTCCTGGCTGGCGACGGGGACGGCGCGGACACCGCATCCACGGCGGCCCTGCTCCACGACTGCGGCCGCCTCGCCATCCTCTCCCGCCTCGCCCCGCTCTACGCAGACATCCTCCTGGATTCGGCCCGCACCGGCCGCACCCGGGCGGAGACCGAGCGGGAGGTGCTGGGGGCCGACCACGCCCGGATCGGCGCCTACCTCCTCGCCCTCTGGGGCCTTCCCGAAGTTCTCGTCGATGCCGTCGCCCACCACCATGACGAGGGCATCCTCGACGAACCGGGCCTCAGTGGCCTCGTAGCCACCGCCGACCTTCTCGCCCACCAGGCAGACGCCACACACGCACGGAGCCCCCGATGAGCACCAGCGCACTCCCCCGCATCCTCTGCGTAGACGACGAACCCAACCTCCTCGCCGGCCTTGCCAACACGCTCCGGCGTCGCTTCGACGTCACCACGGCCGCGAACGGTCCCGACGCGCTCCGGATCGTGGCCGACGCGGGCCCGTTCGACGTCATCGTCAGCGACTACCGCATGCCGGGGATGGACGGGGCCGAGTTCCTGCGCCGCGCCCGGCAACTGGCGCCCACGACCGTCCCGGTGCTCCTGACCGGGCACGCCACCCTCGAGGGAGCCATCGCCGCGGTGAACGAGGGGCGCGTCTTCCGCATCCTGCTCAAGCCGTGCCCGCCGGAGATCCTCATCGGGGCCATCGACGAGGCGGTCGCCCAGGCGCTGGCCCCGTCGCTCGAGCGGCGTCGCTACGAGGAGGAGATCGAGGGGCTCTCGGGCGAGCTCCAGGAGGCCGCCCGGCTGGCCACGGCGGGAAGGCTCGCCAGCGGCTTCGGCCACGAGATCAACAACATGGTGGCGGTCCTCGACGGGACGATCGCCGGGATCCGCGACGCGACCGGAAGCGGCGGAGCCCTCGACCCGGAGGACATCGCCGCGCTCTCCCATGTCCGCAAGCACCTCGCCACCCACGGCAAGAACTTGATGAGGCTGGGGCGCCCCCAGAGGACCGTCGCCGGCACGGCCGATCTGGGCCGGGCCGTCCAGGACGCGGTGGCCATGCTGAAGGAGACCGGCCCCCTCAAGCGGGCCAAGGTGGTGGTGGAGGTGGCGGCCACGCCCACCTGGGTCGGACTGGCGGAGACGCCGCTCGAGCAGATCCTCCTCAACCTGATCAAGAACGCGTCGGAGGCGGTGACGACCATCCGCACGCGGATCCCGACCATCACCGTGGCCGTCACCACCGACAACGTCATCGGTATGGCCACCTGCACCGTCGCCGACGACGGCGTGGGCATCCCGGCCGCGGATATGGATCGCCTCTTCGAGGCCTACCACACCACCAAGCCCGTGGGCAGCGGCACCGGGCTCGGCCTCTTCGTGGTCCGCCACATCGTCGAGACGGCCGGCGGGCGGGTGACGGCGCAGAGCCGGGAAGGCCAGGGCAGCACCTTCACCTTCACGGTTCCGCTCCGTCCGGCGCCGTAGGAACTCGAGCCCTACCCGCGGACCGGCGTCTGGGTCTGGGGGATGTTCGACGGCGCAGGCGACGGCGCGCCCGCCGGATGGGTCCCGGTCGGAAGCGGGCCCGATCCGCCCGATCCTCCCGTACACTCGTAGTCAATGCGCGTGCCGTAGGCCGTGGCGCCCGCCCCGACCGGGTCGGCCATGGCGCTCGGCGTGGCGGGAGGCGGCCCGCCGCGCGCCGCCGGGGTCTCGATCGACTGCGCCAGCACGCGGTAGCTCCCGTCGCAGTGGTTGCTCATGAGTTCCTTCGCCTTCTCCCAGGCCTTGTCGTTGTTGGCCGAGAGCATGATCGACCCTCCGTCGGGGCGGGTCCCGATCCGCTCGGCCTTCCCGGGGGCGGCGCAGGCGAGGCAGGACACGGCGGCGGCGAGGGCGGCGAGAACGGGCGTGCGGAGCATGCACCATCGGTATCACGTCACCGGGCCGGCCGCGAGATGCCCCGGCCGGGTTGCCGCTCAGCGGGCTGGCGGGTGCTTCTGGAGCTTCCGCTGCAGCGATCGCCGGTGGAGCCCCAGGCGGCGCGCCGTCTCCGACACGTTTCCCGCACAGTCCGCCAGAACCCGCTGGATGTGCTCCCACTCGGCGCGCGCCAGGGACGGGGTCTCGATCTCCGCCATCCCCTCCGCCACGGGGCGCCCGGTGAGGGCCGCCACCACCTCGTCGGCGTCGGCCGGCTTGGAGAGGTATCCCACGGCGCCGCGCCGGGTGGCGTCCACCGCCGTGGCGATCGAGCCGTAGCCGGTGAGGATGAGCACCCGCGTGGCCGGATCGACCTCGCGGAGCGCCTCGAGCACCTCGATCCCGTTCGCTCCGGGCATGCGCAGGTCTACGACCGCGAACTCCGGCGCGTCGCGCCGCGCGACCGCGATCGCCTCCTCGCCAGCGGACGCCGTCGCCACGTCGAATCCCCGCTCGCGCAGCGCGCGCGCGAGGCGCTCCCGGAGGACCTCGTCGTCGTCCACGAGCAAGAGCGTCGGGGCGCCCTCCCGGGCTGCTTCCTGGCTCATCTTCCAGCCTCCTCTGCCGGCGTCTTTCCCGCCGGCAACGTGATGCGTGCGGTCGTACCGGCTCCGGGCCGGGACGATAGCTCCAGCCGGCCTCCAAGTTGCTCCACGAGCGTGCGCGCCAGGTAGAGCCCGAGGCCGCTTCCCAGGCCGGGCTCCTTGGTCGTGAAGAAGGGCTCGCCCGCCCGCGCGAGCACCGCCGGCGACATCCCGGCACCCCGATCCCGGACCTCGAGGACCACGACCGCCCCGGACCGCCGCGCCTCGAGCGAGACCTCGGACCCCCCGGGGCTGGCCTGGAGCGCGTTCACGAGGATCACGCGCAACGCCCGCTCCAGCGCGCGCGCGGGGCCTAGCACCCACAGTCCGTGCGGGATCGCCACCGGTGCGACCTGCTCCCGGCCCGGGAGCCCCTCGAGCGCTCCCTCGATCCAGCGCTCCAGGGGCAGCTCGACCATGGCCTCCCCGGCGTTCTCGCCGGCGCGGGCCGACATCTGCTGGAGGATGCCCTTGCACCGCTCGACCTGGGACCGGATGAGCCGGAGATCGCCCAGCGCGCTCTCCCCCACCCCGGCCCTGGAGAGCTCCCGGTCGAGCTCGCGGGAGGCGATCGCGATGGCCCCGAGCGGCGTGGCGAGCTCGTGGGCGGCACCGGCGGCGAGCGTGCCGAGTGCGGCCAGCCGGGCTCGCTGCTCGGCGAGGTCCCGCTCCCGGGTCAGTTCCGCCTCCCGCTCCCCGAGCGCGCGGGTCACGCGCTGCACGATGAGGACGATGACGAACGCGGCGATGGCCACCGCGACCAGCATCCCGTAGAGGTGCACCCCCATCATCGCCTCGTGATCCTGCACGCCGAACGGAGCCCAGCGCTGCAGGGGGAAGAGCGCGCCGAACGCGATCACGCCGGCCGCCGCCTGGGTCCAGGACCAGCGCGGGGGGAGCAGGACCGCGGCCAGGGCGACGTTCACGAGGTAGAGGGTGGAGAACGGGTTGAAGTGCCCCCCCGAGAGGTGCAGGAGGCCGGTGAGGACGGCCGTGTCGAAGAGCATCACGCCGGCCAGGAAGCCGTCCGGCACCTCCGGCCCCCGCCTCAGCCAGGCCACCAGGGCCAGGTTCTCCGCCACCGCGATTCCCAGGAGCCCGCCCAGCGGGAGGAGCGGCAACTCCAGGAGACCTGCGCCCTCGACCAGCGCGATGGCGACCGAGGCGCCCAGGATCGCGATCCAGTGGACCCGGACGAGCGACGCCAGCTTGATCCGCCCCGGCTCGGAGGCGAGGTCCGGAGCGCGATCGATCTCGGAGGTGGAGCGGGGCGCTGACATTGAATTCCCATCCTCGCAGAGAGCGTCCACCCGTTGCCAGGAAGCATTTGTCGCACCCTCCTGCGGGAGCGCTCTGGTATCGTCCCGGACCGAGGAGGTACCGACCTTGCGCATCGTCTCCGCCAGCGAAGCCGTCCAAGCGATCCAGTCGGGCCACCGGGTCTTCATCCACAGCGTGGCGGCGGCGCCCCGTCGCCTCATCGAGGCCATGACGGCTCGGGCCGGGGAGCTGCGCGTCGTCGAGATCGTGCAGTTGCACACCGAGGGCGAGGCACCCTACGCGGCGCCCGAGGTCTCCCGGAGCTTCCGGGTGAACGCGGTCTTCGTCGGCCCCAACCTCCGTCAGGCCGTCCAGGAAGGGCGCGCCGACTACCTGCCGGTCTTCCTCTCGGAGGTGCCGAAGCTCTTCCGGTCGGGTCTGCTCCCCCTCGACGTGGCGCTCATCCAGGTCTCGCCGCCCGACCGGCACGGGTTCTGCTCCCTGGGCGTGTCGGTGGACGCCACCCGCGCCGCGGTCCAGACCGCGCGGACGGTCGTCGCTCAGGTGAATCGACGGATGCCCCGCACCCACGGGGACGCGCTCATCCACGTGGACGACATCGACCTCGCCGTCGAGCACGACGAGCCCCTGCCCGAGCTCCACTCCCCCCCGCTGAACGAGGTGGACCGCGCGGTGGGGCGCCACTGCGCCGAGCTGGTGGAGGACGGGGCGACGCTGCAGCTCGGCATCGGCACCATCCCCGACGCCACGCTGGCGGCCCTGGCGGGGCACCACCGGCTGGGCATCCACACCGAGATGCTCTCCGACGGCGTCGTCGATCTGGTGGAGAAGGGCGTGGTGACCGGCGAGGAGAAGCGGGTCCACCCGGGGAAGATCGTGGCCGGCTTCGCGCTGGGCTCCCGGAAGCTCTACGACTTCATGGACGACAATCCGCTCGTCCAGATGCTCGACATCGCCTACGTGAACGACCCGGAGGTGATCCGGCGCAACCCGCGCGTCACCGCCATCAACAGCGCGCTGGAGGTGGACATCACCGGGCAGGTCTGCGCCGACTCGATCGGCGAGCGGCTCTATTCGGGCGTGGGCGGCCAGATGGACTTCATCCGCGCCGCGGCGCTCTCCGATGGAGGGAAGCCCATCATCGCCATGCCCTCCACGACCTCCGGGGGCGTGTCCCGCATCGTCTCGCAGCTGAAGCCGGGGGCGGGTGTGGTGACCACGCGCGCGCACGTGCACTTCGTGGTCACCGAGCACGGCATCGCCGATCTCTTCGGCAAGAACCTGCGGCAGCGCTCCGAGGCGCTCATCGCGGTGGCCAGCCCGAGGCACCGCGACGCGCTGGCCGCAGAGGCGCGGCGCCGGTTCGGGAGCTGGTAAGCGGGACGGCTAGAAGCGGAACTCGGGCGAAGCGACGAGCTGCACGCCGCCCATCCAGGACCCGTTCATCGACCCGCCCTCGAGCACGAGGTCGAGCCCCACGCCCCAGCGGTTCGTGTTGAAGAAGGCCACGCCGGCGCCGACGCGCCCCAGGAATCCGAGCTTGGTGTCCGGCCCGATGAGCAGCCCGCCCCCGAAGCGGAGCCGCCCGGCCGTGTCGGAGAGCGGAGTCCCGAGCAGCACCACGTAGTCGAGGGTGGGCTCGTAGGTGGTCACCTTGGCCGAGTGGTCCACCTGTCCGGTGCTCGTCACCACGGTCGATTTCACCGTGCCGAAGCCGATGAGGAGCCCCAGCGAGATCGCGCTCGGTCCCGAGATGTGGAGGTCGAACTGCGGGCCGACCACGAACGGAACCCAGCTCGCGTAGGAGGTGGGCGCGCAGGTCCAGCCGTAGGCACACACGTACCAGTCGGAGTTGTAGAGCCCGACGCCCACGTTCACCCGGACCGTGTTCCGCCACCCCTCGAGCCGCAGCGGGGGGGGCTGCTGGTCGGGCGAGAGGAAGGTGTACTGGGCCGCGGCGGGGGCGGCCACCGCGAGCAGGGCGGCGGCGGCGGCGATCCGGAGGAAGGTGCGCATGAACTTCCATTATCGCATGGCCGCGGCGGCCGTACAGCGAGCGGCCGCGAGCGGCGTGCGTCAGGCGTGCTGCTGGGCGGGCGCGAGCCGGGGCAGCTGCATCCGCAGCGGCTCGAGCTCCTTCTCGGCGGAGACCCGGACGACCCGGTGGCTGCTCGGGTCTGCGAGGACCTTCGTGACGAGCGCGTGGTTCAGCCCGTGGCCGCTCTTGTAAGCCCGGAAGAGGCCGATGACCGGAAGACCGAAGAGGGAGAGGTCGCCGACGGCGTCGAGCACCTTGTGGCGGGCGAACTCGTCGGGGAAGCGCAGCCCCTCCGGGTTCAGGATGGAGAAGTCGTCGACGACGATGGCGTTCTCCAGGCTTCCGCCGCGGGCCAGGCCGGCCTTCTTCATGGCCTCGATGTCCCGCAGGAAGCAGAAGGTCCGGGCGCGCGCCACCTCCCGCTCGTAGTTGCGGTCGGAGAAGGCGAAGCGGAAGGCCTGGTCGGTGACGAGCGGGTGCTTGAAGTCCACCGTGAACTCGATGGAGAGCGAGTCGGCGGGCTCGAGGCGGGCCAGCTTGTCCCCGTCCCGGACCTCGACGGCCCGTTCCATGAGGATGAACTGCTTCCCGGCGCGCTGCTCGGCCACGCCACCCTCGCGGATGAGGGCGACGAAGGGGGCGGAGGAGCCGTCCAGGATGGGGATCTCGGGACCGTCCACCTCGATGCGGCAGTTGTCGATGCCCATGCCGGTGAGAGCGGAGAGGACGTGCTCGACGGTGTGGACCCGGGCCTTCCCGATGGCCAGGTTGGTGGAGAGCGTGGTGTCGACGACGTGGGCGGAGCGGGCCGGAATCTCGACCCCCAGGTCCATGCGAACGAAGCGGAGCCCGCTGTCGGCCGGGGCCGGCGCGAGCGTGAGCGACGCGGTCCGTCCGGAGTGGAGTCCCACCCCCGAACAGGTCACGCGCTTCGCGATGGTTCGCTGGTTCCAGTAGCTCATTTTTTCGCCTCCGATGCCCCCACCAACCCGCCACGACGCGCCGCGCAAAGGCGGGGCGTCATGGTTTGGAGCAATAAGGATGCCGGGTTCGACGGGAGGGGCCACCTGAGGTCCCGATCGGGTCATCCATCCGATATCACGGGCTTTTAGCGTCGATCAACCGGGAGGTCGACTTTTTTTGAATCCGCCCGATGTGTCGCCCTTGCCGAACAACCCTGACACGGATGTCGCGGTCGTGCAGGATGGCGCACTTCCTCGCGGTTTCGGATATAGCCGGTGGAAGGCGTGTTCCCCCTGAAGAACGACATCCCGGTCCGGCACCTCCCGGCCGTCACCCTCGCGCTCCTCGCCGCGAACGTGATCGGGTTCGCCCTCCAGGTCTGGTACGCGGTGGAGCGAACCGGCATCGCGAGCACCCACGGGCTCCCCGTCGCGGAGCTCCTTCGCCGCTTCGACATGGGGCTCTCGTACACGGCTCTCGTCGGTGGGGCCATCCCCTGGGAGATCGTCACGCTCCAGGACATCGGCCCGCGCGACATCGTCCCTCCACCCTTCACGATCCTGACGAGCATGTTCCTGCACGGGGGGCTCTTCCACCTGCTCGGGAACCTGCTCTTCCTCTGGGTGTTCGGCCCCAACGTGGAGGACGTGCTGGGGAGGCTGCGCTTCCTGGGCTTCTACCTGGCGAGCGGGGTGGCCGCGGCCACCGCACAGGTGCTGCTCTCGCTCGCGCAGGGGGACCCGCTGGTCCCGATGGTGGGAGCGAGCGGCGCCATCGCCGGCGTGATGGCCGCCTACATGGTCTTCTTCCCCAGGGCGAGGGTGCTCACCGCGATCCCGATCTTCTTCTTCGTCCGCATCGTCCACCTGCCCGCGGGGTTCTTCATCGGACTCTGGTTCGTCCTGCAACTCCTCTACGCCTTCCTGGGGGGGATGGGCTCCGGAGTGGCGTTCTTCGCCCACGTCGGAGGGTTCGTCTTCGGGTGGGTGGTGACGAAGGCGCTGCGGCTCGCGGCGGAGCGGCGGCGGGCGTAGGCCGGGCGACGCGCTAGAAGAGCGGAGACTGGCCGCCACGAGGGCGGTCGCGCCCGAGGTGCGCATAGGCCGGAGGCAAGGCGGCGCGTCCGCGAGGCGTGCGCGCCAGGTAGCCCTCGCGAACCAGGAAGGGCTCGTACACGTCCTCGATGGTGTCCCGCTCCTCGCCCACCGCGGCGGCGATGGCATCGATCCCGACCGGCCCGCCGCCGAAGGTGTCGATCACCACCGTGAGGATGCGCCGGTCCATGGCGTCGAGGCCCGAGGCGTCAACCTCCAGCCGCTCGAGCGTCCGCTGCACGATGGCCGGGTCGAGCCGGCCCGTGCCCTCGACCTGCGCGAAGTCGCGCGCGCGGAGCAGGAGGCGGATGGCGATGCGGGGTGTGCCGCGGGCCCGCCGGGCCAGCTCGTCCACTCCCTCCGGATCGACCGGGAGGGCGATCTTGCGGGCGGCGCGGATGGCGATCTCCTTCAGGTCGGGGGGCGCGTAGTAGTCGAGCCGCTCCTGGATGGGGAAGCGATCGCGCAGCGGGCTGGCGAGCAGTCCGGTGCGGGTGGTGGCGCCCACCAGCGTGAAGCGTTCCAGCTTCATCTCCATGGTCTGGGCACCGAGGCCGGCGCCCAGGACCACGTCGAAGCGGAAGTCCTCCATGGCGGGGTAGAGCGCCTCCTCGACGGCCGGGGAGAGCCGGTGGATCTCGTCGATGAAGAGGATGTCCCGGGGCGCGAGCGCGGTGAGCAGGCCGGCGAGGTCGCCCTTCTTCACGAGGGCCGGGCCGCTCGTCACGTGGAGCGTGACGCCCAGCTCGGTGGCGAGGATGTGGGCGAGGGAGGTCTTGCCCAGCCCGGGCGGCCCGGAGAGCAGGACGTGGTCGAGCGCGTCGCCGCGACGGCGCGCCGCCTCGGCGTATACCCGGAAGTTCTCGACGAGCTTCTTCTGCCCGACGTACTCGTCGAAGGTGGCCGGGCGGAGCGACTGCTCGAGCCGCTCCTCCCCCTCCTGGGCCTTCCCGGACACCTCGCGCACCGACCGCACGGACATGGGGGTAATGTAGCACCCGTGTCCGACCGGTTCGACCGACCCTGGGTTCCGTGGCGCCCGGCCGCCCTCGTCGCGCTGGCCGCCGCCGCCGGTCTCCTGGTCCTCACCGGCTGCCCGACGCACGACCCGCTGGTCGTACCGCCCGACGGGGGGGTCCCCTGCACCCGGGCAGCCGCCATCGCCTCCGACACCGTGGTGATCGCGGCGCTGGTCTGCAACCCGTCGTGCATCCACGTGAAGGCCGGGACCCCGGTCTACTTCATCAACCACGACCCGTTCACGTACTACCTGGTCGCCGATCCTCCCCTCCCCTACGATCTCTCGGTGCCGCCCTACGCGGGGACGGTGACGCTCCCGCTCGCAGCGGGAACGGTCACCTGGACCGCGCCGCACCAGCCGTCGGCTGCGGCGACGATATTCGTCGAGTGACCGGGGGGCGGGGACGAGGCCTCCCGCTTCTCCTGCTGGGCGATGAGTAGGTGGAGCGCGGCGGCTCGAACTGAACCCGTTCGGGGTGGGTCAGTTCCCGCCCAACCGGTTGGACGGGAACCGGCGTGACGACCGTCCTCGTCGGAACCACCTCGGGGAACTTGTCGATGAGGCGAGTTGCCGGTAGACGGCCAGCCGGTCGAACTCGGCGAGCGCGCAGTGCTCGTGGCGTGCGAGAGATCTCGAACCCCGCCGAAACCCACGGGCGCGCCTCCGTGTCGCAGGTGCCGTAGGTCGCGGGGGGTTCTCGGACTGTCGTCGTGAACTTGTTCATCAGTTCGTCGCCGTAGGTGTTCCGCGCAGCTTCCAGATTGTGGGGTTTG
>SESG01004502.1_pt1 | contig 14845 bp, 14 predicted proteins | sample 3171421 | NCBI WGS metagenome assembly SESG01 (sample SAMN10866946, study PRJNA518727) | freshwater metagenome | biome: subpolar coniferous forest; feature: holomictic lake; material: water; isolation source: holomictic Lake 227, 6 m and 8 m depth | place: Canada: near Kenora, Ontario | collected... | reverse complement strand
TTTTTATCAGGCAGAAGATTACCACCAGGAATATTACAGGCTACACAAGAATGAACCTTATTGCAGGATGGTGATTCAACCCAAAATAGAAAAATTCGAGAAGGTTTTCAAGGACAGGATTGTTGATTAGTTGATTAAATGATTAGTTGATTCGATGATGAATCATGCAGGATGCCGCTGTATTCATCAACTATTTCAACCACAATAGACACATAGGACACAGTAGCATCTAATGTGTCCTATGTGTCTATTGTGGTTGTTCTTTGTTCAACTTTTTACCTTTCGATAGGCTCAGAGACCGAATCCAAAATCCAAAATCGAATATCCAAAATTGTTTCAAGGTTGTTTTGCGGATGAAAGTAATCTGGATTTAAGCACGTGTTTTTTTGATAATGCTTTGGGATTTTGTAATTTTAAGTCTGAATCATTGTCCTATTTCATAATGGTTGGTAAACCAATGAATTTAAACTCCTGTTAATTAAAAAACCTACACCATGGATGCACAGAATGTTGACATGTTTTTGATGGCCAATTCAAAATATCTGGAAGATTATCAGATGATGTTTATCAGGGAACGAATGATTGCAATGGATGAGTCAAAATGGAGAATGCTGCAATACATGCATTTCAATGATCCTGTGATCATACTGATTGTTTCTCTCGTAACTGGTCCGTTGGCAGTCGACCGCTTTATGATTGGCGATATTGGGCTTGGAGTAGCCAAGTTATTGACATGCGGCGGACTTGGAATATGGGTGCTGATAGACTGGATCACAATCATGGGAATAACCCGTCGCAAAAACACGGATAAACTGATGGCGGCACTTTATTAATGTCATTTTCCCGTAAAAATTTCTATCTCTATCTGTCTTCTGCCTGTCTGGTGGGGTATGGTTGGCTGTCGTTGATCGGCAGGCTGAAACCTGAAGAAATCGGAACTTCGTATGATGTCTGCCTGATTCATCATTTTTTGCATATTCCCTGTCCGGCATGCGGCTCCACGCGTTCAGTCCTGGCACTGATGCATGGTGATCTCGCAGGTGGATTTTACTGGAATCCACTTGGCTTTCTGATGTTTGCCTTACTGGTCATCCTTCCATGCTGGATTGTCTTCGACCTCCTACTTAAAAAGGAGACACTGTTGCGGTTTTATTACTTGTTCGAGCAAACGCTCAGGCGCAGGTGGGTGGCTATTCCTGCTATTTCGTTGATTCTTATCAACTGGGTATGGAATATATTGAAAAATGTCTGAACTGTGACTGTTCGGACTTCATGTTAATTGGCAATCAAAATTCGCCTTTTAGCAAAGAAACCGTCAAAGTCTCAACTCAGACATTTTATCAGGACTCAAAAAGAGCCGTTGATCAGATAGTTACAAAGAAGTCTTCATTGGAACGTCTCACTTTGGCCAGATTCTGATATCCGTCTTCAGGAGAACGGTAACCCACTGCAAGTATAACTACTGAATGAAGATTTTTCTCTTTCAATCCGAGAATTTCGTCGTATTTGGCTGAATCGAATCCTTCCATCGGGCAGGTGTCAATATTCAATTCTGCTGCTGCAACGAGTCCAAAACCCAATCCAATATACAACTGATGAGTTAACCAGTTCTGGGTGGTTTCTTTGGGCTGCTGGAAGGTGCCTTTCATCATGTCTGCATATCCTGAAAGGTTGCTGGCATCCATGTTACGGGTTTTTGCAATGTTTGCTACAAAGCGGTCGACAGTTGTTGCATCTGCGTCAGTCTCGACGGCAAAAACAAGAATTTGTGAAGCGTCTGTAATTTGCGATTGATCCCAGGATGCAGCACGCATTTGTTTGCGTAAATCATCATTGTCGACAACGACTACTTTGTATGCCTGCAAACCATAAGAGGATGCGGATAAGCGAATAGCCTCGAGAAGGGTTGCGAGATTTTCAGCGGATATTTTTTTTGTCGCGTCGAATTGCTTGGTCGCGTAACGTTGGTTTAATTTTTCTATCAGTGACATATTCAATTTTATTTATTGTGAAATACTTTAATTGAATACTGCAATTCCCCATTTTTGTTACATGAGACTTGATGATTTAACAATTAGTTGATGTGGTTGTTGGCTGATAGAAGCGTGAGTTGGTTTGGTGTTTTTCCGCTCAATCGTATGCATTCATGTGGGACGGAGGATATATGATTCTTTTAAACCCGTCTTTTAAAAGAGGCGTAACCGGTATCTGCATTTTTTTTCTGTTTCAACCAGAGATTACTTGCCGGAATTGTAGGTGGGGTGTAAAATTAGCAGATACTTCATTCCAGTACTCGCGCTTCCTGGTAAGAACTATTCCTGATTGACGAATCGTCTCCTTCGCTAATCGCTACATTATTCTGCCGGCCTGGCAATCATCACCCCGGTTGTTTTCTTGCTTTTCGCGAGGTATTGAGCAAAGGGTTCAGTACTAACTACTACTTTCTGGATGGTTGAGGATGCATGAAGCAGATAAACACGCCCGTCCTTTTTGAGAAGAATTCCCACATGGGATACGTCTATGCCGGGAATTGTGGTGGTAAGGGTCACGATGTCGCCATCTTTTACCTGACTTTCAATGCTTTCAAACTGGCCGGATGGTATGTAAAAGAATTGATTGGCAGAGACTTTCTCTTCGATGGCCTTAATTTGTGCCGTCGTTGCAGGATCATTCATCAACTGGGGGTACTCCTGAGGATGCGCGCTCATGTAGGTGAGGCTGACAGTCAATGTTTTTCCTCCCATCTCCTTGGCCATCGACTTGATGTTGTGCCTGGTTTCATTGTCCAGGATCCATTCGCTGAAATAATGTAAACGACTGGCATAACCCTCCATTTTTCCTCCCCTGTAGCGGATATTTTCAAGTTCAGTGCAAAACTGCCTTGAATCAGGATTTCCGCTTTTAACTGTTCTTGCCAGAGCGAGGCAATTTTCGGCAAATGTGGTACAATCGAGTTGGTGCAGATTGACCACCAGTTTTTCCTCTTTGGTTTTATCCAGGGTTTTTGCCACATAAGGGGTATTCAGAAAATCCAAACCAATTTTCAGTACCAAATCACCCATGGGTAAGTTATATTCCTTTGCGAATTGACCCAATTTATTTTTGATCATCGCCTGATCCATTTTGGAGATTTCCGGATCAATAGCAAAAGACTGTTCTGCAAATGCGAATACTAAACCCAGTATTAAAATTGTAATGCGTGTCATAAATTTTCGATTTTGGATTAAGCTTGACTTTCACTTCTCACTCTCTCATTTTTCTCAACCTCTCATCTTCGATTTCCTGCATTCACTTGTGCCTTTTCTTCAATTCTGTGGCCAAATCAGAAATGGAATATCCTTTGTGAGCCAACAGCACAATTAAATGATAAAGTAGATCGGAGGCCTCATAAAGGAGTCGTTCATCGTTATTGGCCATGGCTTCAATGACGGTTTCAACCGCTTCCTCACCGACTTTCTGTGCAATTTTGGCTGTGCCGGATTCAAAGAGTGAAGTTGTATAGGAACCTTTTGGCATTTCTGCTTTCCGCTTGCCAATAAAGTTCTGCAGCGTCTTCAGAAAATAAAAATCATCTGAAGGATTGGTCTCGTCCCAGCAGGTATCAGCCCCGGTATGGCAAACCGGTCCAATAGGAATTGCCTTGATGAGCAGGGTGTCCTGGTCGCAATCGGCAGAAATGGAAACTACATTCAGGAAGTTGCCCGATTCTTCCCCTTTTGTCCAGAGTCGTTTCCGGGTACGGCTGAAAAAAGTAACCTGTCCTGTTTGAACTGTCTTTTCGTAGGCTTCAAGGTTCATAAAACCGAGCATCAATACCTTGTCAGAATGCTGGTCCTGAATGATAGCGGGTATCAAACCCGTTGCTTCCTTGTTGAAATTAATATCCATTCGATGTGAATTACAAATTAAATTTTAATATTTCCTTACCAGGACGATTGTGATTGACTTATCCTGATATTTACCTGACTCTTTTTGTAAACCTGTTTAAGGACCAGACTTGGTCTCTCCATTTTTCCGTACTCTCAGTCGATATTACCTGATCGTGATACCTTGGTTGCGAAGGTACTGCTTTAAATCGGGAATGGCGATCTCGCCAAAATGGAAAATGCTGGCGGCCAGTCCGGCATCGGCTTTGCCATATTTGAAAAGATCCGCGAAATGTTCCACGGTACCCGCTCCGCCGGAAGCTATTAAAGGAATGGTGAGTATTTCGGAAAGGTGCGCCAGGGCATTATTGGCAAAACCTTTTTTGGTTCCGTCGTGATTCATGGAGGTGAAAAGTATCTCGCCGGCACCCCTGTTTTCTGCTTCCCTGGCCCATGAGAAGAGCTCTTTCCCGGTAGGAATCCTACCTCCGTGCATGGTCGCTTCCCAATGGTTGTTTTCTTCCCGCGCATCGATGGCCACCACCACAAACTGACTGCCGAAGTGAAGGGCAAGGTCATCGATCAGTTGAGGGTTTTTAATGGCAGAAGAGTTGATAGAAATTTTGTCGGCGCCTGCTGCCAGTAAGGCATCGGCATCCCTGATTTCACTGATGCCTCCGCCAACAGTGAAAGGGATATTGAGGTTTGCGGCAATGCGTTTGACCAGCTCAACAAAGGTTTTGCGTCCTTCGTGGGTGGCTGTGATATCGAGAAAGACCAGTTCGTCGGCCCCTTGTTCGGAATATAGTTTTCCCAGTTCAATGGGATCGCCCACTTCACGGATGTTGACAAAATTGATTCCCTTGACGGTTTGACCGTTGCGGATGTCGAGGCAGGGGATGATGCGTTTGCTTAGCATGTTGGTTGCGCTACTATTTTACTGTGTTGATCCGACGGATTTCTTTGGTGGAGATTTTTCCTTCGTAGATCGCCTTACCTACAATGACTGCAGGAACTCCAATCTTTTCCAGATCCATGATGTCCTGAACCGATCCTACTCCGCCGCTTGCGATCAGGTAGATTCCCGGATTTTGTTGCAATATTTCCTTGTAAAGCTGAATAGCGGGTCCATTTAGCATTCCATCACGGCTGATATCAGTGCTGATCACGTTTTCGATCTCATTTTTCATCCATTTTGCAATAAATTCAAAAACATCCAAACCGCTGTCTTCTGTCCATCCTGCGACAGCTATTTTTCTGTCAGCCACATCTGCTCCGAGGATGATCCGCTCAGGACCGAAATCTTCGATCCACCCACACATTGTTTCCGGCGATTTCACTGCAATACTTCCGCCGGTAATCATGGCGGCACCTGCCTCGAAAGCGATTTCCAGGTCTTTGTCGCTTTTCAGTCCGCCGCCAAAATCGATGATCAGCCTGGTATTGCTGGCAATCCTTTCCAGTACTTTGTAATTAACAATGTGGTGCGCCTTGGCACCGTCGAGGTCGACCAGGTGTAACCGCTGAATGCCACAATCTTCAAACATTTTGGCTACTTCAAGCGGATCCTCGTTGTATATTGTTTTACGGTCATAGTCGCCCTGGCTTAGCCTGACGCATTTCCCGTCGATGATATCTATTGCCGGAATGATTTCAATGCTCATGTTCAGATTGTAAGTTGAAGGAATTTCTCCAGGATTTTTGCTCCGACAGATCCACTTTTTTCAGGGTGAAACTGTACGGCATAGAAATTATTTTTCTGCAACGCCGCGCTGAAAGGTTCGGGATAGCTGCAAATGGCTGCTGTATCAGCGCCTGTTGTGGCATAAAACGAGTGGACGAAATAGCAATATTCGCCTTCTATGGAAGGATCAAACAGGTTGCTCTTCAATCCGGTGATGGTGTTCCATCCCATGTGCGGGATCTTCATGGAAGGTAACTGATTCTGATCCAAAACGAAGCGTTTTACCGTTTCGTCAAATATGCCCAGGCAATCCACATTTCCCTCTTCCGAATGACGGCACATGAGTTGGAGTCCAAGGCAGATCCCGAGTACCGGCTGTTTCAGATCGGTAATTAGCCTGTCCAGCTTATGTTCATGCAGATAGGCCATGGTGGTGGATGCTTCACCCACACCGGGGAAAATGACCCTGTCGGCCGCGCGGATTTCGTCATGATCGGCTGTGACAGAGGCTTCCACTCCCAACCTTTTCAGTGCGTAATCGACCGATTGGATGTTTCCGGCATTGTATTTTATGATGGCAATTTTCACGCGTAGGTCATTTGATTTTTAATCGTTCGAAGGGCGGCTCATTCTGTAATGATCTTATTTTTTGAGCAAAGTCTCGATGACTTTTACCATTTCGGCAAATTCGTCTTCCTTGTAGAGTCTTGTCAGATAGACAATTTTGCCGGTTTTATCGAGGATGACATTTCTGGTCACTCCTGCTTTTGCCTGGGCGATAAGTCCAAATATTTTGCCGCCTGGATCCAGAGCCATCGGGTAGGTTACCTTGATGTCTTCCCTGAATTTTTTCACTTTTTCAACAGGCTCGTCGAGATCTAACCCAATTAGTGCAAATTGCTTGTTGTTCTTCTGTTTCTGCCAGATATCCCTTTCGATGAAAGGCATCTCCTCGCGGCATACACTGCACCAACTGGCCGTGAACTGGAGCATAACTACCTTCCCTTTCAAACCTGCCGTTGAAATGGTTGTGCCGTCGGTAAGGGTAGTCGAAAATTCCGGAATCTGATCACCGATTTTTACGATGTAGCCGTAATCAGCCGGGACTTCTTTAACCGGAAGTTGAGCAGACGAATTTCCGGCCATTAAAATGGGTATCCAAAGGAGAAAGAAGAACAACTTAATTTTTTTCATAAGAGGTATTATTGTTAAACCCAACATGGAATTTTACAAATGAGAAAATAATGATGCTGTCATTAGGATATCAACAAGTAAAAATTCATCTATTTCCTGCAATTTGTAATCTTTAATCTGTAATTTTTAATTAAAGATGATGGTGCGATTGTTGATCACCAGTATTTTGCGCTGAAGGTGCTTGTAAACAGCCTCGCTCAGTACAATTTTCTCGAGATCACGACCCTTGCGGACCAGGTTTTCTATGCTGTCAACGTGAGATATTCTGACAACATCCTGCGCGATGATCGGCCCTGCATCCAGATCGGCTGTCACATAGTGGCTGGTTGCCCCGATAATTTTCACTCCGCGCTCATGCGCCGCATGATACGGTTTTGCACCGGCAAATGCAGGCAGAAAGGAGTGGTGGATGTTGATAATCCGATTGGGAAACTGCGAAACGAATTGATCGCTAAGTACTTGCATATAACGTCCCAGCACGATGAAATCGATCTTCTTTTCCTTGAGCAAGGCCACTTCCTTTGCTTCCTGTTCCTCTTTGTTGTCGCAGGTTTTGGGAATATGGCAGAATTCGATGCCAAAGCGCTCGGCAATTGGTCTCAGGTCGTTGTGGTTGCTGATAATCAATGGGATATCAACTACCCATTCCCCGGCCATGTATCGTGCCAGGATATCGAAAAGACAGTGTGACATCTTGGAGACGAAGATCGCCATGCGTGGCTTCTCATCTGAAAAATGGATGGTAAACCGGATGTTGTATCTTCTTGCGATCAGGGTCTCAAAATAGTCGGCAATTTTTTCCTTGGGGATCGCAAAGAGTTCTAGTTCCCATTCTACCCGCATGAAGAAATTGGATTCTGCGCGATCTACATTTTGGTCAAGATAAATGATGTTCCCGTTGTTCTCGTTTAAAAATTGGGTAACGGAGGCCAATATCCCCTGTTGATCAGGGCAGTAAATTAAAAGAACTGCGGTTTCTTTATTGGAGGTTGAGGTCATATCTTGAGAATTTTTGTTGTTCAATTTTGAAATTTACACGGTGAAGCACCGATTGACAATGGGTTTTACAAATATCAGTTCTAAATGTTTCTGGTTCACATCCCGGGACTCTATACTTAATGTAATATTCATATTTCATTTTGGACAATTTTTCATTGGATCCGGAATTGTCCGTTTTTACAATACTCCTTTTGAACTGGGAAGAGTACCCTGAAAAGGATCTTTCCTGACAGCCATTTTGATGGAACGGGCAAATGCCTTGAATATCCCTTCAATTTTATGGTGTTCATTGGTGCCTTCTGCCCAGATATTCAGGTTGCAAAGGGCTGCATCTGAGAATGATTTGAAGAAATGGTGAAAAAGTTCAGTGGGCATGTCGCCGACATACTCTCTTTGAAATTCAGCCTCCCAAACCAGCCAGGGTCTGCCGCCGAAATCGAGCGACACCTGTGCCAGACAGTCATCCATCGGCAGGCAGAAGCCGTATCTTTCAATGCCTCGCTTGTTCCCCAGCGCTTTGCGGATCACTTCTCCCAATGCAATGGCAGTATCTTCGACGGTATGATGCTCATCCACTTCCAGATCGCCAATCACCTGGATAGTCAGATCGCAGCCTGAATGGGTTGATATTTGATGCAGCATGTGGTCGAAGAAATGGAGTCCTGTGGAAATTCTTCCAATGCCTTTACCGGCAAGGTTAATCTCCACAAAAATGTTGGTTTCCTTGGTCTCTCTTTTTACGGAGGCTTTTCGTTCAATCTCTGTCAGGAAAATGAAAATATCCTCCCAGTTGTCCGAAACCATGGCGCATGATGAAGATAGGTTGCTGTCGATCAGATCGTTTGCCCGTTCTTCCGGGGCATAATAGATGGCCTTCGAACCGAGATTTTTGGCCATCTGAACATCGGTAAGCCGGTCGCCTATGACGAATGAATTGGCCAGGTCATAGGTACCGTCAAAATATTCGTGCAGCAATCCTATTTCCGGCTTCCTGGTAGGCGACTGATCTTCGGGAAAAGAACAATCGATGAAAATGCGCTTGAAAGTCACCCCCTCATTTTCAAAAGCTTTCAGGACTTTGCCCTGTACCAGATGAAACGACTCCTCCGGATAGGCTTCTGTTCCCATTCCATCCTGATTGGAAACCATCACGAGCTCGTATTCGAGGTGTTTGCTGATCGCCTGCAAATTCCGGAATACTCCGGGCAAAAATTCAAGCTTTTCCAGACTGTCCACCTGAAAATCTTCGGGTGGTTCGACGATCAGGGTACCGTCACGATCGATAAAAAGTACCTTTTTCATTTCATTATTTTTTTAATTGTCAGTAATCAGTATTCAGACAAATAACTGTATTTAAATTTTTGTTCCCTGATTGTAACCGATTACAATTTCTTTCATGGCTTCCAGCAGCAATTGATTCTCCTCGCGGGTACCTACCGTAATTCGGAGGCATTCGCCACACAAGGAAATTTTAGAGCGGTCACGAACGATGATTTGTCTCTCTACCAAAGCATTATAAATTTGTTTGGCATGGAGCGTTTTGACTAGTATAAAGTTGGCATCGCTTGGATAAATTTTTACCACATTCGGAAGTTCAATCAGCTCTTTTTCCAATCTGGTTTTCTGCTGAAGAATGGTATTTACCCAATCTTCCTTTCTTTCAACATACCGTAGCATTTCCAACGCTTTGTCCTGGGTGAGCAGGTTGATATTATACGGGTATTTTATTTTGCTGAGAATGGAGACAATTTCAGCTGATGCAAAAGCCATTCCGAGCCTGATTCCGGCAAGTCCCCAGGCTTTGGAAAGGGTTTGCAGGATCACCAGGTTGGGGTAAAGAGAAAGGTTCTCTAACAAAGATTTTTCCGGACAAAAATCAATGTAGGCTTCATCCAGAACAACCAATCCGTTAAAATGACGGATGATTTCCAGAATGGCAAGGTGATCGAGCGCATTCCCGGTAGGATTGTTGGGAGAACAAAGGAATATCAGTTTTGTGGAGGAATCGGCAGCTGCCAGAATTTTTCCGGCATTCAAACTGAAATCTTCCTCCAGTAATACTTCGCGGTAGGTAATGTTGTTGATGTCGGCAGCCACCCTGTACATGCCGTAGGTGGGCGAGATGGCGACTACCTGGTCGGCTCCCGGCTCACAAAAGGCTCTAAAGAGCAAATCGATGGGTTCATCACTGCCATTTCCCAGGAAAATCTGTTCTGATTTCACATTTTTGAGCTCACCGATCCTGTTTTTGAGGAGTTGCTGGCGCGGATCCGGGTAACGGTTGTAAGGCGCATTAAATGGATTTTCGTTGGCATCCAGAAAGACAGAAGCTTCACCTGTAAATTCATCCCTGGCACTCGAATAGGGTTGAAGCGCAAGGATGTTTTTTCTGGTTATATTTTGAAGTGAAAATGTCATGGTATTCTTTTGTGCAAATAGATAAAATTAGAGGCGGGACGATTCAGCTATTTTATAAGCTAAATCCTGAGTCTGGTTAACTGCCGGAGTGTTTGAGCCGTATGCTCACCGCATTTTTATGGGCATCGAGCAATTCGGACGCTGCCATCGTTTCGATGACCGGTCCCAGTTGCTCAAGACCTTCCCTTGTGATTTCCTGGTAAGTTATTTTCTTGCAAAAGCTGTCCAGATTGAGTCCGCTGACCGATCTTGCCCAGCCATTCGTTGGCAGGGTATGATTGGTTCCTGAAGCATAATCTCCTGCACTTTCGGGTGTCCAGTGTCCGATAAATACGGATCCTGCATTGGTGATATTTTCAGCAAGGTCAGCCGCATCATCTGTCTGAAGAATCAGATGTTCAGGGGCATACAGGTTGATGAAGTCTGTCACTTCATCCATTTTCCTGAGCAGGATCAACCTGCTATGGGCCAGGGAAGCTGTCGCTATTTCCTTGCGTGGAAGTTTTTCCAGCTGGAGTAAAACCTCTGCTTCGACCCGACTAAGCATCGATTCCTGTGTTGTGACGAGTATGACCTGACTGTCTGCGCCATGTTCTGCCTGAGAAAGCAGGTCGGAGGCCACAAATGCAGGATTGGCAGAAGCATCAGCCACAACCGCGAGTTCAGAGGGGCCGGCAGGCATGTCTATGGAGCAGGTGTTGAGCGAGACATATTGCTTGGCAGCTGTCACCCATGAATTTCCCGGGCCAAATATCTTATGCACTTTGGGAACGGATTCTGTTCCGTAAGCCATGGCACCAATTGCCTGGATGCCACCAATTTTAAATACCATAGAGACTTGGCAAAGCCCCGCGGCAAAAAGGATGGCAGGAGGAATTTTTCCGTTTGGATCAGGTGGAGTACAAAGAACAACCTTCCTGCATCCTGCGATCATCGCGGGGATGGCAAGCATCAGAACCGTTGAAAAGAGCGGAGCTGAGCCACCGGGAATGTAAAGACCGATGCTTTCTATGGGAAGATTTTTTTGCCAGCATTTTACACCAGGATGGGTCTCCACGATCCGAACAGGTATTTTTTGTGACTCATGGAAGGTCTTGATATTTTTAGCCGCAGTTCGAATGGCCTGGGCCAAGACCGGATCAATTTCCTGTTCCGCCTGTGTCATTTCCTGTTCAGTAACCTGAAGCTTGTCGATAATGGCCTTGTCGAATTGAGCCGTGTATTCCCTCACTGCGGCATCACCCCTCAGCCGGATTTGATGCATGACCTCCTCCACGACCGGGAGTTTGTCGGAATAGTCGGAAGTAGCCCTGATGGTGAGCTCATTCCAACTTTCTTTCGGTGGGTAGCGATAGGTTTGCATGGCAATTGTTAATAAATCATCTTTTCAATGGGTAATACGAGAATTCCCTCTGCACCGTTTCTTTTCAGATTACCGATCACTTCCCAGAATTCTGTTTCTGAGATAACCGAGTGGAGTGAACTCCATCCCGGTCTGGCCAGAGGCATCAGGGTAGGGGAGGTCATGCCGGGCAGTACCTTGATGATTTGCTCCATTTTTTCGTTGGGTGCATTGAGCAGGATGTATTTTTTTCCTTTGCCGTTCTCTACCGATTCGATGCGGAAAATCAGTTCGTCGAGGATTGCTTGTTTTTCTTTCGACAATGCCGGATTGGCAATCAGAACTGCTTCTGATTTCATCACTACTTCCACCTCTTTAAGCCTGTTGCTGACAAGTGTACTACCCGAGCTGACGATGTCGAAAATGGCATCAGAAAGTCCGATTCCTGGCGCTATTTCGACAGAACCTGCAATGAAGTGAATGTCTGATTTGATATTATTTTTTGCCAGATAAGCTTTCAGTATGGTAGGGTAGGAGGTGGCTATTTTTTTTCCTTCGAACCAGGCAAGTCCCGGATAATCGATGTCTTTTGGAAGCGCCAGCGAGAGTCTGCATTTGCTGAATCCCAGATATTTAATGACATCCACCTCTTTTTGCTGCTCTTCTACCTCGTTCAATCCAACAATGCCAACATCGGCTACTCCGTCTGCCACACACTGCGGAATATCATCGTCACGAAGGTAAAGCACTTCGAGCGGGAAATTTTTTGCCGATGAAATGAGCCTTCTTTTTCCTTCAATCAGTTTAATACCTGATTCTCCAAACAGCAGTAAGGAATCTTCGTTCAACCTTCCTTTGGTTTGAACCGCGATACGTAAAGTTGTTTCCATGTATTTAAAATAAAAGCAGGCTTACCTTTTTGCGGTAAGCCTGCCAATGAATTGTTCAATATTTTTGAATGATCAACTCCGGCTTACCTTATGGCAAGTTATGGTGATGTCCCGGATGAAAGTTGATCTTTGTCATTTTATAAAGTTTTTGCAATGATAGGTAAAAAAATGATAGGAAAGGGGGGTAAATGTGAATTTTTTGTTACCAAATGAATGCGTGCCAAGAAACCTGGAGGAACTAAAATGACTAAAGTGCATAGCCATACGGATGAAATGTATGTCTGTGTCACTTTAGTCATTCCTGTCATTTCAGTACGCTGTTGGTACTTATTTTTTCACTGACCATCCTCCTTTGAGTCCGAAAATAAACCATGCCAAAGAAATGGTACCCAGAGCAAACAAGGTGTCACCTATCATTCTGAGCCATTTGAAGGTCACAATATACGGTTGTTGCATGAATTCTGCAGAACGGGCATACCACAATCCACTCTTGACACTGGCAAGGGTTTGTGCTAATCCTACCGGGAGAACACTGAGCAAAACCATGGCAACCAGGCCGATGTTGATGCTCCAGAAGGCAAATTTCAGCCATTTTTCGTTCCAGATTGCATCCTTATCCATGTCCCTGAGCACAAATAGCATCAGACCAATTCCAAGCATTCCATATACTCCGAACAAAGCGGTGTGACCATGAACTGCCGTGGTGTTAAGACCCTGCATATAATACAGTGCGATGGGTGGATTGATCAGGAATCCGAAGATGCCGGCGCCCACCAGGTTCCAGAATGCCACCGCGATAAAGCTATTGATGGCCCAGCGATATTTTTTGATCCATTCGTTGCTGTTGTTTAATTTGAGGTTGTCATACGCTTCAAATCCCATCAATACGAGTGGAACGACCTCCAGCGCGCTGAATGTGGCGCCCAGTGCCATGATGGCAGTCGGTGTTCCGGTGAAATACAAGTGATGGAAAGTGCCCAAAATACCTCCTGATAAGAACACTACGGTAGAAAAGAGAACTGCCGTCGTCGCGGTAGCAGCTTTGATGATTTGCATGCGTACAAAGAGGAATGCGGTAACAACTGCTGCAAATACTTCAAAGAATCCTTCCACCCAGAGGTGAACAACCCACCAACGCCAGTATTCTGCGATCGCCAGGTTTGTTTGACGACCCCACATCAGTCCGGCACCGTAGAATGCGGCGATGGCCACAGAGGAGATCAGGAACAGGATCAAAAGATTCCGGTTGTCAGATTTTACTTTCAGGGCCGGCCATATGGCTCTGCCCATCAGAAATAACCAGATAAACAACCCAAGGAATAGGAAAATTTGCCAGAAACGTCCCAAATCCACGTACTCGTATCCTTGGTGTCCGAACCAGAAATTCTGAATGTATCCCAGTTTTTGCATGATTCCCATCCACTGACCGATCAGTGAGCCGACAACAATAACCAATAGTGCGAGGAAAAGAAAATTGACGCCCAGTTTCTGGAATTTAGGTTCAACGCCCGAAATGGCGGGTGCATAATAAAGTCCGGTTGCCAGCCATGATGTCGCAATCCAGAATATGGCAATTTGAATGTGCCAGGTACGTGAGACGGAATAGGGAAGCCATTGCGAGAGTGGAAATCCGAAAAAGGCCTGGCCTTCCACCGTGTAATGAGCTGTAATAATACCCGCTACTACCTGAACGAGGAATAAGGCAGAAACAATCCAAAAATATTTGACCGTAGCTTTCTGTGATGGGGTTTGTACATAATCGGCCAATGGGAATTGTGAAGGAATTTCATCTACACTCTCTTCTCTTCTGCGGGCATAATAAAATACCATCATGCCAATACCGGCCAGCAGCATAATGACACTAAAACCGGTCCAAAGCAATAGCGCTCCTGTAGGATGGTTGCCAACCAGTTCCTCCGACGGCCAGTTGTTGGTATAGGTAATGTCCTGACCAACCCGCTCAGTTACGCAGGCCCAGGCTGTCCAGAAGAAAAATGCATTCAGCACTCTTACCCTTTCAGGCGCCTTCAGCGCATTTTCCGGGATGCTGTATGCCTGCCTCAGTTGAAGCAGTGCCGGATCGTTGGTGAACAGTCCGCCATAGAATTTGCCGTTGTCGGCAATGGCTTCTGCACGATCAGAGGATATGGTAATTGTCTTTTTTGTTGGATCATAGCTGTTTTTCCGAAGTTCCCGCTGAAGCGTGATTTTCAATGCAGCTTTGTTCTCGTCGGTTTGCTCGTTGTAGGATTTGCCGGTAGATTTGACTGCCAGTCTGTTCAGGATGAACAAAGCTTCCTTGTGGAGCCAGTCAGCACTCCAGTCAGGTGCCTGGTAGGCACCATGTCCCCAGATGGTACCCATTTCCTGTCCACCCATGGATTGCCAAACATTTTGGCCATCCTTGATATCCTGTCCGGTAAAAAGAGTTGTCCCGTCTGTTGTGACTACT
>SESG01016249.1_pt1 | contig 14868 bp, 15 predicted proteins | sample 3171421 | NCBI WGS metagenome assembly SESG01 (sample SAMN10866946, study PRJNA518727) | freshwater metagenome | biome: subpolar coniferous forest; feature: holomictic lake; material: water; isolation source: holomictic Lake 227, 6 m and 8 m depth | place: Canada: near Kenora, Ontario | collected... | reverse complement strand
TTTGGTAAATTGCTCTAGCACGCGGCTGGGCCCACCTGCCCGCACTGTCGGCGGGAGGGTGGGCGCAGCCGCGTGCGCTGGAGCAGCGGTTCATGGATCAACCGGGGCGCTTTCATGCCGCAAGGGGCAGCACCCCGAAGTCGCACTCGAAGTCCGCCAGGGCGGCGATCCGTGCGGCATGGGGCGGCACTCCCGCCTCCAGGTAGATGGTGGTCAATTCATGCAGGGCTCCCGCGAGCGCCCGCAATGGATCTGCCTCGGTTTCGTTCCGGCCAAGGCTGCCGGGATTGTTTGTTGTGTTCATGATTTTTAAAAAGTCGATTGGTTGAAAAAAGAAAAACCCACTGCCGTTTCCAGCAGTGGGTTTTTGGGAAAAATTGGGTGTTTCTGGTTTGTTTACTCTTTTCCTGTTCCACTGCCGGACTGGCGCATCCATTGGGAGCGCTGGGTACGATGCACGCAAATCCCGAGCGCAAGCATGTGCATCGCACAGCTGGCTCCGGTCGGTTTCATCGTGGTGGAATAGGAAAACATCACGGGAATCGTTTCACGCAGAGCAGCTAATGTCAAGCGCGGGATCCATGAATTTGCGTAATGCCCAACTCAAGCCGGGCACAACCGCTGCACATCGGCGGCCTCGATGCCCTCAATGCGCACCGTTTTGAGCCGGGCGGTGTCGCCGCGCAGCAGCGTCACGGCGTTGGGCCGCACGCCGAAGTGCTCGGCCAGAAAGCGCACCAGTTCGGCATTGGCCTTCCCTTCCACCGCCGGCGCTTTCACCTTCACCTTGAGGCGCTCGCCCACCCAGCCGACGATCTGGCTCCGGGGAGCGTTGGGGGTGGTTTGGAGGGTGAGGGTGACAGGCATGGGACGGCTTTTGCAGAATAAACAGATTCCGAGGGATTTTGAAAGGGGCTGTTTGCTGCGAAATACGGAGTTTTCCTGTTTCTGCGCTTGAAGTCGATGATTCCGCACGTAATTTGTTTTTCCCCCATGAGTTCCCTCCGCTCTTTCCTCTTTGTCACCGTTGTCCTTTTGGTCACCGTCGGCGGTGCCTATTGGCTGGTGAATCTCACACGCCCACCCGAGCCTTTGAGCCCGGAATTGGGAACGCCAAAGCTCTCCCTGGAGCAAATCCCCCCCAGTCAGCACTCCAAACCGCTCTTTTTCACCATGGCGGCGCTCCCCTATGTAAAAGAGCACTGGGAGGAGTGGGGAAAAGCGTTTCACTCGCCCACCCTGCTTGCAGAGGAAATCGCCGTGCCGTGTGAGGCTGCACTCCAATCCATCGAGAACTGGAACGTCCTGGACCGCAAATGGCGCTTTGGCACGCTCCTTCTCATGGGGGATCCTGCCTATTTCCGCCCACTTTTGGAGTATTTGCGGAAGTCTCCCGAGTGGACACTCACCCGCCTCGACCCAACAAGCCTTGTTTTTGAGCGCGCCCCTGCCCGTGCCTGGACCACCGCAGATCTCCCGCAGTTGCTGGACTGTTTCCAGACGCATTCCGCCGTGGAGCAGAAAACCGCGCGCATCTTGATCGCTCACCGGCTCATGTATTTGAAAGAAGCACCTACCGCCAGGAAACTGCTGGAGGAAGTGCTCAAACTGGAGCCACAATCCCAGCAAGCCTGGACGGAAATGGCTCAGCTGCACGGCATGCAGGGAGAGTGGCGGGAATCGCTGACCGCCGCCGAACGGGCTCTGGCTTGCGGGGGCCGCTACCGCCCGGCACAAATGGCTCAAGCGCAGGCTCTTTATTCGCTGGGAGCCCTTGAAAAAGCCCTGACGGTCACCCGCAACCTCTATCAGGCAGCTCCCGCCGATCTTCCCACCCTCCTGCTGCACGCAAAAACAACGCATGCAGCCCACGCGTTTATCGAAGAAATCGACGTTCTGCAAAGAATGGTCGCCCTTTTGGAAGCGAACTCGCAACCGGTCGGCCCCTGGCAAGTCTATCTGGGCCAAGCCTATGCATCTGCAGGAAACGGCCTCCTGGCCCAGGAACTCTTCAAAGCCGCCCTCAAGGACGAGACCCTTTCCGACACACAACGCGCTTATGTCCAGCAATTCCTGGATCGGATGGATTCCAAGAACGACCTTTTAAATGTTGGGCCGGCTTTTCCCGAATCTTCTCTGCTTGACGCTGCCGAGTATCGCCCCTAGGTTTAACGGGATGTCCGAAGCGAGAGTGGGTTTACCCCCACTCTTTTTTGTCTCCGGACGAACCGTTTTTTTATGAACAGCGATCTCATTTCAGGGTTGGACTATTTTGAACGCGAGAAGGGCATCAAACGCGAGGTGCTGGTGGAAGCCGTGCAAAACGCGCTCCTTTCAGCGTCCAAGAAGGCGATTGGCCCCGCGAGGGAATTGCGCATCGAAGTCGATGGCAAGACCGGGGAAATCCGTGCCATCGCGAATCTTCTGGTGGTGGAAACCGTTCAGAACGCCCACGACGAAATCTCCCTTGCCAAGGCCCGGGCCATTAAACCCAGCGCAGCCCTCGGCGAGGCGATTGAGGTCGAGGTGACCCCGAAAAACTTCGGACGCATCGCAGCCCAAACCGCCAAGCAGGCGATGATGCAGCGCATCCGCCAGGCGGAAAAAGAGATGGTCTATGACGAGTTTAAGGATCGGGCCGGCGAGATCGTCAGCGGCACCGTCCGCCGCTTTGAGCGCTCCGACGTCATGATCGACCTGGGCAAATTTGAGGCCGTTATGCCCTCGCGCGAACGGGTGCAAACCGAGGACTACAATGTGGGCGACCGCATTCGCGCCTACGTCGTGGCGGTGGAAATCGGCCCGCGCGGCCCGGAGATCATCCTTTCCCGCAGCCATCCCAATTTCGTCCGCCGCCTCTTTGAAACCGAAGTGAGCGAAATCGCCGACAAGACCGTGGAAATCCGCGGCGTCGCCCGCGAAGCCGGCTACCGCACCAAGATCGCCGTCCACAGCGCCAATGAAAAAGTGGACCCCGTGGGAGCGTGCGTCGGCATGAAGGGCTCCCGCGTCAAGAACATCGTCCGCGAACTCAACAACGAGAAGGTGGACATCATCCGCTGGAGCGCGGACACGAAGGAATTTGTGCTCGAAGCCCTCAAGCCGGCCAAAATCAAGAGCGTCACGCTCGACACCGAGAAGCGGGCCGTGCACATCCGCGTGGACGAGGATCAGCTCTCGCTGGCCATCGGCAAACGCGGCCAGAACGCGCGGCTCACCTCGCGGCTCGTCGGTTGGGACATCAACATCGAGAAAGACGAAACCGCCAAGGAAGCCTTTGCCCATAGCGTCACCAAAGCCGCAGCCGCCCTGGCTGCGACGCTCAAAATCGCCGAGCCCGTGGCCCGTCAATTGATCAGCGCTGGGATGAACAGCCCGGAGGTGATTGTTGGAGCCGAGCCTCAAGATATCGCCGATGCCACCGGCGTCGATCTCGAGCAAGCCCAGACCATCTTTAACGCGGCCCAAGCCGAATACCAAAAGGGAGCTTCCAAAGCGTAAGCTCTTGTCGCATTTTTAAAAATCATAATGGCAACTCCTCGAGCAAATCCAAATCCACAAGGCGCGAAGCGTCCCACCTCCCGCAAACCCACGGGAAGCAGCGGCGCACCCAGTCACGCCCCCCGGACCTCGGGCAAAAAGCCAACCACCGCGCCCGAAAAGACCGAAGAAAAACCGGTGGTTGCACCTGCGCCACCTCAGGAAACCGTCTCTTTGATTGACAAGGAAAAGCCGGTGCGCCGTCGTGCGGCGTCCGGCATCAAGCCTTTTAGCACGCTGCCGCCGATCTCGCGGCTTCTCGCGCCGGAGCCCGCTCCCGCACCTGCGCCGGAACCCGAGCCGGAACCGGAAGCGGTTGCCCCGTTGATTGAAGAAGCTCCCGTTGCCGCTGAGGAACCCAAGAGCGACGAGAAGATCATCCACATCAAGCCGCCGATCATCGTCAAGGAATTGGCCTCCCAGCTTGGCATGAAACCCTTCCAGCTCATCTCCGAGCTGATGGAGATGAACATTTTTGCGGCCATCAACCACACCCTCGAACCCGAGATTGCCTCCAACCTCTGCAAGCGGCACGGCTTTATTTTTGAGAAAGATAAGCGCAAGGAAGGCGGCGGCGTCCACAAGGTGGAGCCCGTCATCGAAGCGCCCAAACCGCCGCCCACTCCGCAAAAGGACGAGCTGAAAAACCGCGCGCCCATCGTCACGTTCATGGGCCATGTTGATCACGGCAAGACCTCGCTGATGGATTACATCCGCAAGGCGCGGGTCGCCGCAGGCGAAGCGGGGGGCATCACCCAGCACATCGGCGCCTACACGGTGGAATACAACGGCCACCCCATCACTTTCCTCGACACCCCCGGCCATGCCGCCTTCACCGCAATGCGGGCGCGCGGCGCGAACGTCACAGACATGGTCGTGCTGGTTGTCGCAGCCGATGACGGCATCATGCCGCAAACCGTGGAAGCGTTGAACCATGCCAAGGCAGCCAAAGTGCCAATCCTGGTGGCCATCAACAAAATGGATCTCCCCTCGGCCAATGTGGATCGGGTGAAAGGCCAGCTTCAGGAACGCGGGCTCCAGCCGGAAGACTGGGGCGGCGAGACCATCGTCTGCCCGGTTTCAGCCACCAAAGGCACCGGCATCGATCACCTTTTGGAAATGCTCCTCTTGCAGGCGGAAATGCTGGAACTCAAAGCCAGCCCGACGGCAGACCCGCGCGGCACCGTCATCGAAGCCAAGGTGGAACCGGGCCGCGGCCCCACCGCCACCATTCTCGTGCGCACGGGCACGCTCAAAGTGGGCCAACCGTTCATCTGCGGCAACTACTCGGGCAAAGTCAAATCCCTCATCGACGACAAGGGCAAGAACGTCAAGGAAGCCGGGCCTTCCACTCCCGTCCAGGTGCTCGGTTTGGCCGGCCTGCCCAACGCCGGGGACGAACTCCTCGTCATGGAAAGCGAGAAGGACGCCAAAGCCTTGAGCGAAGAGCGCCTGGCCGAGCAACGCGAAGAAAAACTCGCCGCACCGCGCGGACGCGCCACGCTGGAGAACCTCTTCGCCAGCCTCGCCGCCGACGCCAAGAAATCCCTGCGCATCGTGCTCAAAGCCGACGTGCAAGGCTCGCTGGAAGCGCTGGTCGCCTCGCTCAACCAGATTGAGTCCAAGAAAGTCGATCTGGAGATCATCCACTCCGCCGTGGGGCCGATCTCGGAATCCGACGTGCTCCTCTCCTCCGCCTCCAACGCGGTCATCATCGGCTTCGGCGTGAAGGTGGAAAACACCGCCTCCAACGCCGCCAAGCGTGAAGGCGTCCAGATCAAGCTCTACTCCATCATCTACGAACTGATCGACCAGATCAAAGAAGCGATGGCGGGGCTGCTGGAGCCCGAGTTGCGCGAAGCCATCATCGGCCACGCCGAAGTCAAGCAGGTCTTCGAACTCACCAAGGGCGTCGTCGCCGGATGCTCCGTCACCGATGGACGCATCTCACGCACCGCCCGGGCGCGCGTCCTGCGCCGCCGCCAGCCGATCTACGACGGCGACATCGCCACGCTGCGCCGGTTCCAGGACGACGTCAAAGAAGTTCGCACCGGCTTGGAATGCGGCATCAAGCTGGGCAATTATACGGAATACGAACCGGGCGACATCATCGAGTGCTACACGCTCGAAAAATTCACCCAGACGCTGTAAGTTAAGCCGAAGGCAACCTCTTGAGGTAAGAGTCCCGGCAATCGGGTCTCTTACCATTTCATCCCATGAAGAACCGTCTTGTCCGAGTCAGAGAACTCATGAAACGCGAACTCGGCGACCTGATTGGCCGCGAGTTGACGTTTGCGCAGCTTGTCACCGTTCAGGACGTGGACATTACGCCTGACCTCAAGCACGCCCACGTCTACGTGAGCGTTCTGGGAGGGGGCGAGGAGGCGGCCAACGCCGTGCTGGCCCAGCTCCATGAGCACCGCAAGGATCTGCAATACAAACTCTCGCGCCGCGTCATTTTGAAATTCACGCCGCTACTCCACTTCAAGCTGGATACGGCCCAGGAGCGCGGTTCCCGCGTTATCGACATCCTCAGCAATCTCGACATCCCCGAAGACGAGCCGCTCGGTGAGGAAAACAAGGACGAGGAACCGCCCCGCTAAGTCAATGAGCACCAACTGCACCTTCGCCCAGATCGCCGAGGCGCTCCGCTCCCACCAACGCTTTGTGGTGATGAGCCATCTGCGGCCCGACGGCGACGCCATCGGCTGTGAAGTGGCCCTCGCCCTCTGCCTCAAGGCCATGGGCAAGGAGGTCGCCGTCTGGAACCACGACGGCGCGCTGGAAAAACTCCGCTTCCTGCCCGGCTCCGAGCTGATCCAAAGACCGCCCGCAGAGCCGCTCGACTTCGACGTGGCCATCGCGCTCGACACCTCCACGCATCCGCGCCTGGGGGATTGCCCCGCCGCCGTGCGCAGCGCCAAGCTCTGGATCAACATCGATCACCACATCTCCAACACCGGCTACGGCGACCTGATTTATATTGATTCCCACGCGCCCGCCGCCGGGCAGATCCTCTTTGAGCTGATCCGCGCCGAGGGTCTGCCGCTGACGCAAGCCATTGCAGAGAACCTCTGGGCGGCCATCGCCACGGACACCGGCTCCTTTCAATACTCCAACACCACCGCACGCACCTTTGAGATTTGCGCCGAGCTGATCACCGCAGGCGTCCATGTTGGCAAAATTTCCGAGCACCTTTTCCAAACCCACCCGCGCCGTCGCCTCGATCTGCTGCGCGCGCTGCTCAACCAGATGCGTTTCTCCTGCGAAGGGCGCGTGGCCAGCTTTGCGCTGACCCTTGCAACCGTCGCCGAGCTGGGAGCGGGCCCGGAAGACACCGAGGGACTCATCGACACCCTGCGCGGCACCGAAGGCGTGCTGGTTGCCGTGTTTTTCGAGGAGATGGAACAGCCCGAAGGGCGTATCCGCGTTTCCATGCGCTCCAAAGACCCGCGTTACGACGTGTGCAAAATCTGCGCCCAGTTCGGCGGAGGCGGCCACACGCTGGCTGCGGGAGCCCGGATCAAAGGCGATCTCGCCGCCGTGGAAGCCAAAGTTTTAAAAGCCATAAGTGATGCAATCCAACAACCTTGACGGAGTTCTCATCGTCGACAAAGCCCCGGGCATGACCTCGCACGACGTGGTCGCCATCGTGCGGCGCGCGCTCGACACCAAAAAAGTCGGCCACTGCGGCACGCTCGATCCGCTGGCCACCGGCCTGCTCATCGTCGTGATCGGGCGCGGCACAAAAATCCAGGACTTGCTCATGAGCGAGGACAAGGAATACGTCGGCACCCTCAAGCTCGGCGAGATGACCGACAGCCAGGACGCCGACGGCCAGATCACCGAAACCCGGCCCGTGCCGGAGCTGAGCCGCGAGCGGATTGAGCAGGCATTCGCAAAATTCGACGGCGATTTTTACCAGATGCCGCCGATGGTTTCCGCGATCAAGATGGGCGGCGTGCCGCTCTACAAAATGGCCCGCCAGGGCAAGACCGTCGAACGCGAACCGCGCTTCGTCCACATCTTCGCGCACGAGATCAAGAACATCGCGCTGCCGGAAATCGAATTCCGCGTCGTGTGCAGCAAAGGCTTCTACGTCCGCACCTACGCCTTCGACATCGGCAACGACCTGGGCTGCGGCGCGCATTTGCAATCGCTGCGGCGCACCAAGAGCGGCAAATTCAACCTCGACCACGCCGTCACCATCGACGACCTCAAGACCAAGTCGCGCGCGGAAATCGCCGCGAAAATATTGAGCCTGCCCACCGTCTCGCGGATGCGCGGAGCGTAGACCGAAAATGACTCACGCAAAGACGCAAAGGCGCAAAGAGGATTTTTCTCGTTCCCAATCTCCTGATTGGGACTGCCCTGCCGCATCGCGGCTTAGTTCACGCGAAGCGCACTTTGCAGAGCCCTGCAAGGGATCACGCAAGTGTCTTGGAAACTCTGTTTCCCAAAGCAATCCCACGCGCAGTCGCAATCCACGCGTTTGCGAAACGGAGTTTCAGGGACAAGCGCATTCCCAATCAGGAGATTGGGAACGAGGGCAGGAGAAGCGTTTCCCCTCTTTGCGCCTTTGCGTCTTTGCGTGAGAATAAAAAACCATGCGCCTTCACACCTCCATCGCCGAACTTGCTGCCGTTCCGGGGCCGGTCTGCCTGGCCATTGGCGTGTTTGACGGCGTCCACCTCGGCCACCAGGCAGTGATCGGGCGCGCTCTGGCGGATGCCCGGGGGGCGGGCGGCACGGCGGTGGTCGTCACGTTCGATCCCCACCCGGTCCGTGTCATGCGACCGCAGCAAGCGCCGCGGCTGCTCACCTCCACTCTACACAAGGCGCAACTCATCAAGCGTCTCGGCGTTTCGGAGCTCCTCGTCCTTCCGTTCACCCCCGAACTCTCCGCAACGCCCCCGGAAGAATTCGTGCGCGAACTGCACGCCGCATGCCGCCCGCTACGCGAAATATGCGTGGGTCATACCTGGTCTTTTGGCAGGGATCGCGCCGGAAATCTGGAACTCCTCAAAAAGCTCGGGGACGAACTCGGGTTCGATGAAATCGGCCTGCCCGCCGTGGAGAGGGACGGCGAAGTCGTCAGCAGCACCTCCATCCGCGCCGCCGTGGAAGCGGGCGATCTGGAACGCGCCGCGCGGCTGCTGGGGCGGGATTTCGCCATCCTCGGCACGGTGGTGCATGGGGATCACCTGGGCCGCACCCTCGGCTTCCCCACCGCCAACCTCGCCGCCCACAACGAGCAGTTCCCGCCCAACGGCGTCTATGCCGTAGAAGCCCTCCACGCAGGCCGCACACTGCCCGGAGTGGTCAACATCGGCGTGCGCCCCACCATCGCCACAGCCAGCGGCGAGCGGGTGCTGGAACTGCACCTCTTCGATTTCACCGCCGACATTTACGGGCAGGACGTGGAAGTCGTCTTCCGCCGCTTCCTGCGCCCGGAACAAAAATTCGCCGGCCTCGACGCCCTCAAAGCCCAGATCGCCCAAGACGTGTCCGACGCCCGCCACGCGCTGGGAATTTAGCCGCAAAAATGCGCAAGAGGCGCAAAAAAGGGAATGGCGATGCTTTGTCTTTCTTTTGCGCTTTTTGCGCATCTTTGCGGCTATTTCAAAACGGATTTTCTTTGCGGCAACGGCCAAGCTGATTTTTAATAGCCCCGTGTTCCACATCACCATCCTTGGCAGCGGCAGCGCGGGCAATTGCGCCGTGATCGAGTCGAGCGGATGCCGCCTGCTGGTGGACGGCGGGTTGAGCGCAAAGCAGATCACCACGCGGCTCGCCTCGGTGGGAATTGAGCCCGCCATGCTCGACGGCATCCTCCTCACCCACGAGCACACCGACCACGTGAGCGGCCTGCGCGTGCTGTGCAAAAAAACGCCCATCCCGGTCTATTGCACCCGGCTCACCGCCGAGATGTTGCGCAAGGAGGAACTGGCGCTCCACCCCGACGTGCGGCAATTCCAGGCCGGGGCGGAATTCACCATCGGCGACATCGGCGTGCGGAGTTTTTCCGTCCCGCACGACGCGGTCGATCCCGTCGGGTTCACCTTTCACTGCGGCAGCGAATCGCTTGGGTTCCTCACCGACCTCGGCAAATGCACCAACCTCGCCCGCGAACGGGTGCGCAGGGTGAGCACGCTGGTGATCGAGACCAACCACGACGAGAAAACGCTCCAGGCCGACACCCGCCGCCCTTGGTCTTTGAAGCAGCGCATCATGTCCATCCACGGCCACCTCTCCAACGCCGCCGCCGCCACGGAGCTTGTGGGATTGCTGGAGCACGGCCTCAACCGGGCCATCCTGTGCCATTTGAGCCGGGACTGTAACTCGCCGGAGCTGGCCCTGGGCGAAGTGCGCGCGCGGCTCGACACCGTCGGAGCGCGGGAAGCCGTGGAGGTTTACTGCGCCACGCAAAAAGAAGTCAGCCCGCGGTTTGCCATCCGCTCAAGCTAGAGCAATTTACCAAAAACTATAGCCGCGTCTTGGGGCGGCGAAGGCCGTTGCAAACCGTTTGTCCCTTGGGCTGTGTTTACAAACACAGCCCAAGGGACAAGCGGCCTTGCACCAGCCTTCGGCGCTCCCAAGTCACTGGCCACATTTTTTTGTAAAATGCTCTAGCGGCGTCTTCTCCTGAGGCGGCTCGCTCGCCGCTTCCTCCGGTGCACCGGCTTCCGCTACGACTTCTCCTTCAACCGCTGTTGTAGCAGGCGCCTCGGGCGCAAGATAAACGTCCTGATTCATTACCCGATCGATCTCCTGCAAGCGGTGCAGCGCGTTGGCTGCCTCGCGGGTTTCAGGCATGTCTTCGGCAATCTTGATAAGAATCGCCCGGGCGCGAATCCCGTCCTGCTGGCAATTCCAACACACATCCACCAACCGCTGGGAGAGAAAGGCCGCGTCCTCCGGCGTCCGTTCCTCATAAGAGAGAGCCTCCACCAGAAAATCCTCCGCGGGCTCGAACTCATGGAGCTTTTCGCAATAGAGGCGCACAATTTCGCTCGCGGCATGAAGATCCTGCGGATCATCCTCAAAGACCGCCCGGTATTTATCAATCGCGCCTTGGAAATCCCCCGCCGCCAGCATGGCCAAAGCGTCATGGTGTGGGCTGCGTTCGATCTGCTGGTTGGGAGTGAAGAGCACGTTGCCCATGAACTCGCCGAGAAGCGGCAGCAATGAAACACAAGAAACCACAGCCGTCACAGCCGCCAGCGCAAGAATGCTGATATAATACGTAACCAGCCGGGCCATTTCCGGTTCCTCAGCCGCCGCGAGCACCTTGGCTTGGTGAATCAAGAGGAACATGGCGACAAGCAGAATCACCACGACAAGCACGCGGGGGAGGAGGTGCATAAGGAACAATTAACCCCTGCAGAGGGAAATTCCAGCCCAAACTTCGCCTTGCACTCCCCGCTGGTTTTCATTAATTTGAGGTCGGTTCATGCGCAGGCGCTTTTCCAAAGCCTTCGCAAGCACGCGGGTATAGCTTAGTGGTAAAGCTCCATCCTTCCAAGTTGGCTATGCGGGTTCGATTCCCGCTACCCGCTCCAACTCTTCTCTATCAAGCACTTACGCAGATTTAAGGGCTTCTTAGGTGCAAAGTCATAACGGTAAGTCATAACTTGTCCGTAGATTGCTGCCAATGTCTGCGGATGTTTTGAAGAGCTACCCCAAAGCAAGTTTGATCATGGGTCAGGGAGGCGGAAGTAGGTCTGAATTGCCAATCGGAGTGCGGCGGGCCTGAGTCCGTCGGCGATGGTATTCTTCAATGAAGCCCGAATCCCTGACCACTCCGGAGAAGCCTCCGGGAATTGCGCAAGAAACTTGGTCAAATCAGCCAAAATGGATGCCGGCAGTTCTGGTCCGGGTTCTCCTGGGAGCGTTGCCGCGAGGCGAAAAATGTCGCTACGATGCTTGGTGATATTCTTCGAATCGACATTTTCGCCCGCTGCCTTGCGCTGGCTCAAGTTTAGCCAGGCATGAGCTTTGAGCGGGATGAGAGCGGTGGCACTCGCAAACGGAAGGCCATCTTGTGTTGTGCTGTGATCCCGAATCAGCGAGTAATAAGCATCATCTAAAAGGATGGCCGAGAGGCTATGTTTGTCGCTGCCTGCGGGGATTGGAATGATATTCTGTCCGTCGCCCAACTCGATCCCGTCCGGTTTGCGACTGAACAGTTCCAGCGTGTGCGGGAAATCTGGATGCTCCGGCTTGGTGAAACGATAGAGCACCGGTGAACCCTCCGACTTTTCTATCTTGTATTTGCCCTCGGCGAGGAAGACCCGAAGGGCTGCGGCGAAAGCGGGCTCGACCATCTCGACGATCAGAACGATGTCGAGATCCTTGGTCGGCCGAAACTCGGCTCCCATCTGGGCAAACCATTCGTGGCAAGCGGCTCCGCCAATGAGGACGAAGGAGCCTTCGAACTCCCGGAAGCGTTCGCGAAAGAAGTCGAGTCCTTTTACCATTTGACCTCCTTAAGAAGTTGTTCGAGTTGCTGTTGGATGCGCTCGTCCGCGTTGTAACGTAGGCTGAGATAGAGCGAGAGGGGATCGACTGATTCGTTATCTCCGAGATAGTTCGGCTCGTACGACCAGACCTCGATTTTCGCCGTGGCCTGCTCTGAATCGGCGCATCCGGTCACGAAGCCTTTCTGTAACCAACTCTCAAGCATGCGTGGTCCAAGAGCGTAAGTGGGGATCCTGTCGTCGGCGAGCATGGTGCGACGGCTGAGAGCGCTAATCCCAGCCAGGAGCCCGGGATACCCCGGGGTTTTCCACTGGACCCAGCACGTTTTCTTGATTGGAGATGTCATGCGTTCGTTTGCGAGGTCCCAAAGGGCTCGGTTGCTCGCGGAAAACGTCAGCACCATCGAGCGGCCAATACGTTCCACGCTGCAAATCCCAGCCTCCTCAAGTTCGTCCTTCACTTTGCTTAGCATCATTGCGGAACAACGGACTTTATCGGCGATGCTCTTTAGCGGCAGGCCTCGTAGCGGCTCCCGTTCCAGATGGTATAACACAGTGAGTTGAGCGGTCGGACTGAGCAAACTGCGACCCTTTGCGCTTCGTTTGGGAAAATGCTCCCTGAGATCCACCAAGGCAGAGGGAAGAAAGGCCTGATTGCCAGGCACGATGAAAGGGATTCCCTTTTGAACCATCCGGTTTCTGGTGTTCGAAGGGAGTGCCGGAAGAATGAAGACAACCGGTGCCTTTAGAAGTGGCTGCAAAATGGCTGCCTGCTTCTCGTATTCTCCGGCGGAGCCGGTATCCCACGAAGCATCCTCCAACGCCAAGCACCATGGCCGCCCAAACAATTCAGCCGAATAAAATGCAAACCGGGTTCGAAGAAAAAGCGGAAACGGTGTAGTCTCTACTGCCTGTAGATGAGGGCTGAAGCCTGAGATCGTCTCCAGATAGCTCTTCAGATGTTGGAGAGTTGAGGGTTGCACGTGAATAAACGTAACACGGATAATAAACACGTCAAGTTTATTGTCCGATACAGGTTTATTTATATGACTCTGGAAACCCTGAATCCGTAATCAGATACTCAGGCAGACGCTCTCCCGGACCCCCCACTGTGCCGCCGCCGGTTAGGGTTCGAGGGATGTCCATGCATTTGATGGACGGGCCCTCCAATGTGGGGAACAGAACGGCGACGTCCATAGCAACAGCCACACGGAGAACTAAACCGCAGCATGAACATCAACATTATGATGGTGCAGAACCCTGCGCATCCAATCCAGGTGGAAGCGCTGATGAGGCAGCCTATCGGGTGGACAAGGCCGGTGTAATAGAAGGCTGGCACCGCAAAGAGTGCCGGGATCATCACATCGAGCCCGATGATGATTCCCCACCGAAGAACCTGGGCTTCCCAACTGTCGTCGTGGCGCAGTTCGAAGAATCCCTTGGCGACTCGGTTGAAGCGGATCAGGAAAACTCCCCAGATGAGGACCATGATGCCGATATGCCAGCCGAGGTAGCTTTGGATGGCGGTCAGGGTGGGCATGACGGAGCAAATTGAAGCATGGATAAAGGTTCGGGATCAACCCAGCGGTTTGCAACCGGCGCTCATTCATCTATTTCGGGGCCTCGTTGTCTTTCTCACGGCAAAATCCGCCAATAATCTGATGGAGGGGATAATTATCCATCGGCGCGAGCCGACGTCTCCTCCCGTAGTACCGTGACGCGGCCCGTCGCCCGTCACTTTTAGTCAAGAGCCCAGCCCTTACCGGCTGGGCTTTTTCATTTCATCCACAAACCAAACAAAGAAAGGAGCCAATCCAATGGCCGTCATACTCAACCTCACCTATAGCAAAAAACTCGGGCTGCCCAACTTCAGCAGCCACCAATGCAGCGTCAGCATCCAATCCGAGATTGCCGATCTCAACCAAGTCACCGGAGAGGTGAAGAGGCTTTACCTCCTCACCCAAGACGCGGTGGATCGGGAAATCCAAGAAGTCGGCTATCTGCCCAACGCCACCACCTATGGCATGACCCCGGCGACCAGCGGGGCTAATGGAAGCGGGCGGGGTAGCGGAGATCGCCCCAGCCGCGAGAGCAACGGCAACGGGGCCGATAACGGCACCTGGGCCTGCTCCCCCAAGCAGCGCGAGCTGGTCGAAAAGATCGTCCGCGAGAACGACCTCGATAAACACGACATCGAAGCCCTGGCGCAGGATCGGTTCGGCGTGGGCGTCCGCCAGCTCAACCGGCTCCAGGCGAGCGGGCTCATTGACGAACTGCTGGAGCGCCACGGCGGGCAACGGCGCAATGGGAACGGCAATGGCCAACGGGGCCGATTCCAGCGCGAGGGGAGAGGAGCATCCCGATGATCGCCTTCGCCGATCCACCCCCGGCAGCCCAGCCGGTGCCACAGCCGGGGCGGAGCATCGAGGAACTGACCTCCACGGTCTCGGCCTCCCGGTTGAGCACCTGGTTGCAGTGTCGGCTGAAGTTTCACCTGCGATACGTCGCCGGGGTCAGCAAACCGCCCTCTGCGGCTTTGCATGTCGGGAAGACCGTTCATGCCGTCCTCCAGCAGTGGAGCCTCGCCCGGTGGCGGAATGCACCGCTGGACGACGACGCCATCACAGCGGTGTTCGAGCAGGCCTGGGGGATGCCGGAGGGGGCGGAACCCATCGCATGGGAGGCTGAGGAGGAAGCGGGCAGCAAGGCGAACGCCTTGGCGCTCGTCCAGACCTACTTGCGCGAGACCCCCATCCCGGTGGATGAAAAGCCCGAGGGCGTGGAGGTGGCCGTGGAGATGGATCTCACCTCGCATGGGCTGCCGACACTCATCGGGGTGCTGGACCTC
>SESG01021034.1_pt1 | contig 14869 bp, 14 predicted proteins | sample 3171421 | NCBI WGS metagenome assembly SESG01 (sample SAMN10866946, study PRJNA518727) | freshwater metagenome | biome: subpolar coniferous forest; feature: holomictic lake; material: water; isolation source: holomictic Lake 227, 6 m and 8 m depth | place: Canada: near Kenora, Ontario | collected... | reverse complement strand
GAATCCCCAGATGATTCGGCTCTGGCCAGCCGGCGCAGGGAACACCCGTCCCCGGCGTCGGAGCGGCGTCTTGTATCGGACGCCCCAGGCCTTGTCAAGCCGGCCTTTTGGCTGCGGTTTCGGCCCGCTGGCGGGCCACCTCGTAGAGGGTGATGGCGGCCGCGGCGGAGGCGTTCAGGCTCCCCACCCGCCCCAGCATGGGGATCCGGACGGCGTGGTCGCAGGTGCGGCGGACGAGTGGTCGGATCCCCTGACCCTCCCCCCCCAGGACGAGGGCGGTGGGGCCCCGAAGATCGACCGAGGCGAGGTCCTGTTCCCCGTCGGGCACGGCCGCCACCGTCCAGATGCCCGCCTCCTTCAGCTCCTCGAGACATCGGACGACGTTCGTCACCCGCGCGATGCCCAGGTGCTCGACGGCCCCGGCCGAAGCCTTGGCTACCGATGGGGTGACCCCCGCGGCCCGGTCCCTCGGCAGGATCACGCCGTGGGCCCCGAGGGCGTGTGCGGAGCGGACGACCGCCCCCAGGTTGTGGGGGTCCTCGACCCCGTCGAGCAGGACGAGGAGCGCCGGCCGCCCGGAGGCGGCAGCGACGGCGAGGAGTTCCTCCACCTCGCGGTACCGGTAGTCGGCCACCACCGCCACCACCCCCTGGTGCTGGGTGACCCCCGCGAGCCGGTCGAGCCGGGCGCGGGGCGCGCTGCGCACCTTGGCCCCCCGGTCGCGGGCGGCCCGCTCCATGTCGGCGAAGGCGCGGGGACGCTCCCCGCCCTCCACGAGCCAGAGCTCCGCCAAGCCTTCCGCATCGGACCGGAGCAACTCCTTCACCGGGTTCATTCCGTAGACGACGCGCATTCTCTCCTCACCGGACCTCGACGGGGACGGTGATCGTCCTCGTCTGGGGAACACACCACGCGTCGCTGCAGATCGCGAAGCGCATCTGGACCACGACCTGCTGCGCCCCGCGCGCGGCGGCCTGGAAGGGGATCTCGAAGCGCGGGTTCTCGGCGGCCGGGTCGACGGCGTCGCCGCGCTTCCACTCCAGCTTGTCGACCTTCAGGCCGGCCGAGGGCTCCACCTTGTACTTCATGGGGAACTCGCGGTTCACGTGGATCCCCTTCTCGAGCGGGACCACGTCCACCACCACCTTCCCCTTCCCGCCCACGGCGACGGTGCGGGACGAGCCGTCGGTGACGACCCGGTAGGTGCGCGCGGCGTCGGTTCCGTCGGAGGCCGGGACGAGCACCGGCACGGCGGCGAGGACGGCGGCGATGGCGAGGACGGCGCTGCGGGACATGGTTCCTCCTCCGGCTTCCCGTCGTGTATAGCATCAGCCGCGGGTCCGGCGCCCCGAGGCGCGCCGGTTCTTGCGCACGGGAGCGCCGGTGGCCGTCGCCAGCTCGACGGCCCGCTCCACGATGGCTCCGGCCAGGTCCACGCCGCAGGCCTCCTCCCCCTCCCGGATCCCGGGCGTGGAGTGCACCTCGAAGACCCTTGGACCTCCGGGCGCCTCGAGCATGTCCACCGCGCAGAACTCCAGCCCCACCACCTGCGCCGCCGCCACCGCAGCCTGCTCCGCCTCCGCGGCGAGGGTGGCACGCTCGAATCGCGCGCCCTGCCCCAGCGTCCGGGAGAGCCGGCCGGTGCGGGGCCGCCGGCGCAGCGCCGCCACCACCCGTCCTCCGACCACGAAGGCGCGCAGGTCCCCGACGCCCCGGACGTACTGCTGGACGACCGTGTTCTGCCCGAGCCGCTGGATGGCCTGGAGCGCCGACTCGAGGGCCTGGCGGGTCTCGCAGACGATCACACCGCTCCGCTCGTTTCCGCGGAGCAGCTTCACGAGGACCGGGAGGCCGCCCACGTGGCGGACCATCTCCCGCAGCCCGGACGGCTCGGAGGCCATCACCGTGCGCGGGACCTTCACGCCGCTCGCCGACAGCAGCTGGAGCACGCGCATCTTGTTGCGGGAGAGCCCGATGGCGGCCACGCCGTTCAGGACCGGCAGCCCGAGCAGCGCCATCTGGTTCAGCACCGCGAGTCCGTACTGGCTCACCGAGGGTGCGATGCGGGGAATGACCACGTCGGTGGCCGGATAGGCCACGCCGCGCACGAAGATGCCCGGCCCGTCCTTCCCGAGCCGCATCTCCACCCGGAGCGGATCGACCACTCGCGCCACGTGACCGCGGGCGCGAGCGGCCTCGACGATCCGCCGGGTGGTGAAGATGCCGGCCGAGCGGGAGAGGACGGTGAGGTGCATCGAAGCAGGCTAGACCTGCTTGAACTCCGCGTCGACCACGTCGTCGCCGCCCTTCTTCTCGGGCTGCGGCGGCGCGCCCGGTCCGGCCGGGCCTGCGCCCTGCCCCGGGGGCGGGCTGGAGGCCTTGTAGAGCTCCTCCGCCAGCTTGTGGCTCGCCTTCTCGAGCTTCTCGAAGGCCGCCTTCACCTCCTCGGCGGAGCCCCGCTCGCGAACCTTGTGGGCCTCCGCCACGAGCGCCTCCAGCTCGGTGACCAGGGCGGCGTCGAGCTTCTCCTTGTTCTCCTTCAGGTGCTTCTCGGTCTGGTAGGCGAGGTTCTCGAGGCGGTTCTTCACCTCGACCTCCTCCCGCCGCTTCTTGTCCTCGGCCTCGTGGGCCTGGGCGTCGGTCACCATCTTCTCGACCTCGCCCTTGGACAGGCCGGAGGACTGGGTGATCGTGACCTTCTGCTCCTTGCCGGTGGCCTTGTCCTTGGCGGCCACGTTCAGGATCCCGTTCGCGTCGATGTCGAAGGTGACCTCGATCTGCGGCATGCCGCGCGGCGCGGCGGGGATGCCCTCCAGGTGGAAGCGCCCGAGGGTGCGGTTGTCCCGGGACATCTCCCGCTCCCCCTGCAGCACGTGGACCTCGACGGAGGTCTGGCTGTCGGAGGCCGTGGAGAAGGTCTCCGACTTGCGCGCCGGGATGGTGGTGTTGCGCTCGATGAGGCGGGTCATCACGCCGCCCAGGGTCTCGACGCCCAGCGAGAGCGGGGTGACGTCGAGGAGCAGGATGTCCTTCACGTCGCCCGAGAGCACGCCGCCCTGGATCGCCGCGCCCACGCTCACCACCTCGTCGGGGTTGACGGTCTTGTTCGGCTCCTTGCCGAAGAACTTCTTCACCGCCTCGACGATGAGGGGCATGCGCGTCTGGCCGCCCACCATCACCACCTCGTCGATCTTGTCGGGCCCCAGGCCGGCGTCGGCGAGCGCCTTCTTGACCGGCTCGATGGAGCGGTCGACGAGCGGCTGGACCATCTGCTCCAGCTTGGCGCGGGAGAGCTTCACGGCGAGGTGCTTCGGGCCGGTCTGGTCGGCGGTGAGGAAGGGCAGGTTGACCTCGGTCTCCATGGTGGAGGAGAGCTCGATCTTGGCCTTCTCCGCGGCGTCCTTGAGCCGCTGCAGCACCATCTTGTCCTTCGAGACGTCGATGCCGGTGTCCCGCTTGAACTCGGAGATGAGCCAGTCGATGACCACCTGATCGATGTTGTCGCCACCGAGGTGGGTGTCGCCGTTCGTGGAGAGCACCTCGACGAGCTTGTCGCCCACCTCGAGGATGGAGATGTCGAAGGTGCCGCCGCCGAAGTCGTAGACCGCGATCTTCTCGTTCGACTTCTTGTCGAGGCCGTAGGCGAGCGCCGCGGCGGTGGGCTCGTTGATGATGCGGCGCACGGTCAGGCCGGCGATCTCGCCGGCGTCCTTGGTGGCCTGGCGCTGGGCGTCGTTGAAGTAGGCCGGCACGGTGATGACCGCGTCCGTGACCTTCTCGCCCAGGTAGTTCTCGGCCGCCCGCTTCAGCTTGAGCAGGATCTGCGCGCTGATCTCCTGCGCGCTGAGCGGCTTGCCGTCGATGTCGATGCGGACGTCGCCGCTCGGGCCCGAGAGCACCTTGTACGGGACGCGCTTCGCCTCGTCCGAGACCTCGTCGAAGCGGCGACCCATGAACCGCTTGATGCTGTAGATGGTCCGCTCGGGGTTCGTGATGGCCTGCCGCTTCGCGACCTGTCCGACCAGCCGCTCCCCGTCCTTCAGGTAGGCGACGACCGACGGGGTGATGCGGGAGCCCTCCTCGTTCGTGATGACGACGGGGTCCTTGCCCTCCATCACCGAGACCACCGAGTTGGTGGTGCCCAGGTCGATGCCGATGATCTTGCCCATGGTTGGTATTCCTCCCTTGTGCCGGGGAGGCTAAGTATTCGTCGGAGCGAGTCAAACGATCCCGCGTCGATCGCCGCTGGAACCCTGCCGGGTGCGTAGCCAGGTTCGCACCGTGGAACCTTTCCTACCCGATCCGGAGCCCGTTCCCGGGACTAATGGATCCACAACCATTGAAATCTGGGCGTATTTCAGGTCGACGCAGCGTGGCATTCCCCTTGCTCGATACCGCCGTGACTCACATGTCATACCCTCATCCAGGGGACTCGATGCTCCAGGCCGAAGGCACGGATATCGAAAACGGGCACACCGCCGTCCTGCTCAACGCGAACGCGAAGCAGGTGAGCCCCCGCGTCCGGGAGGCCCTGTCCGGGCTCGTCCCGGCCGGGAGCGTCTTCCTTTCCCACGACCGCGAGGACGCCCACCGGATCGCCGATGCGGTCGTGGCCCGCGCCTACGGGACCGTCTTCACGGGCGGGGGCGACGGGACCTTCGTCTCCTGGGTGAACCACATCCTCGACCGCGCCGAGTCCCGTTCCACCCCCGCACCCCGCTTCGGCGTGCTCGCCCTCGGGACCGGGAACGCCGTCGCCGAGATGGTCGGGGCGGGCCACCCCGTCGAGGATCTCCGCCGCCACCTCTCCGGCGAGGTCCTCCCTGGCCGCCGGCTCGACCTCGTCATGGTGGAGGGGCGGCGCACCCCCTTCGCGAGCGCCGGCCTCGATGCAGCCGTCCTGAACGACTACAACTGGCTCCGCTCCCGCCTCGGGCGGCGGGCCGCTCGCCTCGCCTCGGGCATCACCGGCTACGGCCTCGCCATCGCGCTCCGATCCGCGCCCCGGCAGGTGCTCCAGCGGGCGCCGGTCTACTGCGAGGTCGTGAACGCAGGGGCCCCCGCCTGGCGGCTCGACCCCAGCGGCGAGCGGGTCGGCAGGCCGGTGGCCCCCGGAGAGCTCCTCTACGCCGGACCCTGCATGCTGGCGGGCGCGGGTACGGCGCCGTACTACGGGTACGGGCTGCGCGCCTTCCCCTTCGCCGGTCGCCGCGCGGGCGCCATGCAGTTCCGCATCTTCACGCGCGTCCCGGTTCCGGCGCTCCTCCTCAACGTGAAGGGGATCTTCAGCGGCGCGTTCCAGCACCCCGGCCTTCTCGACTTCGAGGCCGATCGGGTGGAGATGACCTTCGATCGACCCATGCCCATCCAGCTCGGCGGCGACGCGGAGGGGTACCGGGAGAAGGTGACCATGGGGATCGCTCCGCGCAGCGTCGAGCTGCTCGACTACTCGCCCGTCACCCGCGTGCCGGTCGCGGCCTGATCCGGGCGCCGCAGCGCGCCTACTTCACAGATAGTGAACCACGCGCGGGTCCGCGGCCAGGGCCCGGTACACCGCCGCCCGCTGGTCCTCGGAGGCGAGCCGCGCGTCCACCGTGACGGAGAGGTACTTTCCTCCCCCGGATGCTCGGACCGAGCTCCCCTGGAGCGCGATCCCGGGCACCGCCGCAGCCACGGTCGCGCGGACGTGCGCCTCCAGGTCGTCCGCGGCGAGGCCGATGACCTTGAACGGGTAGTCGGTGGGGTACTCGATGAGCGGCCCCGAGGGGCCCTGCGGCGCGTCCATGGGAACCCTTCCGGCCCTACAGCAAGTTGGCGGCCAGCTCGGCGAGCGGCGAACGCTCCCCCTTCGACATCGTGATGTGGGCGGCCAGCTTCTCCTTCTGGAAGCGGTTCACCACGTGGACGAGCCCGTTGTTGGTCTGATCCACGTACGGGTTGTCGATCTGGTAGGGGTCGCCGGTGAGGACGATCTTCGTCCCGTCCCCGACGCGGGTGATGATGGTCTTCACCTCGTGGGGCGTGAGGTTCTGGGCCTCGTCCACGATCATGAACTGGTTGGGGATGGAACGTCCGCGGATGTAGGTGAGCGGTTCGATCTCGAGGATGCCCAGGTCGACGAGCTCGTGGTACCCGCGCCCCAGCTTCTTGTCGGACCGGGACAGGTTCATGAGGTACTCGATGTTGTCGAAGATGGGCTGCATCCAGGGATTGAGCTTCTCCTCCACGTCGCCCGGGAGGTAGCCGATGTCCCGCCCGAGCGGGAAGATGGGGCGCGAGACGAGCAGCTTCTGGTAGGCCGACTCCTCCATCGTCTTGTGGAGCCCGGCCGCGATGGCGAGCAGCGTCTTGCCGGTGCCCGCCTTGCCCACGATGGTGACGAGCCGGATCTCGTCGTTCAGGAGGAGGTCGAGCGCGAAGGCCTGCTCCTTGTTCCGCGGCCGGATGCCCCAGATCCCCTCCTTGGGGAGCTTGATGAGCGGGACGTAGGCCTGCCGGGAGGCGCTGTACTTGCCCACCGCGCTGTGCTGCGGGTTGTCCCGGTCGCGCAGCACCACGAACTCGTTGGGCGGCGGATCGGTCCCGGGCGGCACGGGCACGAGCCCCTCCGCGTAGAACTGGTTCACCGCCTCGGCCTCCACCTGAACCTCGGCCACCCCGCTCCAGAGGTCGTCGATGGCCACGCCCTCGGCGTCGTAGTCCTCGGTGTGGATGCCCATCGCATCGGCGCGGATGCGGAGGTTCGTGTCCTTGGAGACGAAGACCGCCGGGAGCTCCCGTTCCCGCTGCGACAGCTCGAGGGCCACCGCCAGGATCCGGTCGTCGGTGGAGGAGTGGCCGTTGCGCATCTCCGGCGGCAATTGCCGGTCGGTGAAGAGGACGCGGATGGACCCCTTCTCCGGACCGATGGGCACGCCCTCCTGGAGCCGCCCCTGCGCGCGGAAGTCGTCGAGCGCGCGGGCGACCGCGCGGGCGTTTCGCCCCAGGCTGGAGAGGTCGCGCTTGAAGTTGTCGATCTCCTCGATCACGTAGATCGGCACGACGACGTTGTTGTCGTCGAAGGCGAAGATCGACCGCGGGTCGTGCAACAGGACGTTGGTGTCGAGGATGAAATTCTTCTTCATCGCCCGTGGACTCTAGCAGGGGGTCCGGCCGGCGGACAGGTCCCTCGCGCGGATCGATCGGTTTCGCCCGGACCGCTTGGCCTGGTAGAGGCACCGGTCCGCCACCTCGATGAGTCGCGCCTTCTCGGTCCCGTCCTCGGGGAAGGTGGCGATCCCGAGCGACAGCGTGACCTGGAGCTGACCCGCCCCGGTGGGGAAGCAGGTCCCCTGGAGTCGCGTCCGGATGCGCTCGGCGATGACCTGGGCGCCCGCGCCGTCCGTCTCCGGCATGACGATGGCAAACTCCTCCCCCCCGTAGCGGGCCACGAGGTCGGTCTCGCGGGCCTCCGAGGAGAGGACGCGCGCCAGCCCCCGGAGGACGAGATCGCCGACCGGGTGACCGTGGGTGTCGTTCACCGACTTGAACCGGTCGACGTCGCAGATCACCACCGACATCTGCTGGCCGTACCGCCGGGCGAGGCGCAGCTGGTCGTCGATCCTCGCCTGGAAGGTGCGGTGGTTGGAAAGGCCGGTGAGCCCGTCGGTGCTGGCGAGCCGCTCGGTCTGCTCGAGCAACCGCGCCCGGAGCAGCGCGTCGGCCACCTGCATGGCGATCACCTCGAGCCGTCGGGCCGCGTCGCCGTCGAAGGCGTTGACGAGCCGGGAGCCCGCCACGAGCGTGCCCAGCACGTGCGCTCCCGACTGGAGCGGGAAGACCCGCACCGCCCCGAGCCCCTGGAGCCGCGTCCCCTCGTCGAAGATCCGCAACCGGTCCACACGCTCCCCCGCGCCGGGGAGTGACGCCCCGTGCCGGACCGCCGAGGCCACGAGACCGGTCTCCGCCGCGAAGCGTCGTCCCTCCAGCTCGGTGGATCGCAGGCCGTCGGGGGAGGAGGCCACGGCCTTCACGATCCGGTGGGGCTGGCTCGCCTCCTCCGGCTCGTGGAGCGTGATCGCGCCGAAGTCGAGCGGGACGATGCGCGCCACCACCTCGATGGCCGCGTCGAGCACCTCCTGCGTCTTCGACTTCCGGTTCAGGACCTCGATGGCGCCGTAGAAGAGCTCCTGCTCGTCCCGCTGTGCCTGCAGTCCGAGGAGGATGCGCTCCGACTCCACCGCCCGGAGCAGCTCGCCGGCCACGCGCAGCAAGAGCTTCTCGTCGGCCTCGTCGAAGGGACGATCCTCGATCCGGTCGGCGAGCAGCACGCCCCGGACGTGCCCTCCCCGTCGCTCCAGGAGCGGAGCGGCGAGCAGCGCCCGGGGGCGAGTCCCGTCGTCGTAGCAGGTGGCGGAGCGGAGGTCCCCGTGGAGCCGGAGCGGCGCACCGCGGGACAGGACCGTCCCCAGCACCCCCTCGCCCGAGGGGATGGGGGCGCGCGTCACGTGATCGCTCGCGGAGCGGCACTCCCGCAGCCGCAGGGTGGAGCCATCCGGCGAGAGGAGGAAGAGTGCGCAGGTGTGGCTTCGAAGGGCCGCCTCGGCAACCTCCATCACCCCCGACATGGCCGCCTCGACCTGGACCGCGGCGGCGCGGACGCGGACCTGCTCCGTCTCACCCGCCCCTTCCCGGTCCGCAGCGCGCGGCGACAGCAACCGGATCTCCCGCGCCCGCTCGTCGACTTCCCGAAGGCGGCCGTCCACCGCCTCCCGCTCGGCCCGCCGGGCCGCGGCGAGGCGGGTCCACATCACCGCGTGATAGAGGACCGCGAAGAGCAGGATGAAGCCGACCCGCGCGAGCAAGGCGGGGAAATCGCCCGGCGTCGCGCCAGCGCTCCACCAGGTGGCGACCTGGAGCGCTCCCGCGAGCGCCACGAGCCCGAGTCCCACGCCGATCGAGAGGAATGCGACCGCGACCGCCACGGTCAGGTACACGAGCGGGAAGAGCGGTCCCTCGACGTTCCCGGGCGACGCCAGCTGCGCGAGCGCAGCGGCCCAGACGACGAGGACCGCCCCGAGTTCCAGCTCCTCGGGAACCCGGATGGGATGCCCCTCGGTGGAGCGCCGGATGGCGCGCACGACGCAGGTGGCCGCCGTGGCGGCGACGATGCCGAGGAGTGGCCACCTTCCCACGCCGCCGGCGGGAGCGAACGCGCCCCGGATGACTCCGGCGACGCCCAGGAGGATGACGACGCCCGGGAGGGCATTCGCGGTGCGGCGCGCGAGGCGACGACGCGCCGGGGGAGCGAGGAATCCATCGTCCCGTCGCCAGGCATCGGCGAGCCAGCTCCGGTCGGAGGCGCCCCCGGTGGCCTGGCGGCGCTGCCGCACGGTCCCGGGAGCGGCGACCGCCGGGGCCGGGCTCATCGGGGGCCTTCGGCCGGCGGCAGCTCGTAGATCCGCTCGCCGGGTCGCACGTAGCCGAGTTCCTCGCGGGCCGCACGTTCGAGCGCCGCCGGGTCTCCGGCGAGCGCCCGCGCCTCGCGGCGCAGCCGCTGGTTCCGCTCCCGCAGCTTCTCGTTCTCCTCGGAGACGCGCCGCACGTCCGCCGAGAGGGCGCGCGCCTTGCGCAGCCCGCTCGGATGGAACGCGGAGGCGGTGGCGAGCGCGAGCAGCACCACCCCGTAAGCAATCCACAATGGTTTCGCAGGTTTCACGGCTCCGGGCCACCCTAGCAGGTGGCGCGGGCGCGTCCAGAAATCGGCCGATATCCTGCCCGCCGACCGTCAGCGCCTCTCGACCCGCTTCAGGAAGATCTCGCTCGCGATCTCCGGGTCGATGGCCACCGTGGTCTCCCCGATCTCGAGGACGTAGGCGGGGGCACGCTGGTGGAGCCTCACCTCGCTGCCCGGGACGACCCCCAGGGCGGCGAGCTTGTCCATCCGCTCATGGAATCGGGGTGCGATGAATACGATCCGGCCGGTCTCTCCCACGGGGAAATGGGTGAGCCCGGTGACGAGCGACTGGACGCTCTTCTGGGCCGCCGTGCAGCAGGCACCCTGCGGGATCGACTTCCCGTGCGGGCAGGTGGGCGGGTGGCCGAGCAGCGTGCAGACCGAGTCGGTGGCCTCCGGGGAGAGGATGTGCTCGAACTCGCAGGCCTGGCTCTCGGCCACCCCCTCCGGGAGATCGAGCAGGTCCCGGAAGAGCCTCTCCGCCAGCCGGTGGCGCCGAACCACGCCCCTGGCCCGGACCGTGCCCTCCTCGGTGAGTTCCACCCGCTCCCCCTGGAGCCTCACGAGCCCCATGTCGGCGAGCGCCCGAAAGTCTTCCGCACCGGACCCGGGTGCATGGTCGCCCAGCCGGGCGAGCACGCTCACCCGGTCGCCGCGTCCCACCTCCGCCTCGGCGAAGACCGCCTCCAGGATCTCCTCCGCCCTGCGCGACTCCATCCCGTTCATCTTCTCTCCTCCCGGTGCCGCTCCAGCCAGCCCTTGAGCCGCCCCGCCCATCCGGTCTCCTGCGGGAAGGAGTACCCGCAGGAGGGGCAGCAGATCACCCGGCAGCCGGAGGCGAGCGGGCAGCTCGGCCGACAGCCCTGCCCCTCGGCGTCGAATCCCGCCCCGCAGAGCGGGCAGCGTTCCTGCCGGGCGACGATCGCGGGCATCGAATGCCCCTCCCCAGGCATCAGTAATACCGCCGCATGAGGAGGTTCACCGTCGCGCCCACGCCCACCGCGAAGGGGAGCACGAAGGCCGAGATGGCGAGCCCGGTCCGCCAGCCGCGCTCCTTCAGGATCATGAGGAAGTTGGCGATGCAGGGGATGAAGAGCGTCACGGTCACGAGCGCCACCGTGACCTGGATCTCCATGATCCGCGTCATCGTCCCCGTGCTCATGTACGGCTGGTAGATCTGGAAGAGCCCGGCGGCGGCGTAGTCGCGCCGCAGGAACCCCAGGATGAAGGCGCTCGCCGACTGCTCGGGGAGCTGCAGGATGCCCACCACCACGGGCGCCGCGGCCCGCTCCACGAGCACGAGCAGGTGCGTCCGGTCGAGCCCCCAGAGGATCAGCGTGCCGAGGACGAAGAGCGGCAGCGCCTCGCGCAGGTACCACTCCATTCGGGCGAGGGTCTTCACGATCACGTTGCTGAACTGGGGAACGCGAAGGGGCGGGAGCTCGAGGACGAAGTCGGAGCCCCGTCCGGGGATGACCCGGGCGGCGAGCCAGCCGACGAGGAAGAGGACGAGCACGATCACCGCGGTGAACCAGATCGACGCCGCGAAGGAGAGCCCCTGGAGCATGGCGAAGATGACCGCGATCTGCGCGCTGCACGGGACGCCCAGGGCGAGGAGCAGCGTGACGATCACCCGCTCCTTCCGGGTCTCCATGATCCGGGCGGTCATCGTCGCCATGGTGTCGCAGCCCAGGCCGAGCACCATGGGCAGGACCGCCTTGCCGTTCAGCCCCATCCACTTGAAGACGCGGTTCACCATCACCGCGAGCCGCGGCAGGTAGCCCGAATCCTCCAGCACGCTGAAGGCGAGGAAGAATGTGGCCACGATGGGGAGTACGATGGCCATCCCGTAGGCGAGCCCCATGGAGACGAGGCCGTACCTTCCGATGATGAACCCGTCGGTCTCCCGGAAAGCGCGGCCCGGGGGGCCCACCAGGAAATCCTGGACCGGGCCGGCCGGGACGAGGAAGCGCAGCAGCGCCTCCGTCCAGGGCACGACGCGGTCGTAGAAGATCGTGTTCTCCAGGAAGTCGACCGCCGTCTTGGCGCCGAACACGCCGACGAACAGGTAGGCGACCGCGAGCACGAGGAGCAGGATCGGGATCCCCTTCACCGGGTCGGTCGCCCAGGCCCCGAGCTTCCGGGCGAAGGCGGAGCCGCTCGACACCTTCCCCCGGGTCACCACCTGGTCGTGCAGCCGGTCCACCGCGCCCAGCCGCTGCCGGGCGACGACGAACCGGAGCGACTCCGGGTAGCGGGAGGCGAGCGTCCGCCGGACCTCCTCGATCCGCTCCCGGCCGGCGTCGGAGACGCGAGACGCGATCCACGGATGGATCGACTCGTCCCCGGAGAGAAGCATGAGGCCGAGCGAGCGGCGGGAGAGCCGGCCCTCGGGGATGAGCGGCTCCAGCTCCGAGAGGGCCGACTCGATGGCCTCGTCGTAGCAAGGCCGGAAGGAGGAGGCCCGCGCCGCCGGGATGCGTGCCTGGAGTTGCGGCAGACCGCTGCGCTGCACGGCCACGGTGGGCACCACGTCCACGCCGAGCGCCCCGGCCAGCCGCTCCGCGTCGATCCGGAAGCCTCGCGCGGCCGCCTCGTCGGCCATGTTGAGGGCCAGGGCGAAGGGCACGCCGGCCTCGGCGAGCTGGGAAGCGAGGAGCAACCCTCTCCGGAGATTCTTGGCGTCGCACACCTGGAGGCAGACGTACTCCGGCTCCCGCAGCAGGATGTCCCGGGTGACCTGCTCGTCCTCCGACATGGGGAGCAGGTTGTTCGTACCCGGAGTGTCGAGGACCTGCCAGCGCAGCCCGCCGATCTCGGCCGACCCGCGGGTCACCTCCACGGTGGTCCCGGGATAGTTGGAGACGGTGACGTAGCGACCGGTGAGGGCCCCGAAGAGGACGCTCTTCCCCACGTTCGGGTTGCCGACCAGGATGAGCGTCCGGGGCGCCGCCGCGACCTCCGGCGGGTTCACGACCGCGCGTCCTTCGTCCCGGCCTCGGCGCGCCGGCAGCGGTCGCAGCGCCCGTAAAGCTCCAGCTTGTGGCTGTCCACCTCGAACCCGTGGCTGCGGGCCACGCGCTGCTGGAGTTCCTCGATCCGCTCGTTCTCGAACTCGACGATGCGGCCGCACCCGGTGCAGATGAGGTGGTCGTGGTGGGAGCGGTCGGTGGCCGGCTCGTAGCGGGTCTGGCCGTCCTCGAATCGGCGGGGGACGGCGATGCCGCACTCGGAGAGCAGCTTCAGCGTCCGGTAGACGGTGGCCACGCTGACCCGGGCGTCGAGCGTCCGGACCCGGGCCACGAGCCCGTCCACCGGGACGTGCCCCCCCATGGCGAAGAAGGTCTCCACGATGACGTCCCGCTGCCGGGAGTGCTTGAGACCGCGCTCCTCCAGCCAGGCACCGAGCCGGGCCAGGGCGAGCTTCGACTCCTCCCGGCGATCCGCCTGCCCGCCTTCCGCGGGTCCCGTCCTTCGCGAGCGTCCCATGTTGATAACGATTCTCAATATCACGGCAGGCGGCGCCGGGCAACCCCTTCCGCCCGGCACTACGGCGGGAAGGCCACGCCTCTCGCGCTCCAGTAGGCGCGCCAGCGGTCGGACGCCTCCGGACCGTCTCCCCCGGCGTCCTCCCGCGCCAGCGCAGCGAGGGAGACGCGCGACTGGCGTCGGACCTCGGCGGCCGGGTCGTCGAGAAGGATCACGAGCCGCGGGACGTAGCGCCGCGCGTCCGCGCCGTCGCGGTGGCGCACGAGCTCCGCCGCCATGGCCCGCGCCTCCGGGTCCGGGGAGCGAAGCTGCCGCGTCAGGTCCACCGCGGGGGTCGCGCCCGATGCCTTCCACCGCTCGACGGAGACCGGCACGAGCAGGAGCAGCACGAGGACGATGAGTCCCACCTGGATGAAGGCCTTCCCGGCGTGGTAGCGGCCGGCTCGCACCAGCGTGAATCGGTAGGTGACGAAGCCGATGGCGAAGAGCCCGAGCAGGACCGGGGCGATGAGCAGCTCGGGACGCCTCCCCTCCGCGGAGCCGGGGTCGCTCCCCGGCGGCACGAGGAGGGCGGCGGCGGCGGCGGCGAGCAGGAGGAGGTAGAGCGCTACCCTCGCGCCGCGGGCCGCGGGGGAGAGCTCGGTTTCGCGCGCGGAGGTCATCGGCGACATCTTAACCTTCTCGCCCCGGCCGTGCCGGACTTGACTGGGAAGGCTCGCCGTCGCACCTTGCCCCGCGATGCCGCAGCTCGAACGGGAGATCGTCGACCGCGCCCTGCGGTGGTGCGCCGAGTCCGGCCGCCCCGTCCGGGAGGATCTCGTCCGGCGCACGCTCGAACCGCTGGGATGGGACGAGCTCCTCGCCGTGAAGGCGGTCCTCGCGGATCCGCCGCCGGGAAGCGACCTTTCGCCGGCGGACCTGCTCGCGCTCGCCCGCGGAACCGTGGTTCCCGCCGCTGCAACGAAGCTTCCGCGCGCGAGCCGGCGGGCGCCCGCGCGCGAGTCCCGCACGGCGCGCGGGCCCTCCGGCCCCCGGATCCGGCGCGTCCGCGACCGGGTGGAGGCCGTCCCCAGCTCGCCGGCTGCCCTCCCGCCGATCGAGCTCCTCTTCCAGGAGGCCGGACGCTCCACCCTCGGCAGGATGGTCCGGCGCAGGGGCGCCAACCGGGCCGGCCTGCTCGGCGAGCTGGCCACCGGCTGGGCGGCCGGGAGCGCACCCCCGTCCGATGCGGACCTGGACCGGCTGCTCGCGCACCACGGGATGGCGCGGGGCTTCGCGGAGCGGGAGCGGGCCCTCCTCCTGCACGCCTTCCGCAAGTTCGGCGGGGTGACGCCGCGGGTCGCCCGCGCGCTCGGCGCGCAGGTCGCGGACCTCCGGGCCGCCATCGCCCGGCTCGAGCTGGGTGCCGCCATCGAGGCCATCCGGGATGCCCGCCGCAAGGGGCTCGATCGCAAGGGCACCCTGGCCGAGCGGGCCCGCCTCCTCGACGAGGAGGAGGAGACGCTCGCAGACCTCGGGCTTCTCCCGGGTTTCGAGGCCGACCTCCGCCGGAGGCTGCCCGAGCACCTCCGTGCGCTCGCCGGTGGCGGCCGCCCACCCAGCGCGGCCGACCTGGGGCGCAGCCTGTCCCTGTCCCGGAGCGCCGTCGATCGGCTCGTCGCGCGC
>SESG01012385.1_pt1 | contig 14871 bp, 11 predicted proteins | sample 3171421 | NCBI WGS metagenome assembly SESG01 (sample SAMN10866946, study PRJNA518727) | freshwater metagenome | biome: subpolar coniferous forest; feature: holomictic lake; material: water; isolation source: holomictic Lake 227, 6 m and 8 m depth | place: Canada: near Kenora, Ontario | collected... | reverse complement strand
GACCGGGGCTTACGCCGTATACACAGGGTGGAGTTCTGAGCCTGTCACCCTCCAGGCCAGGGCCCAATTCCTAGCGGCATGGGACTGGAACGCTCGCCCCGGCTGGTTCTATCTCGTGGCCGACCTGCCAGCAAAACCACCCCAAGGCCACCTTGATTTACATGTTGATGATCAAATGCGCCGGAGCCTTGGCTTCCAGGCTTACCTCGCGATAATTCAAGCCCTTGGGCGATTGCTTCACGGTTGCGCCGGTACACTTGATCGACTTGATCTCGGCTGCAGTCGGAAGGCCGAGTGTCAGCGTCTGGCGCTTGCCGCTGGTGAGCTCGAGGGTGAGCTGTGCGGCCGGCTTATCCCAGGCCAGACGACTGATCGTGATCTGGCCGCGGGCCAGGATGCCGCGGATCTCGCCCCTGGGCCACGCGGCAGGCAGGGCCGGCAGAAGGTCGAGGCGGCCAGGCTGGCTGAATGCCAGCATGGTGTTCACGATTTGCGGGATGCCGCCGTTGCCGTCGGTGTTGAGGATGCTGGCGTTCGGCTCGTGGGAGGTGATGAGGCTCGGATTCATCGAGCGCTTGACCGCCATCCCTTGCAAGCGGCTGTAGGCCTCCTCGGGCAGGCCAAGAAAGGCCGCCGAGACGCCGCATTGCACGCGGCCAAATAAGGACTGCTCGCCGCCGCCGTCGCTGCCGGCGATCTTCGCACGGACGGTCGTCTGCGCCGCCGCCCGCAAGGCGGGGTTCACCTCGAACAGCGGGTCGAAACTTTGAAAGCACGGATACAGTTGCGAGTGGTGCCGGTGTTCGGCTGAGACCCCGCCCCCGGGCCACTCCGCGAGTTCGCCGCGGTCATTGACCGGGTAGGCCGGCAGTTTGGCCAGCAGCGACTCCCACGTCGAGAGGTTGTCCTGCTCGAGCTTCAGCTCCCGGCAGGCGGCGATCAGGTTGCCCAGCACCTCGCGGGCGACGGCGATGTCCATTGTGGCGTTGATGCCGCAGCCGGTTTCGGGGTTGTAGGACGGGATAAAGGTCGCGCGGCCATCCTTGTCGGTCTCGGCGAGAAAATCCTGGTAGAACGCCGCGGTCTCCTTGAGCAGCGGCACGCAGCGCTTCGCCAGAAACTCGCGGTCGCCGGTGTAGGCCGCATAGTCGGTGAAGAAGCTGGCGAGCCACCCGGAGCCGGCGGTCCAGAAAACTCCATCCCAGGTGCCCCAGTGAAGGAGCAGGCAGGTGTTGGAGGCGCGCGCATTGCTGAAGAATCCCCGGCCGCCGTATATTCGCTTGGCGTTGAGCCGCCACTCGGGATAGAAGCTCTCAATCAGCCTGAAGTATCCCTCCATCAACTCTGTCAGGTTCGCGCTGCCGGCGGAGGCCATCGCGGCCTGGAGGTTGGTGTCGAGTGTGAAATCGCCCGACCATGCGGGCGACCAGGTGCCGGTCCAGATGCCCTGCAGGTTCGGCGCTAATTCGCCGGCGGAGCAGATCAGCATGTAACGGCTGGCATCGTACATCTTCTCCATCAGGGCAGCAGGCAGCCGGTTTTGGTTCTTCGCGATGTCGAGCAGTTCCTCGGTTGACTTTGAGCGGTCCGTGCCGCCGCCGAGATTGAGCGAGACACGGTTGAACAGGGCCCCGTGCGCTTTGGCGTGCGGCCGGAAGAGCCTATCGTAGTCGGTGGGGAGAGCAGCCAGCGACGCGCGGACCTTCGGCAGCAGGGTTGCGGCGTCCTGGGGGTTGCGGAAGGCGACCACGGAGCTGTCCGCGAGAGGCGGGGCCGGCTGGTACACTCCCAGGCGCTGGCCGGAGAAGTCCGGGTTCTCCGGCGAGTAGGCCCAGGCTTCGCTCAGCTCTTTCGGTAACGGCGTTTTCCACGGCACGAGCCGCATGAGCAGCAGGATCTCATCGGCGCCCGCAATCCGGATTTCGTTCCCGGTGCTGACCTGCTCGCCGCCATGATTGACCACACGCACCACGCCTTCGTAGCCGCCTTTGCCTTTGCGATACGTATTGTGGCACGTGATCAGGCCCTGCGTATGCACGAGGGTTGAGGTCACCAACGCATGCTCGATCGGCTCCATCCGCAGGCGGCAGGAAACCGCGCCGTGGTCGGCCCGGCTCACGGATACGGCAATGACATTGTCTGTCCGCGACACAAACATCTTCTGCACATACCGAATGCCCTGGTCGGTCCAGCGGACCTGCACCTCACCCGTCGCAAAGTCCTCCGTCCGGAAGTAATCATCGGCTCGGTCGGAATCGCTATTCCTGCTCGTGGCGGATTCGGCGGCGGCCGGCCGGAGAGTGCCCGTCTCGAGCAACAGCTTGAACCCGGGATGAAACGGGTCCGTGGGAATTATGCCGGGAAAGCCTTGCTGCCTCGCCTTGCCGAGGAAGAAGTCCATGGCTGCACCGTAACCCTGCTCACGGATAATGCGCCGCAGTGCCGGCACCTCTGGCGCGAGATCGGGCACAATCTCCCGATTGCCGAGTGGCAGGAATAGACGGCAATGATTCGCCACGATCGTCTGCCGGGCCGGTTGGCCGTACACCATCGCACCCATGCGGCCGTTGCCGGTAAAGAAGGCCTGCTCCCAGGCCTTGGCCGGTTCCCGGCTGAAGGAACCGTGGGCCGGGAGGCCGTCCGATAGCGCAAGTGCCCCAATCTCTGCCGCCCCCGCCGACTGAACTCCGCAGCACGAACCCAGAATAAGCGCTGCCATTCCAATTCTGCTTAAGCTCATCTTCATACCTTACGGTTCCGATAGTCTATGCGCGATGTAGGACTCCAACTCCTTGCGTTCATCGTCCGTCAACGCGGTTTTGTAGAGGAAGACGTCGCCAATATCCCCGTTAAAGGCAGTCCATGCATCCGGGGCGTTGCGACCGACCGTGATGCTCTTGGCAAACCCGCCCGCCACGCCCGGAACCAGCGCTGTCAGGGCGCTGACGGTTGAACTTGCCATCACCTCCACGCCATTTGCGTGCACCTTGTATTGGCCGTCCGGCTGCACGACGAGACTCAAGATGGTGATTTGCCCCTCGGGAATGGCGGTGCTGCTATCGTCAATCGGGCCATTGCGCCGCACGCAGATGAGGCCGGAATCGTTGCGAATGCCCAGGACTAGGCGGTCGTAGAACACATCGACGATAGAGACCCAGCCGGAGCCTCCGGCATTGCGCACGGGCCGCGCCACCGCAACGATGCTGGCTCCCTGGCACGGGATCGGATCCGAGTAGGAATTAAAGCTAAACCCATCGCCGTCGAGGTAGCGCACCCGGCTGAAGTTCCGGCCGTCGATCTTCACGGTCTCAGGCGAGGAGATCGGCGACAGCTTACCGCCCTCCGGAAACAATGTGGGCCATGCTCCCGGAGTGGTGCCCGCCGGGAGCGATTCTGCGAGACCGGCAAAGATCAAATCGCCGGTCTTCGGGATCTTCCCAGGGGCGCCAGCCGCCCCCTTGAACTTCACGGAGATAGTATGGGACGAAGTCACCTTGCTAAGGGTGTAAGAGTCTTTCGCACCCACGTCCTTTCCATCCACAACGACGCTCGCAACCGAGTGGCCCTGGATCGGGGTGATGCGGAAGGCGAGGTCGCCGCCGTAGCCAGCCGTCACATCGCCGCAGGGGGCGATGGTGCCGCCGAAGCCAGCCACCGCCGCGATCGTGCAGGCAAAGGATGCGGCAAGGGTGTGATCACGCCGGACATCGCTAAAGGTGAAAGCGTCACGCGGGCCCATGCCCACTCCATCCACGGTCAGGGACCTGATGATCATCCCCGGTTTCGGGAGGATGGTGAAGGTCGTTGCTCCGCCCTGGACTATTGAGACTGCGCCGGAGGGCATGATGGATCCGCCGTCATTGGCGGAGGTGGTGATCGTATAGCCGGGTGCGTTCGGGGCGAACGACGCTTCGATGGTGTGATTGGCATAGACTGGATCGAAGGTGTAGTGCGGCACCGAGCCCACCGAGACGCCGTCCACCTTCACATCCTGGATGTAATAGCCGGGCTTGGGTGTGATGGTGTAGAGGGCGGGCATCCGCTGCAGGAGTCGGCTGGTTCCTGACGGGGAGATCCCGCCGCCCGCTCCGGCCGTGGCGGTGAGGCTGTAATGCCGGGTCACATCTTCGACATGGAAGGGCGCGGCGGGCAGGCCTTCCTTGTTGTAAAGGTTGCACCCCTCGGGATTCTGCCAGCAGGCGTAGGAGACTTTGCGCGGCTCCGCAATTGACGGCGAAGACATAAGCACCTTGTTGTCCTGGATAGTCGCCGTGGCCGGAACCCACTTCCCATCAGCGCCGGCAATGACGAAATGCTTCAGCGCGCCCCCGGCAATTTCTTTGGTGGGCTGATACCAGGTTTTGGAGCCGACCATCAGCCCGCTGCCGATGTGATCAAATGAACATACGACCGTGCTGCCGGAGACCGAGACATCCTGCAAGACCGGGCCGCTCGCCACCAGCTCGGGACGGCCGTAATCGTTCTTCAGGGCCCAGAGTGCCAGGCGCTCGCCCACATCCAGCTTGTCTTTGGGACGCCAGCCATCCCAGATTTTATCGCCCACCGAGGAATCCCCAATGTCAATGGCCGAGGCACAACCGGCATGGGGGAGTGCCCGGGCGTTCGCCTGCTGCAACCGGGTGTCGGCGTCCCAGCCGCCGGCGTTGAATACGGGCGCGGCGTCCTTCGGCGTCTCACCCCAATTCGCGATCATCACATAGTAAAAGGGGAAGTCGTCCATTCCCCAGAGCCGTTTCCAGCCCGCGGCCAGCGCTTTCATTTTGAGGAAATAACTGTCCTGCGACTGGACGCTCCGTTCCGCGTTCTCCCCCTGGTACCAAATTGCGCCCTTGATGCCGTAAGGGGCCAGCGGATGGATCATGCCGTTCGCCAAATGAAACGGGCCGCCGGGCAGAACCGGCTGGCTCAGCAGCGGGTGGAGCACGGGAATATCCACCAGGCCTTCCGGGGCCAGCCACAGATCAATGCTCGTTCCCCCCACCGAAGAGACGATGAGGCCGATGGGTATGGTCGCCTTGGTCTCAAGGTAGATCTTCCTCGCAAAGTAGAAGGCTGCGGCGGAGAAACCGCCGGCTGTGCGTGGGCTGCAAACCATCCAGCTTGGATTCCCCTTCAACACTCTCAGCGGTTCTCCCGCTGCCGTCAGGGGCGTCCGGAAGGATCGGATTCCTGGGAAATTGGCGCTTTCGACCTCCTCTTTGCGGTCACAGCCACCAAGCCCCATGTCCATATTCGACTGGCCGCTGCAAAGCCACACGTCGCCCATGAGCACATCGTTGATATTGATGGCATTGGCTCCGGTGATGGTCATCCGCTGCCCGTTGGTGTTTGCGCTCATTGCCGGGAGCAGGACCCGCCAGTTTCCTTGCGCATCCGCAGTTGCCGAAAGCGTCTTCCCGTTGAACGAGACCGCAACCTTCTCTCCCGCTTCAGCGGTGCCGAAAACTGGAACCGGCTTGTTGCGCTGAAGCACCATGTGGTCGCTGAAGACCAGGGAAAGCCGCACATCGGCGTGCGCCGCCGATGCCATGTGCAGGGCAACGGCCAGAACCGCCCATAACTTCAATTGGAAATGCGGCGTCCCGCTGCTAATCTTCACTTGGACTTCCCACCGGGCCAATGCTGGCTTACCGCCCGCACCCATTCATCGGCCATCAACTGGTCTTTCTGAATTCTCATATAGCTTTCGCTCTGCCATTGCCATTGCCATTGCCATTGCCGATTTGAATACTCAGCCCCGAGGGCCGACGGAGGCTACCGGCTCGAAGTCTCAGAAACCAGGCTCAATGCTTGCTTGAGCCGGGCGCATTCGCCAGCGTTGGGCGCCAGTAGGGGTTGGCGCGGCGGGCCAACCGGATGACCGGCCAGGCCGCAGGCGGCTTTGACGAACTGAGTGTATTTGCCGCCGCCCTCCATGAGTTCGAGCGTCGGAAGCATCTGGAAGAACAACTTCCGCGCCGCGGCATAGTCCTGCTTCACCGCCGCCAGTTCATAGAGGCGGACATGAGATTTCGGCAGCACGTTGACCACGCCGCCTACCCACCCAATGGCGCCGACCATGAGGCTTTCCAGCGCGATGGTGTCGCAGCCGCAAAAGACCCCGAGCCGGTCGCCGCAGCGCCGGAGCAGTTCGGTGATGCGCGGCATTTCTCCGGTGCTCTCCTTGACGTAACGGAGGTTCTTCAACCCGGCCAGCCGCTCGATAAACTCAGGCGACATATCCACCCCGGTGCGGCCGGGGTAGTTGTAGAGCATGATGGGGATGCCGATGGCGTTGTTGACGGCGCGAAAGTGGGCGAACAACTCCTCCGGCCGCGGCAGTGAATAATAAGGCGCGGCCAGCATGACCCCGTCGCAGCCGAGCTGCTCAGCCTGTCGCGAGTAGGCAATGACGTCCCGGGTGGACCCGGCGTTGGCGCCCGCCACCACGTAGCTGCGCCCGGCGGCGACTTCGAGGGTGCTGCGCAGCACCCGCTCGCGCTCGTCAGCGCTGAGGGCGTAATACTCGCCGGTGCTGCCCAGCGGGATCAGGCCGTGGACACCCTTGCTAATGAGGTAATCCGTGAAGGCGGTCAACTGCGGGAAATCGATCTCCTGGTCCGCCTGCATCGGTGTTACCACGGCGGCGAAGACGCCACGGAAGCCGCTGCTCTTTGTTCCTGGGAAGTTTGTTTTCATGACAGAGGGTCTTTCGGGTCTAGGCCAATTGCATCCAGATCGTCTTCAGCTCGGTGTACTGGTAATGAGCGAATATGGATTTGTCTCGCCCGAAGAAGCCGGACTGCTTGAAGCCGCCGAACGGCGTGGTGGCGTCCCCTTCGGAGAAGCAGTTGACCGAGACGGTGCCGGCGCGCAGGGCGCGGGCGACGCGGTGGGCGCGGCTGACATCCTGGGTATAAACCGACGCTGTGAGTCCGTAGTGGGTGTCATTGGCCACGGCGATGGCCTCTTCTTCGCTGCCGACGGAGAATACCGATAGGACCGGCCCGAAGATCTCTTCGCGGGCAATGCGCATCGAGGGCTTGACCTGGTCGAAGATGGTCGGCTCGACAAAATAGCCGCCCGTGTTGAGCAGCGTGCGTTTGCCACCGAGCACCAGTTTGGCGCCCTCGCTCTCGCCGCTCGCGATATATTCCAGGACCTTCTTCAGGTGGCTTTCCTCGATCAGCGGGCCGACTTTGGTAGCCGGATCGAGCGGGTTGCCTACGATCCATTCCTTGCTGACCTCGATCATCTTTGCCACGAGTTGGTCTTTGAGGTTCCGATGGACGATGAGCCGCGAGCCGGAGCTGCAATTCTCGCCCATGTTCCAGAAAACGCAGTTGACGGCCTGCCGCGCGATATAGTCCAGGTCGCCGGCGTCTTCCAAAACCACCTGTGGGTTCTTCCCGCCGAGTTCGAGCAGCACTCGTTTGAGATTGGACTCGGCAGCGTAGTTCAGAAGCAAGCGTCCCACATCCGTCGAGCCGGTGAAGGCGACGGCGTCCACGTCCATGTGCTTGCAGAGCGCGGCGCCGATGATCCCGCCGTTGCCCGGGACGACGTTGAGGACGCCCTCGGGAATGCCGGCCTCGGCGGCGATTTCCGCCAGGCGCAGAGCGCTCAAGGAGGTTTGGCGGGCGGGTTTGACCACGACACTGTTGCCGGTGGCCAGGATGGGGCCGAGTTTCCAGGCGGCCATTTGGATGGGGAAATTCCAGGGCAGGATAGCGCCCACCACGCCCAGGGGTTCGCGGACAATCATGGCGACATTGCCCGGACCGGTGGGCGCGACCTGCTCGTATGCCTTGTCGATCGCCTCGGCGTGCCAGCGGAAGCAATGCACGGTGTCGGGCGTGTCGATGGTCATACAGTCGGTGATCGGTTTGCCGGCGTCCAGGCAGTCCAGCAGAGCCAGTTCACCGAGGTTCTGCTCGAGCAGGTCGGCGAAGTGGAGCAGGACGTGTTTGCGCTCTGCCGGCGAGCGTTTCGCCCAGACTCCCGCTTCGAATGAGCGCCGCGCCGCCTTCACGGCTCGGTCAACGTCCGCGCTATCGCAGGCGGCGATTTTGGCCAGCGGCTTGCCGGTGGCGGGGTTGATCGAGAGGTAGGTCTGGCCGGAGGCGGCATTGACAAACTTGCCGTCAATGAACGCCTTGGTGCGAAACTGGAGTTTCGCCGCCGCAGCTTTAATAGCTTTCGATTCGAGTTTGAGGTTCATGTTTGTAACGAGTTGTTGGTTTCCAGCGTGTGTTTGCCCAGGTGCGGTGATTCGCCTGCGAGCGAGGCCAGGCGAACCGGGAAAAGCGGGGGACGAACGGAGTCGTGTTCCCAGCCGAAAAGGAATTGGATGGCGCCGCCGCAGGTGCGTCCCTGGCAGGAGCCCATTCCGCAGCGGGTGTGGAGGCGGGCCGCGCGCAGGCTCTCGCAACCCTTGAGATCCGCCAGGCGCACATCCTCGCAACGGCAGACGAAGGTGTCCGGAGTGGCCAAATCGCGCAACTCGGGCCGGAGCGCGAAAGCCTGGTTGAGGCTGGTCCGGAAGTGGTGCCAGGCGGCGCGCTGGCCGAAAAGGGTTCGCGCCCGACCCTGCGACTCGGCCGCCGCTAACCCGGCCACCTGGCCCTCGACCAGGGCGCAATCGACGCCGCCGATACCGGTCGGTTCCCCGGCGCAGAACACGTCGGGCACACTCGTCCGTTGGAATTCATCCACCCGGACGAACCCATTCGCCATGTCGCCGCCGAGCAGGCAAGGCAGCTCGACATTCGGGACGAGCTGGAAGCCGCAGGCCAGGTAGTCGCAAGCTTCGCTCCAGGACCGGGAGCCGTTGGTCAACGTAACGCGTTCGACGCGCGCAGTGCCTTCGGCTTTCACCGGCCAGCAACCGCAGCGATAAGGCACGCCCAGCAAGCGGGCTGTGACGCCCACACCCTGCAGCAGTTTGCCGGGATACCGCAGCAGCTCCAAGCCGAAGCGCATCACCTGGCCCCAATCCGTTTGCTCAGCAACCAGGCTAACGCGTGCGCCCGCTTGTTTCAGTCCGTCCGCAACCGCCAGCAGCAGCGGGCCGCCGCCGGCCACCACCACTCGCTTCCCGGCCACGGGCCAGCCCGACTTGACCATCCCGTACAGTCCGCCGGGGCCGAGCACGCCTGGCAGTGTCCAGCCGGGGAAAGGGAGGAACCGCTCGCGCGCTCCGGTGGCCACAATCAACTTCCTCCAATTCAACTCCCGCACCCCGTCCGGCGTTTCGGCCAGCAAGACGTTGGCGGAGGGAGCGGCAAATACGGTGGCGTTGGACACAACCCTGGCGCCGCTCTTGCGGAGCCGTTCGAGCCATTGCGCCGCCGGTCCGGGTTTGGGGTGCGCTTGCCCGCCACGCCAGATTTGCCCGCCTGGCCACGGCGAGTTGTCCACCAGCACCACTTTCCTGCCGTTTTCGGCCGCCATGCAGGCAGCGGCGATGCCGGCGGGTCCGGCACCGACTACAACGATATCGGATTGAAGGCGCTGGTTAACCATGGGTCCGAACCTCCATTCCTTCCTCACAGAGAGTCAGGCAACTGCGGACGTAAGCTCGGCCGTTAATGGTAACGGAGCATTCAAAACAGACGCCCATGCCGCAGAGCGGGCCGCGGGGTTCCCCGCTGACGCTGGCGTGGAAGGACGACACACCCGCCTGCGCCACGGCGGCCGCCAGGAGCGTGCCGGGCGGCACGCTGACCGCTTTGCCGTTCACCGAAATAGTTACGTGGTCACGCATGCCAGGGGCTTGGTTTCGGAAGGACGCAACAGTCGCGCCGGAGCGTAAGGTTCGGCCGGGATGGCCGTCGCTCGCCCGAGGAGTAAATCCGCCAGCAACCGCCCCGTGCCGAGGGAAGTGGTAATGCCCAGCCCTTCGTGCCCCGTGGCCAGCCAGATCTTATCATTGCCGGGGGTGGGGCCAATCAATGGGAGCTTATCCGGCGTGGCTGCCCGGTGACCGGTCCAGCAGCGGGTGATCTCAAGTTGACCCAGTCCCGGCATGTACTCGAGGGCGCGCTGTAGCATCCGGTGCAGGATGTCGGTGTTGATTTCCGTTCCCTCGGCGGCGTACTGGCGAGACGAGCCGATCAGGATTTGCCCGGTCTGGCGCGGCTGTACGTTGAACGCCACCGAATCGGTCCCCACCGAATGAGCGCTCTTGAGATAGCCCAGTTCGATGATTTGATGGCGGACATAGCCTGGGTAGCGCTCGGTGACTGCCAAATGGCCTTTGCGTTTGCGCACCGGCAAGCCGGGGTGCAACGCGGGTGACCAGGGGCCCGCGGCGTTGACCACCACGCCAGCCGAAAGCCGCGAGCCATCCGCCAGCACTACTCCACCTTCAGGCAGGATCGATGTCACAGCGGCCCCGGTCTGCAACTGGGCTTTCCGCGCTATCGCCAGATCGATCAGGCAGCGCGTCGCGCCCGGCGGGTAAATCACCGCGTCCTCGACCACCCAGAGCCCGCCGACCAGGTCGCGCCGGAGGTTGGGCTCGGCGGCGGCAACGGCGCTGGCGTCCAACACCTCTATCCGCACGCCGCGCTGAGTGTAGAAGCTCGCTTTGCGGCGCACTTCCGTCATCTCCTGCTCGTCGGCGGCCACCCAGAGCGTGCCACATTGCTCGTATTCAATCGCCGGCGGCAGGCCCGGGGCAAAGTCGTGCCATAGCCGGCGTGAGTAATGCGTCAGCGCGAACTGCGCCTCAGAATCATCCAGGACAACCAGGTGGCCCATGCCGGCCCCGGTGGTGCCGCCTCCAACCGGGCCCCGGTCCCGCACCAGGACTTTCAAGCCCGCCCCGGCGCACTCGGCGGCGCAAGCCGCGCCGACAATGCCGGCTCCCACAATGATAATGTCAAAGGTTGGGCTCAACGGCGGATGCCCCAGCAGAAAGGATCTTTCGGATCCAGGATCAGGGTGGATTCGGCGTTAACAAAGGCGCTCCCGGTGATCGCGGGGACAATTTCACTTCCGTTTCGGCCGTAGCGACCCGCGAAGGTGCTGCCGATAATGCTCTCCTGAACCCAGACTTCCCCCTCCGCGAGCTTCCCGTCCTCGGCCAGGCAGGCCAGCTTGGCGCTGGTACCGGTTCCGCAGGGAGAGCGGTCGTAAGCCTTGCCGGGACACAGTACAAAATTACGCGAGTGAGCTTCGGCCAAGGTTGGAGGGCCAAAGAGTTCAACATGATCGACCTCGGGAAAGCCTTGGCGGTTGACCGCCTGGCGGACCATCCAAGTGTACTCTGTCAGGGCTTCGACGTTCTTTACACACAATTCCTGGTGGTGGTCCTCGACCAGGAAGAACCAGTTGCCGCCCCAGGCGACATCGCCCGTGACCGCGCCGATCCCAGGGACCTGAACTTTGGCCGCTTTGGCCTTCCGGTAGCTTGGAACGTTGGTGATAGTGACCTCGCCATCGGGGTGCAAACTGGCGGTCACCACCCCCACCGGTGTTTCAATCCGATGATCGCCGGGTTGGATGCGGCCCAGGTGAGCGAGCGTGGCGGCCAAACCAATGGTGCCATGTCCGCACATGCCAAGGTAGCCGACGTTGTTGAAATAGATGACGCCCGTGGCGCAGGTCTTGTCCTCCGGCGGGACCAGAAGTGCGCCGACAGCCACATCTGAGCCGCGAGGCTCATTCGCTATCGCCGAGCGGAATTGATCAAACTGCCGGCGAAACCGCTCGCATCTTTCCGCCAATGGGCCGGTCCCGAGGTCTGGGCCGCCGGATAGGACGGTGCGGGTCGGTTCACCCCCGGTGTGGGAGTCGATGACATTAATGCGTTGCTTCATGTCTCTAAACCCAACTTTATCCCACGCATTCACGGCTTGGCTTGGCTGAAATCAACAGGTTCGCTGTGAAATATCGCCAAGTTGGCGATGAAGCTTTCGGGAAAGGCATGGTGGCTTCGACATTGCCCACGCGCTCCGCCCGGAATGCCGGCATCCTGCCGACTTAGCGTGACCGCACAGGCCGAGCCGCCTCCCCACGCTGATGCTCCGGCGCGGGGAGAAACGGGAATCGGCCCTATTGCTTAAGGTTTCCAGTGGAGTTCTGGCTAGCGGCCGCTGTCTCCCGGAGCATGGATCGAAACTGCGTTGGGGTCATTTTGGTGACGGATCGGAAGGCGCGAGTGAGGGCGCTATGGTCGTAAAAGCCGCACGCGTAGGCGACCTGGGCGACCGAATCCTTGCTGTCGGTGAGGAGTTTGGCGGCAGCGTTGAGGCGAACTTGCAGGATGAGTTGGGTGGGGGTAAGCCGGAAAATCCGTTTGATGAGCCGGGCAAAGCGGGCCGGGTGCAAGCCGGCGATGCCGCCCAGCATGCCGGGTGAGATCGGATCTTCGTAGTGAGCCTCCAGATATTCCATTGCCTTGGCCAGGCCAGGCGGGACGGAATCACCTTGGCCCGGGGTGCCCAGGTCACGCGAGATGCCGGCCACACCTGTCACCGCGCCGGTTTGGTCAAAGATGGGGAGCTTGGTGGTCAGGCACCAGCCGCGTTTCCGCTGCGAGTACCAGTGCAGCTCGAGGTGGTCCACAATCGGTTGGCCGGTGCGCAAGACCTGTTGGTCCTGCCGGGAATAGAGTTCCGCCAGTTCCTTGGGAAAGATCTGCCGCACCTCTCTTCCCAGCAACTCTTTCTTATCCTTGAACCCGCAGCGCTCTACCAGCGACTGGTTGACGGCCGCGTAGCGGCCGTGCAGATCCTTGATGAAGAAAGCGATTTCCGGCACATGGTCGAAAATCCGCTCGATCATGACCATCTCTATGGACCCGCCCAGGCGGGGATTCGCGACCGAGACCGGGAGTGAAAAAGTGCTGGTTTTCAGACTGCGCTCCTGCTTAAAGCCCGCGCCAAGTCGTCCTGGCTTTGGCCAGGTCCGTTGGTGTGCTTCTGGGTTAATCCGGCATAACCTACGTTCATCTGGATCTGGGAAACACCATCATACGCTCTCGTGCCGCCTGACCGGGCGGCTCAATGAGCGCAAGGTAAGAGCGCCGGCGGTTGCTGGCTAGTAGAATTATCAGGTTTCGACGCTGCGCGACACGCTAGACGATGCGGAGCAGTACCCCAAGCTCGTCCGGCGGGTGGCTAACGATAGCGATTACCCTAAATCCGGCAGTTCAGAAACTGCGGAGGATAGGATGATACGGATGGAAACGGGCTTCGTCATGGTCGAGAACCTCTTTCGCGGCTACCCGCCGGGTGAACACCCCTGGGCACTGCAACCTCTGCTTTATCCGTGGTATTCGAAATGCGTGGTTCCAACTCTGCTTAAAACCTTGTTCATTCGCATTGGTTTGGTGCGGGAGGGCGCTGCTTCACTCCGGCGCTGGGCCAGGAGAAAGGCGCGACTCAATCACGGCTGCGGCTCATCCCCGTGGCGGAGTTGCCGCATCCAAGGTTCCATTACACCGACAGCCATGATGGATTGGCCACGAATTACTCGCGATGCGATTATCTCCAGCCCAGCGCCATTCAACTACTCGTGCATTTTAACCGACCTCCGTGGAGGCGTAAGTCCCAAATGACGCGGTAGTGCTAAGTTGGATGATAATGGAAACACGATTTACAACATGTATGTTGTAAATTGTGAGTGAATGAATTAGCGTTCTAAGAGTGCAAGCCAACCGTCAGGAAATAGACAGATTGCAGAGAGTCGTTGCCCGATGGGTCGCGACCAGTCCGGCGGGAGTTAATCTGCTACTAATCGGCGGATTCCGCTACCGCTTGCTCGATAATAGCCAACGCTTCTCGGTCGATATCGATTATCATTGGGGAGGAGATTTGGATGCAAAACAGCAGGAGCTGCTCGCGCTTTGTCGGCGGGTGATTCTGGGTCAGGTCCGTCGGGAACTCGGCTATGAAGGTTCGGTTTCTGTCCGCACGGGACCTGACGCAGACTCGCCTAACGCAAGATTCGTGGATCTTCGGTTTTGGAAAGGCAATACCCACATTGAAATTCCGCTGGAAGTCACCCAAATCGTCTGTCTGGATCCATCAATCATCCGAACGGCCGGCGGAACGGTGCATCCCACGCCTTCAGACGCCGACCTCATCGAGAGCAAAGTCATAGCGGTCCTGAACCGGATCTTCCTCCAGCACCGGGATTTGGTGGATATCTTTCTTTACGGAGACAAACTGCGCCCGGATTCGCCCACCCGGTTGAAGCAGAAGCTGGCGAAAATGGAACTCCGCCCGGAGCTGGTCGCTCAGAGGTTGAAAGACCTGCAGGAAAATCACGAATACCACGCAACCGCCATTCAGAAGGTCATCGACCAGCAGATGGATTCCACCGTGGCGCAACAAATGAATTCTGGGGGAGGCGGCGGAGCGGTCCTCGGCTTAGCCCTGAATCTGATTTTGAAGGTTTGTCTTCCATGAAAACTTTGGCATGGCAAAACTTTTTCGCTGACCAGAAGGCCCAGCACGGCAAGGTGGTTTTTTCTGTGGCGGAACTCGCGAACGCGGCTCAAACCTCGCTCCACGCGGTGAATACCGAACTTGGTCGTTTGGTGGGGCGCGGCATCATCCATCGCTACGCACACGGGCGGTACGGTCCAACCCAGGGAGTGGAGCCCGAAGACATCCTGTCGGCGGTTGATCCGGGTGCTTACATCACTGGCTTTTACGCGCTCTTTCGGTGTCACCTCGTCACGCAGGTGCCGACGGAGGTCACCTGCTTCACTGACCGCCGCCATAACCGGAAGTCCGATCGTCTCACCCCGGCAGGCAAACTGGCGTTCATCTGCGTCCCGCCAAGTGTTTATGCCAGACCTGCCGACCAGGTGATCGCGCCTGCTGAGCAGGCACTTTGTGATTTTGCCTGGCTGAA
>SESG01016589.1_pt1 | contig 14872 bp, 15 predicted proteins | sample 3171421 | NCBI WGS metagenome assembly SESG01 (sample SAMN10866946, study PRJNA518727) | freshwater metagenome | biome: subpolar coniferous forest; feature: holomictic lake; material: water; isolation source: holomictic Lake 227, 6 m and 8 m depth | place: Canada: near Kenora, Ontario | collected... | reverse complement strand
AGTTAATTATTTTAACCGCAAATAATAATGAAGATCTGGTTAACGCTCCTAAGAATGGTCGCCACTCTCCTCTGCCTCTACCTTGTCTCAATGCGGAACGAGAGGTACACCAACTGTTAGGAGGTGATGTTAAAAATTTAAAATAATCATTAAAATCTGTTACTTTTAGTTCACCAATAGTACTACCTTGTTCATAAATACACCACAATATAAAACGCTCTACTTCTTTTTGATAAGCTTTATAAGTGGTAGGTTGGTTTTTATATTGATCTAACCAAACTTGCACCGCTTCTAAATCATTATGGCAACCAATTTGACACTCGTTAAACCAAGGTTGACTCGCGGTTATCAAATCAATTTTAGGGATCCAGTTAGGAACTAAAGTTTGAATGTTAATAACCGCTTTATCCATGACCAATCCGCTCATATTTAGCAAATTCTAGTGGTTGCTGTTGTTGTAATGCTTTACTAAGAATAGCTAGCTTATTTTGCTGTTGTACTACCAACTGCTGTAATTCTTTTACTTTTTCTGCTAAGTTTAAAGTTTTTACCTTTTCTTGCAATAACGCATCATGACCAGCAAAACTTACTTGCTGTATTGCGTTAAAACTAGTTTGATTAATGGTTTGAATTTCTTGTCGTAATGATTCAATAGTTTGTTCTTGTTGTAGTATCGTAGCATCACGATTGCTAACAATCTCCTTAGTTAATTTTTGATAACAATCCTCTAATATTACTTTTTCTTTAGTGACTGTATCTAAATCGTTTTGTAATTTTGAGACAGTTATGTTTAATTGTTGGTTAGTTTCGGTTAACTTAATGATAGTAGTTTCAGCTCTCATTAATTCCTTAGCATAAGTTTCATTATGGCTAAGTTGCTTTTGTAGCTCTAATTTTAAAACCTTATATTTCTCTATCAGATTGGTCTCTAAGTTTGAAGAAACTATATTATTTTCACCATAAACTTGTTTAAAACATTGTTTTTTCCATTCTTGCAAGTATTTTTGAATAGTAGTAATGCTGCCTGTTGCTAATATAGCTCTTATCTTCCTAGCTGTCGGTAATTGATTTTTGGCTGCTATTTCTTTAGCTACATCAAAAATTCGCTGTTTACTAAGTCCTATTCGTGACAACAAATCCTCCCGGTTTTTAACCAAGCACAAACGTTCCAATTTATATTTATGTTAAATTTTATGCTTCTTTTGTTGTAAATCAGCTTCCCTGTCTTCTTCAGCTACTGATTCAACCTGATCGTTAAAAGTAGTTCTTTTTTTAAGATTTGATTTTGGCTTATTACAATCAGCTAATTCTTTAGCACAATTTAAAGTAGCTTTACTTATAAATTCTGAATACTTATCTTTACTTTCTAATGGCACTAAAATTTTCCTACGATTTTCAATAAAGCTAATAATTTTTACTGGCTCATGAGAACTCCAAAATAAAAAACTTAATGATTCGGACGGTTTTATTTCTTTAAGCAAAGTCATATATTGATCTTGTGTTAAATCTTTTAATGAAGAAAGGCTGTCTATTACAGTAACAGATAAATTTTCTTTGTTTTGTTCTATTACAGAGCCAATCTTATCTACTATGTAATTAATAGTATTTTTAATAATTTCTTCTGTAAGAATTAGAGAATATTCTTTTATGTATTGTTGTATTAGCTCTTTACAATACCCATAATAACTAAGACTTCTAGGATAAAGCATAATTTCCCCTCATTATCTACTTTGTAATTTACCGTATACTTGTTTTTGTAAGTTTGTTTTACTTTTTTCACTTCGATAAGTATCTACACCTTGATGTAAAGTTGATATATCGAGTTTTTTAAGTGTGCCTAATTGATCATCAAATTGATCATCAAAATACTCAAAATCTTCCCACCCTTGATTATTATCATCATCACTAATGGATTTTGCCATTACTTTGCCATAAAAACTTTTAAAAATCTCTTGTTGTAGTTCTTTGTCTAATTTAGCTATACCATTAAATGCCGTTAACATAAAATCTACATGTCTAGCAACTACCTCATAAAGGCAAGATGATGGATCTATCAAAGCGACTTTTTCTACCCCACCTCTATTCACTATCTCCCCGTCTTGTTCATTTCCTGAAGCTTCTAAAATTCTACTTTGCTTAAAGTCAAACAAATCATTAAATAATTCTCCCATTTTACTTATATCAATATGTTTTAAACTAATTGCTTCTATTTGCTGTTCTTTAACATTATCTAAATCAATACTTTTCTCTTGCCAACCAAATAATTCCTTTAAGATTGCATTAAAATTTTTATTAAAGGTATCAATATTTGTAGTTTGAGGTCTAGCAGAACGGATAATTTCTTTACAATCTTCTTGAAATATTTCTATTAGTTCTTTAGTTCTAACAAGATCTGCTCCAACCAATTGCTGCTTTAGAAGCAACACCTTATTAAAGATCCTTAAATTTCTCATAGCCATTTTAACTCTATTGCCTTCACCAAGATCTTTTCCTTGTTCTTTGAGTTTAGGAAAAGCTGCGGTAGAAGTTGCATTGTATTTTCTTAAAACTTCTTCACCTAATGCTACTACTAATTGAGCAAAAATTGCTTGATTACCACGTTTTACACAATCTTTTAATAAATTAACATCTAAAATATAATCGCTTCCCGAAGCACTAACATCCGTCGGATTATCTTTTCTAGCAGATAGAAAATCTATTGCTTTTCTTAATGCTGGATTACTAGTAACACTTTCACTATTTGGAAGTTTTTGCATTTCCCTTAAATGACTAGTCAATTGCTTCCTGATTTCTCTAGGGAAAAATTGTTTGATTACTTCTTGGATTTTTGCCTCAAAGGTTAGTAGTTCATCATTAGCGCCTTTAAACCTAATTTCACTAATATCACCTACAAAACATTTAGTTGCATCATATAATACTTGTGGTGCCTGATGTATGTCTTCTCCACCTATTATGCTACAAATCGTTTGCAATAGTACTGCATAAGCTGTTACATGATCTCCTTGTGATCCAGAAATAGCTGTACCAGGACGCTGTTGGCTATTTACTATTATATTGATATTTTCACCATCAATTTCGTATTTTAATAAAATCGCTGATGATGTACTAGAAGCAACTGTTGGTATTCCAGAGGTAGAACTAAATCCAGACTCTCTTCCTGGATATGAGTGACCAGAAACATCTAATAAGTTTGCTGATGGGGAAAATTCTTCTTTAGTTTTTTGCCATTTATAGCACAACTCTTCACCAACTGGTTGATCATAAGAAGAAGTTCCTGGATATTCTCGTTTCCTAGACCTACCAGCGAAAAATTCTTGTTCCGGTATTTGCCCTTCTTTCATTTGCATCATTCTACTTAAAAATTCAGCTTTTAAACCTTCACTTATTTCAAACTCTTGGTCATCAATTTTTATAACAGGCATATTTATTTATTAATAAATTAGATTATTTTACCCTAACTAATAAATTATACTTACAAATTATGTTTTTTAGCATGATTCTTCTAGTAAGTCAACTTTTATTACATAATAAAAAGACACTATATTAAACATTCTTCCAATAACCACCATTATTAGAACAAAAATTCCAACCAGCCACTTCTAAAATTTTTGATCCCATAGACTGTTGCGGCCAACCAAAAAATCCTTAAAAATCAAAGGATTATGTGGCGCTCAACAACAATGGTGACTGGCAAACTATGTTAAAGTTCCACCTCCCAACCATTTTTCCTCCAGCCACCAGCTGGCTAGCCCAATTTTATAAGCAACTATACCCCATTCTTTATAATTACCATGTGCTGTTATTTTACCAAATGTGCAAAATTTGCACAACCCCACAGATCTTGCAAATCTCCTGTAAAAATCAAGCAAGTATTACTTTGTCCGCAACCTTGCTAATGATTTTGTAGATCAAACTATGGTTCTTTAGTGTTTGCCAGGTAATAGTTCCAGAAGAACTATTATAAGAAAAACCAGGGGTTTACGTGGAAATGTTTTTATTCAAAGACAATCGATGCAAACACGGAGGGCTAAGCCGGAAGACGCAGCCCAATCATGCACCAGCTAAAAAATGCTGACAAATCAAGGGTTGGCATTAAGTTTTTTAAGTTGCTAATCAGAAAATTTGGTGCTTACTTTAATACCAAACCTGTAAATTACCTTTTAGCTAACGGTTGATTAGTTAGTTAACCGTTTGAGTTTTGGTTGTGCAATATTTGCCCACCAATAAAACCCCTATAAAAATCAATTGTTCTCTTACTATACCCAAGGATTTCCAACGTTTTTGTGTATACAAAACCATTACAAAATATTTCTTAACAGCTACATATAAGATCAATTAAACAGTAATCTTGTGGTAATTCGTTTAAAGCCAATACATTTAAGCCATCACCACTCATTAAAGGACTCTTTAGCAAACAACACACTAACTAACTTAATGATCACATTCATGATTATTTAATTTTTTTATTCTTCTTTCGATAACCCTGTACATCTTGCAATAATACTACAACATACACCCTCATCTAACATTTTTAATGCTATAGTTTTAACTGTTTCTTCTCCAAACGAGTGTTTACAATTTTGCTCTATTTCAGCCATATCTAATCTCCCGCAAGTAAAAAGGTTTAAGAATATACTAACAATCTAAAACATTTAAGACTATAAAACAAAATATTATAGGTAATCTGTTTCAATTATATAATCACATGCGTACAAAAATCTTTAATTCGGTCGCCGAATTAATAAAATTTAACATTTCTTATTTATAAACATAAGCTATAAAAATTATCGTTTAACTTATAAATTAAAATTAAAAAGCAAAAACAACAAACATTTAACCTTTAAATTATTCTCTCATATAGACAAAAGCTAAACTCTTTCTTTTTTGACGAATTCGGCGACCGAATTCGTCAAACCAACCACCTGGTTAAACAAAGCTTAAAAAAGGTGTTTATAGATACCGCAAAATAACCTAACCTCGTTTTTTTAAAATGTTTCAATAATTTAACAACCAACTTAACTCCCATAACAACTTATACCCATAACATATAAAAAACTTTTATTAACAGCAATGATTACAAAATTCCCTAGTATTTTGTTAATGCTTCCAACTTTTTAGTTCTTCAAAAAATTATTTAGTTGTTCTCTTTTCGGTGACAGAATTTATTACCTTTTATATGCTTGATGCTTGTTGTTTTTTTGCAAACAAAGAAAAGAATTTACCACCCTGTATAAATTTTATAGTGAAACATTATTAAACAATCAAATTAACCGGCCTCTTAAATTTTATTTCATTTTATTAACATCCACCAGAACAAGCATTAACTATATTTTAATTTTTCGGTTACCGAAATTATTAGTTTTATATTTATAGTCAAAATTGATAAAACCTTTAACAAAACACCTGTTTTATTTAATATTTTCAAATTTAATTCTTCCTTTTTTATCAAAAAAACAAAACCAGCGCCAAAACATATTACAAATTTGTAGAACCACCCTGTTTGTTCTAACAATTCGGCGACCGAATTCCAACAAAATGCAAAATTTAAATAAAAAAAACCAAAACAAATGTTTTTACGTAAAAATTTGAGTGTTAAAAACAAAAAATAACAGTAAACATCCCTGTAAACGTCCTGAACCACCCCTGCAAATATCAAAACGTTTCCTGTAAACGTACTGACATCTCCCTGCAAACGTCATGATTCGCCCTGTAAACGTCTGGTTTACCCCTGTAACCGTCAGGGTTGTGGTTAAAAAACCCTTATAATTCAAGGGGTTATTTAGAGTTAAACAATATAAAGTATTAAATTATAAAAACAATACAATTTATGTAGTTTTATTTTATTGACAAAAATAAGAATTGCTCCCATTATAGATTTAATAACTGATTATTACTAATTAATAAGGAAGATTATAAAATGTCTAAAATTATAGTTAGCGCTACGAACAAAGGAGGGGAAGGGAAAACAACAACCTCTATTAATTTAGCTGAATATTTTGCCATAATACAAAATAAAAAAGTATTAGGAATAGATCTAGATCCACAAGCTAACTTTAGTGGAAGATATTTAGATATGGAATATGATCCTAATAGCACTGGTGGAAAATTACCACCGTTACATCCAGAATATACCGAAGAAAAAACCAGCAATTGGAATGGCCGATCATCAATAGCAGATATTTTCTACGGTGAAAACGTATACCCATATCCAACCAGGATAAAAAACATAGAATTTATGCCGGCGGATTCTAATAAGTTGCAAAAAATAGAAAATACTACAAACGAAGAGTTAAGTGAAAAAATAATAGGACACTTAAAAGCTTTTTTGTCTCTCCCAGAGTTAAAAGATTCTTACGATGTAATTATTATAGATACCCCTCCTGCTAAAGGACCACTTACTAAAGGTGCTATAAAATGTGCAACACACATGATAATCCCTGCTCAAATGGAACAGTTTTCTATAGAAGGCATATACGGTATGTTACAGTTATATAAACAGGAAGCTTATCAAAGAAGTACAAAAGATAGTATAATTTTAATAGGTATTTTACCTAATCAAATACGAGACGTAACTCTTCATACCAATTTTTTACAACAATTGAAATCTATGAAAGGCATACAAGAATTCGTTATGCCAACTTGTATAAAAAAAAGAACATTTTATTCAGAAGTACTGGTAGAAGGCTCTAAACCAAAAAGTGTTTTTGAGTTGGGTAAAAATAGAAAAGAAAGAAGAGAAATGGAAGAAGTCTGCGAATTTTGTTCGAATAAAGTTTTTGCATGAGGTGTTACTAATGAAAAAAAGTTTTGGAATAAGTAAGAATTTAGAAAACGCCTTAAGCGAAACTATATTTATAGCACAAGAAAATGCAGGAAAATTAAGAATAGAAAATATTTCTTTATCTAAAATATCTTTAGACCCAGATAATCCTAGGCAACTATCAATTACTATTGAAGATTTAAAAAACGGAATACAAAAAGAAGATTTATTATATGAACAAAAAAACAAAGAGAGAACGGATCTTGAAAGCTTAGCAAACTCTATAAAAGATATTGATTTAATAAATCCAATTTTAGTTTACAAAAACAAAGAAAATTATCAAGTAATTGCAGGAGAAAGAAGAACATTAGCCTCTGTTTTGTCTGGTAAAACCAGCATAATTGGTAGAGTATTAGATGAAAAACCATTACCAAGTAAAATTGCTATTTTACAATGGATAGAAAACATGGAACGAAAAGATCTATCATTATGGGAAAGGTTGTTAAACTTAGAAAAAATTGTAAAAGAAGGTAACATTGAACTTACTGCTAAGAGTCTTTCTCGAGTATTAACATGTTCTATGACTCAAGGACAAGCGTATGCTTCATTGTTAAAAAACATGAATTCCAAATTAAGAGGCTTTATAGAAGAAGGAAAGGTTAATAGTATTGATAAAGCTGTAATATTAACCAAACTAGATTCTGATCAATTAGAACAAATGGTATTACAAGACGGATGGTTAGGATTAAATAAAAAGCAATTAAAAATCAAAACAACAGAAAAAGAACACAAAGTAACAGGTAAAAGAGGTGTAAAGCAAAAATTGATTAAAATCGGTGAAACTAAAAATATAAAAGTGGCCAAGTATTTTTGGGAATCTATAAAAAACAATAATAAACTTCAAGAAACATTAAATATGGTGTCTGAACCAGATTGGAGAAATATTAAGGATGTAAATAAAACATTTTCTGATGCTATATATTTTTTGGAGGAAGAATTAAATGTTAAGTAGTAAAAAATTAAAACTATCTATTGCATTACCTAATAAATTAAAAGAAGAATTTAAAATAAGAGTTGTACAAGATGGATATGGAATGAGAGGTAAAAGTAAATGGGTAAATGAAGCAGTAGAAGAATTTTTAAAAATAGAAAATTTTCAAAAATTTGTTTGCTTGGCAGAAGAACAAGAAAATTTAAATGATAAAGAAATTATTTTTGCAGATGAATCCTTAGAACATCAAATTAATCAAGGAGTTATAGAAGTCAGAAAAAAATATCCTTTAATGGAAGGAGTTAAAAGTAAAATATTGCGTGCGGCAATAATTCAAAGATTACTTAGAAGATAAAGTATATGAAGGAGTAATTATTATAAATTCTAGAAATTTAGGTGTTATTAAAAAACATATAGCATTAGTTCACTGCGGAAGCAAACTTAGTTTGTTGTCGAGGAAAATTGCTAACGTATTACTGTTTAATAGTATAAACGCGAAAGATAAAGATCGAGAGATATATACCATTAAAATTGGTAACTTGGCATTGCTTATAAATTATAACAGTCATGATTATAGAAAACTTAAAATGTCACTTTTAATGCTAGTTAAAACTTCTATTGAATGGAATATTTTTAACGAACAATTAGGAGAGCAAATAGAGTGGGGAGCATCTGGTTTCTTAGCTTCTGCCGTAGTAAAAAAACAAGGATTATTAGAGTATTCATATAGCCCTCATTTTTTACAAATTATATTAGATCCACAAAAATATGCTCTTATTAATTTAGATGAGAGCCTACGGCTTGCTTCACAATATTCTGCTTGTTTATATGAAAATTGTGTTAGGTATGCTGGGATAGGACAAACACCTTGGTGGAAAATAGATGACCTTAGAAGATTAACTGGTACTTATGATGACTTGTATCACAATTTTGAAGATTTTAAAAAAAGAGTGATAGATTTTTCTATAAGAGAAATAAATCAAAAATGTAATTTGAAGATTAGTATGAAATTTCAAAACACACATAAAAAACCTGAGAACATAAAATTTATTGTTAAAAAAGTATCTAAATGTTTTTCTTTAGATTTAAATACTAAATTGAGAGATATATTTAAATTTTCAAAAGAAAACGCTGAAAGCCTGTTGGAAAAATTTGGTAAATCTAAAGTAGAAGAAAAGATAGATTATATAATTAATTCTAATACTTACAAGAATCAAGGTATAAAATCTCTTAGTTCGTATCTTATTTCTGCTTTGGAAAATAATTATATAGAAACCGTAAAAAAACCAGTTACTAATTTAATAAGCATGCCGAGTTTTAATAAAGAAGAAAAGGCTGTACAAAAAAGCATAATCAATCAAGAAAAACTACTAAGCAATTTGAAAGAAGTAATATTGTTTGTTAGGACGAATTTAAAGGTAGTGTCGGAAACATATAAAGATTTATTTGTTTTTTCTATAAAAAACACCTCGCTTTATTCTAAATTTCTTGATGAAGGGTTCGATTGTGAAGAAGTAATGCGAAAATTAATAATTTTTTATCAAGATCAATGGCATACATTGATCCCTTCAGCATTTTGGGATTTATGTTATGAAAAAATTTAATCATACATTAAGTTCTGTGTTTTCGAAAGATCTAACGGTGGAATGTTTTAATAATGGTGTTACAAGGTTTAGCGCCAAAGATCTTGTTTATTTAGAAGTAGAAAAATTAAAACCAAATAAACATCAGCCTCGTAAAATATTTGACGAACAATCTATGATGGAATTGAAGACTTCTATAGAAAAGCAAGGAATATTGCAACCAATATTGGCCAGATATAATTCACAACAAGATTATTATGAAATTATAGCTGGAGAAAGAAGATTATTAGCTGCCAAATTAGCTTCTTTAACACATGTTCCAGTGTTGCTTGCAAAGATTAATGACGAAGAAGCTTCTGTTTTTGCTATCATAGAAAACATTCAAAGAAAAGATCTAAGTTTAATGGAAGAAGCAGAGGCGTATGATAAATTAATGAAAGAATTTAACTTAACTCACGAAGACATATCTAAAAAAGTAGGGAAAAGTAGAAGTACCATAACTAATTCATTAAGAATTTTAAGTTTGTCTGAGAATATAAAAGAAGGTGTTGTAACAAACAAAATTCATTTTGGCCATGCAAAAATAATATTATCTATAGACGATAATGATGTTAAGGAAGATTTTTATAAATTTATTTTAAAAAACAAACTGTCTGTTAGAGATTGTGAAAAACGTGTTGAAAATTTTAAATTTAGTAATATGTCCCTCAACAATCAAATTCCCAAAGAAAAAAAAAGTATAGTTGATAAAATAAACATAAAAAGCATAGAGAATGAAATAATATTAAAAGTTAATTCTTTATTAGGACAGAATATAGCTACTGTAAAAGTAAATAATAGTAAAGAAGCAACAATCAAAATTAAAAATACTAACTACTTAATAAAAAAATTAAATTTTTTATTAAACAAAGAAGCTCATGATTACATTAAAGAATAAAATTGTAAACATCCGATGTGTTTAGTATTATATTTAAATAAGTATAAACAACACGATTCATTGTAAGTTATGTGGTTTAAAAAAATATCGTGTAAAAATCAAGACCGTTTGCAAATAAGAAAATTATAGTTTTGTTGCGATTGCGCCAACGCTTTCCCTACCATCTAATTGAGTATCTGATGGGTAATCAATCCTGTTAATATATTCTATGTTTTCTATCTCAAAACCAGCGCGTTTCAATTCTCTTTTTAAAATATCTTTATCTATCCAATGCATTAATTTAGGAAGTTGATGAATACGTTTAGATGAAAAGATTTTAGTATTTTTAATTAATCCAGGCCATTCTGCTTTATCGATCAGTCTTTGTTTAAAAGTTGGTAGAAAGCTTTGCCAATCTTTTAAGTAAGGAGTATCAGCCACTACAAAAAGTTTACCTTTATTGGTTAAAATATCATAACAACGAGAAAGGAAATTCCTTAATGTTTTTCCTTCTAAAAAATGCAATACTCTTACGGTTAAAATAGCATCAAAGTAATTAAAAGGCAATGCAACTTCTGGAAATCTACCTGCGACTAAGTTTAATCGGTTTAACGCTTCTGGTGGACATTTGTTTCTCAATATTTGAAGATGTCTAGGATCTAAATCATTGCTTACAACTGTTGCACCGTTATTAAGAGCTTTTAAGGAGGCGTTTCCATAAGCCGATCCTATTTCCAATACAGGTTGCTTACAAGTAGCGGCATATTCAATAAATATTTCTGAATAAGGATCTAAAAATGTTGTCATATATCCCATTTTATTTAGCGTTGGGATGAGGCCTCCCTCAACTTCACTTGGCATTTTTATTGGTTGGTCTAAACTTTGTATAAACTTGTTCATTGTATTTGTTAACTAAATTTAATTTTAAACATAACATAATATGGATTACATTGAGTTTCAATGTAATTTTAGAATAATAAAATTAATTTGCGAAAATTTTTTGTTTATGATCTGGACATTTCAATAGGATTGAATTAATTTTAAATACTAATATTTAAAAATCTGGTTTTCCAGGAGGGGTCTTTGTTAGAAGTACCTAATTTTCATAAAGATGTATTAACTATAGGAGTTAGCAATTTTTTTAAATTGAAGACAGCTTATTCTGAAGTTATTAAGATTAGAAATTTTGATCATTTTTCAATTAACATTGAATCTCCTGATAGACGTCTTGCATTTTTATCCTGTAATCCAGCGGTTTCTTTAACGTTGATGCAAAGTGGATTGTTGCCTTATGATGGTTCAGTATCTCCTACAATTTATCGGCATAAAAGTATATATATTTGGGATAAGTGCTATGTTTCAAAATATGCTGAAAAAATAAAAAGAATAAAGGAATATAAATTTGGGATCAAGAAAGGAGTGGTTTTTGTAAGAAAAATTAATGGGTTTTATATAATGTATTCATTTGCCACTAAAGAAGATGATATGGAGTTTTTAGAAGACATTATAGAATCTATGGAAGAATATTTAAAAATAGGGGATCATTGTTATAATTTGATTAGACCAGTATATTCTCAATATCTTATAAACTGTGATGCTCCATTGATACAATAAATTTTTTATTATAGGGATAATATGAAATATTTAAATAAAGCGGTATTAGGATCTTTAATTGGCAATATTATGGAGTTTTATGATTTTGTTATTTATGGGTATTTATCAATTTATTTAGGACAACATTTTTTTCCGTCCAATAACAAAACTATATCTTTGTTAGTAACATTTAGTGTTTTTGCTGGTGGATATTTTATTAGACCATTAGGTTCTATAATTTTTGGATATATTGGAGATATAATGGGTAGAAAACCAGCATTATTATGTTCTATAAGCCTAATGAGTCTTAGCACTTTATTTATGGGTTTTATTCCTACTTATCAACAAGTCGGGATAATCGCTCCTATTATTTTAATCATTTTAAGATTACTTCAAGGGTTAGCTGTAAGCGGTGAACAAGGAGGGGCTATAGTTTATCTCGCAGAATATTTTAAGATGCAAAAAACAGGAGTTATAAGTGCATTAATGTTTTCTAGTGTTTTAACCGGAGTTTTATTAGGGTCTTTGTCTGTAGTTGTTTGTCAAACAATGTTGCCTGAAAACGAGATGATAGTTTGGGGGTGGCGTATTCCGTTTTATTTTTCGGCGATTTTAGGGTTTTTTTCTTTAAAACTTAGGTGGGATTCAATAGAATCTCCAACATTTAAGTTTTCACATCAAGCGGTTAAACAACTTCCAATAATAAACTTAGCTAAAGAAAATTTTAATAGTTGTGTGAGAATGTTTTTACTTTCAATAACATTTTCTGTAGCCATAAGCTTTCATAATACTTATTTACCAATTTTTTATTCAAAAATCCCAGAACTTGGAGCGAACAAAGGAATGATAGTATCTTCTGTAGGAATTTTTTGGATAGGGTTGCTATCCCCTTTAGTTGGAATTTTATCAGAAAAAATAGGATATATCAAAACAGTGCAAGTGGGTTGTTTACTTCTGTTTGTTTTAGGGTGTCAGCTCTTTTGTTTGTTACAACATCAGTCTATAGGAGCCATTATATTAGTAGAAATTATATTTGGAATAATCATAGCATTAATTTCTGCGCCAATGTTTGCTATTTTTGTACAAAATTTTCCGACACAATCTCGTTGTACTGGTGTTTCTTTAACTTATAATTTAGGAATGTCTGTTTTTGCTAGTTTGACACCAATAATTGCTATATTATTATTTCAATCAACAAACATGCAATATTTAATTGGAGTCTTACTTTCGTTGTCAGCGTTAGGTGGATTAATATCTTTAGATCCGTTGTGTGGTGTGAAATTAAGATCAAAAGTTTTTAATTGGAGTAAAATATAATGCAAGAACAATCTATTGGCTTCAATACCCCTTTTTTCAATTTGCATGAGAATTTATATTTAGTAATTAGAGAAACATATAATGAAGAACAAGCGCTTATGTTATTTAAGCGGATAATGGAGAAAGGCTTAAAAAAAGCATATGATACTGTTACCTTTAAAAAAGGAGATCCTAATAGTTTTAAAGAAGTGATTATTGCTAGAGATAATTCTGTTGGTCTGACAGTAAATTTTCCTGAAGTCAGTGAAACTAAAATTGTCTATCAACTTTGTGTTGATCCTTTTGCAAATTTAAAAGGCATTGTTGATCATAAACTTTTAGACAATACTTACATTAACTTTAAAGTGGAATACTTGCTTGGGGATAATTGGTTTTATAGTACTACTAAGCATTTCTGGAAAGGGGATAATTGTATTGAATTTATTATTCAAAAGAATATTAAATAGCGATAGTATTTTTGTTTTTCTTATATTTAGAATTATCTATAGATTTAACCATAAGTTCAATCATTTTAACTTTGTTACTAAAGTCTATGTCTAAATGATGAATGTTTTCATAAATATCAACAGCAAAAGCAATAAAAATTTCAAGTTCTTTATCGGTTAAAAATTTTTCCAATAAATATTGACGCATTTGAGTTAATATTTCCTTTAAAATAACTTTATCAATTAAATTGTTATTTGTAGTGTGAATTTCAGTAGATTTATTGTCTCCATATAATAACCAAGAAGGTTCTATTTTTGCCCACTCGGAAATTTTTTTTAAATTAGTTTCAGTTGGAATAGATTGCCCCAATAAATAACGACGAGCCATAACTACAGAACAATTTACTAATTTGGCTAAAAATTTCGGATCAGCAAGCTTAGCCGCTCTAGCAGAACATTTTCCTCGGTCAATTAAAAGTTTTGTTAATCTGTTTGAAAATTCAGCTCGAGTTTTAGCTCGTTGATTTTGATCTTTAAGATATATGTTAGTTGAATTCATCCGCCCACCTTAAAGGAATTATATACAGTAGTTTTCACAAATGTGCAAAACAATTTTGATATTATTAAATAAAAAGCATAAAAGAAAAAGAAAAACAAAAGAAAAACAAACGCAGCTATTGACTTTTAGTTTTTTTATATTATGATTATTTTTAAAAGCAACCAAGCACATTAAAGTTGCTGGTGTGAAATTAAAATAATAAAAACCGACATTAGTCAGGATGAGAGATTGTAAAAGTAATAAAAGAAATTTTATTTTTACAGTAGGTTAAAGGAGAATTTATTATTATGAACCCACTTACATCAGAAGCACAAAACCAACGCATTAAACTATGTTTTGCTATTTTGTTAACATTTCTATTGTTTTCGTTTTTTACCAATCCAACTTGGGCAATAACGGTTACAGAACTAATGGAACCAATTAAACAGTTAAAAACAGAAATATTCGGTGGTTGGATGATGGTAGTAAAAATTTGTGCCGCAACCGCTGGGATTGTTATGTCGGCTTTTAGAGGTAGTTTAACGCCGTTTGGTATTGGTGCTGGTCTTTCTGCCGGAATTCATTTATACGATAAATATTTAGGTGATGGTGCCGCTGGGGCTTTAACTTAAGGATTATTCATGTCTATGCAACGACACGTTATTTTAAATTATGTGGATTCGCCGTTAAAAATCTTATTTTGGACCATGCCGGAGCTATTAATGTTAGTGGTACCATGCTTTATAGGG
>SESG01011071.1_pt1 | contig 14878 bp, 10 predicted proteins | sample 3171421 | NCBI WGS metagenome assembly SESG01 (sample SAMN10866946, study PRJNA518727) | freshwater metagenome | biome: subpolar coniferous forest; feature: holomictic lake; material: water; isolation source: holomictic Lake 227, 6 m and 8 m depth | place: Canada: near Kenora, Ontario | collected... | reverse complement strand
CACCCGCCCGTCCACGAGTCCGGCCCGGGCGAAGCGGAGCAGGGCCGCGCCGGATCCGAAGACGCTCTGCCCCTTGTTCGTGCCGAGCGCCAGCCCGGGCGGGAGCCCGGCGGCGAGCAGCGCCGGCAGCGTGAGGAGGCCGCCCCCGCCGGCGATGGCGTCCACCGTCCCGGCCACGAACGAGGCCACGACGAGCAGCGCGAGCGTGGGAAGGGAGAGGTCCAGGCGCTCTCACCCCTCCGGTGCGGCCGGGGGCTTCGGACCGGGGACGAGCGGGCCGCCGTAGGTCTCGGCCATGAGGTGGGACGAGACGATGAAGTCGGCGGTGGCGCGGTTGCACGCCGTGGGGACGTTGTAGAGCACGGCGATCCGGAGCAGCGCCTTCACGTCGGTGTCGTGGGGCTGCGGCTCGAGCGGATCCCAGAAGAAGATGAGGACGTCGAGCTTCCCCTCGGCGATGAGCGCGCCGAGTTGCTGGTCCCCGCCGAGCGGGCCGGAGAGCAGCCGCTGGACGTCGAGGCCGAGCCGTTCGTGGATGAGCTTCCCGGTGGTGCCGGTGCCGAAGAGCTCGTGGCGGGAGAGGGTGCCCTGGTTGAACCGGGCCCAGTCGAGCAGGTCCTCCTTCTTGTTGTCGTGGGCCACGAGCGCCACGCGCTTGCGGACCTTCATGGAGGGAGCCGCCGTCTTCGGAGTCGCGATCATGGGAGAGATCATGTCCCGGATCGAGAGCCGGCGCATGGCCATTCGGTGACGGCGCGGTACACTCGCGCCGTGAAGCTCCGGCTCCTCTCGGTGGGTCGCGACCGATCCGGGCTCTACGCGCCGGCGGTGGAGGAGTACGCGAAGCGGCTCGGCCGATACGTGAAGTTCTCCGTGGAGGAGGTTCCCGAGGCCCGCCGCGCAGCCGGGACCCCGCGTGCCCGGGACGAGGAGGGGACGTCGCTCCTCGAGCGGATCGGGGACGGCGAGCGGGTGGTGCTCCTCGACGAGCGGGGCCGGGAGCACGACAGCATCGCCTTCGCCCGGCGCGTGACCGCCTGGCTCGAGGGGGCGAAGGACGTCACGCTGGTCATCGGCGGATCCGACGGCCACGGAGAGGCGATCCGGGCCCGCGCCGACGAGACCCTCACCCTCTCCCGGCTCACCCTGGCCCACCGGCTCGCGCGGCTCGTCCTCGTCGAGCAGCTCTACCGGGCCTTCACGATCCTCCGCGGCGAGCCCTACCACAAGTGAACGGTGGAACCCGCCGCCCCGGCTGGCCCGGATCTGGCAAGGTCCTCCGGGATTCCTTGAGAACCGGCGGGGCGTCGCCTAGGCTTTCCCATCCATCCCGGGCGCGCGCTGCGCGCCGAGCGAGGTTCAAGTGCCCAAGGTGAAGCCCGTTCTCCTCGTCGTCCTCGACGGCTGGGGCATCCGCGTCGAGCGCGAGAACAATGCCATCGCCATCGCCGGAACGCCCAACATGGACGCGCTGGTGAAGGAGTACCCGTCGACCGCGCTGCGGACCTCCGGTCTCGCCGTCGGACTTCCCGAGGGGCAGATGGGCAACTCGGAGGTTGGGCACACCAACCTCGGGGCGGGGCGCATCGTCTACCAGGACCTGGTCCGCATCAACCGCTCCATCGAGGACGGGTCCTTCTTCCAGATCCCGGCGCTCCTCGAGACGGTGCGCAAGGCCAAGGCCGCCGGAGGCGCGGTCCACTTCATGGGGCTCTGCTCCGACGGCGGCGTCCACAGCCAGGAGGAGCACCTGCACGCGCTCCTCGAGCTGGCCCGGCGCGAGGGGGTGGCGAAGGCCTACGTCCACGCCTTCCTCGACGGGCGCGACACCCCGCCGAAGAGCGGGCTCGGCTACGTCCAGTCGCTCGAGAACCGCATGAAGGAGAAGGGCTACGGGAAGGTGGCCACGGTGATGGGGCGCTTCTGGGCCATGGATCGCGACAAGCGCTGGGACCGGGTCCAGGCCGCCTTCGACGCCATGGTCAGTTCACTAGGAGTGAAAGCCACCTCCGGCGTGAACGCGGTGGAGCAGGCCTACGCCCGCGGCGAGACCGACGAGTTCGTGATGCCCACCGTGGTGGTGAACGGGGGAGGGGAGCCGGTGGCCCGCATCCGGGACGGCGACGCGCTCGTCTTCTTCAACTTCCGCGCCGACCGGGCCCGCGAGATCACCCGCGCCTTCACCCAGCCCGACTTCAAGGACTTCGACGCCTCGGCCCGGCCGCGCCTGTCGGCCTTCGCCTGCATGGCCCAGTACGACGAGACCTTCGGCCTGCCGGTGGCCTTCGGCCCCGACCAGCCCGACGAGATCTTCCCCGAGATGGTCTCCCGCGCCGGCCTGAAGCAGCTCCGCTGCGCCGAGACCGAGAAGTACGCCCACGTCACCTTCTTCTTCAACGGCGGGCGGGAGACGGTCTTCCCCGGCGAGGACCGCGTCCTCGTGCCGAGCCCCCGCGACGTGAAGACCTACGACGAGAAGCCGGAGATGAGCGCGCGGGAGGTCACCGAGAAGGTGGTGGAGGCCGTCCGCTCGCGCCGCTACGGCTTCATCCTGGTGAACTTCGCCAACGCCGACATGGTCGGGCACACCGGCATCCTCTCGGCCGCCGTGGCGGCGGTGAAGGTGGTGGACGAGTGCATCGGGCGGCTCTGGGCGGCGGCCCGCGAGGCCGGGATGGCCATGATGATCACGGCCGACCACGGCAACGCCGAGATGATGGTCGATCCGCTGACGGGAGAGCCCCACACCGCCCACACGCTCGGACCGGTCCCCTTCATCCTCGCTGACCCCGACTTCCGCGGGGCGAAGCTCCGCCAGGACGGCGTCCTGGCCGACGTGGCCCCCACCGCGCTCCAGGTGCTCGGGATCGCCCAGCCCCGGGAGATGAAGGGGCTCGGGCTGCTGGTTCGCTGAAGATGAGGGGGGCGCTCTCGGAGATCGGCGAGGCCCTGCTCGACCTCGTCTTCCCCCCGCGGTGCGCGGCGTGCGGAGAGGCCCCGGCGCGCGCCTCCCCCTTCTGCTCCACCTGCGACGGTGCCATCGAGCCCGCGCCCGACCTGGGAGACGGCGTAGGGGCCGCGTCCCTCTTCGGCGGGCCGATCGCCGACGCCGTCCACGCCCTCAAGTACGGGGGACGGGCCGAGGTGGCCGGCCCCCTGGGGCGATGGATGGCCGGGCGCGTCGCGGTCCCGGAGGGCATGGCGGTGGTCTGGGTCCCGCTCGGTCGTCGTCGCCGCATCGAGCGCACCTACGACCAGGCCATGCTCCTCGCGGTGGCGGTCGCACGGGCCTCGCGCCAACCCCTGCTGCGAGGGGCGCTCCGGCGCGTGCGGGAGACGCCGCCGCAGGTGGGTCGCGACCGGGCGGCGCGGGCCCGGAACGTGGCCGGGGCCTTCGCCGCGTCGCGCGCCGTGGCCGGCCGCGACATCTGCCTCGTCGACGACGTGGTCACCACCGGAGCCACCGTCGAGGCCGCCACCCGCGCGCTCCGGGACGCCGGGGCGAGGCGCGTCGTCGTGGCCGCCCTGTCCCGCGCCGAATGAAGCCGCCACGGTCGTTCCGGGGGTAGACTCCCCGCGTGCCGATGCAGGCCCTCCTCCTCTCGCTCGCGGTGCTCGCCGCCGCGCCGCCCTCCGCCGGCACGGCCAGGGGCGATCCGTCGCTCGCCGAGGTGGAGCGCTGCCTCTCCGAGTTGCGCCGGCTCCATGCCGACCCGGCCGCGATCGCGCCGCTCGTGCGCCTCCACGAGCTCGAGCCCGCCGTCGTCGACCTGCGCCCCGTCGCCGCCGCCTACCGCACCGTCGCCGACGACCCGAAGGCCCACCCGGAGGTCCGCTCGCTCGCCCGGTGGCACCTCTCGGGCGTGGAGCGCGCGCTCGGGAAGGACGAGCAGGCCGCGGCCGAGGTGAGCCGGCTCGGCTTCCTGCACGGATGGTGGATCGTGGGCCCCTTCGACAACGAGGGGCGCGCCGGATTCGAGAAGGTCTACCCTCCCGAGGAGCGGCTCGACCTCGATGCCCGCTACCCGGGCAAGGTCCGGGAGGTGGGATGGCGCTCGCTCCCCCCCGAGCTCGACTGGAGCGGCGTCGTCACCATCGGAACCACCATCCGGCCCGCGCACGAGGCGGTGGTCTACGCGCTGGCGGTGCCCGTGCTGGACCGGGAACGGAGAGCCCGTCTCTGGATCGGTGCGAGCGGCGCCTTCCGTATCTGGGTCAACGGGTCGAAGGTGCTGGAGTCCCCCACGTACCACCCGGCCCGGCTCGACCAGGCCGCGGTCGAGGTCACGCTGCGGAAGGGGCCGAACCGCATCCTCGTGAAGCTGGCGCAGGACCAGGGTGAGATGGCCGTCGCCGTCCGGCTCACCGACCCCTCCGGCGATCCCCTCGCGGTCATCCCGGCGAAGATGCCGCCGCTCCCACCGCTCGCCACCGGCCCCGCGCCGCGGCCGGTCCCCGTTCCCTCGCTCGTGTCGGTTCTGGCAGGCCGGGCGGAGCGGGCGAAGGGGGCGAAGGGGGCCGCCGAGGGAAGGGCCCGCGTGGACCTCGCCGTGGCGATGGGCGAGAAGTTGCCGGAGGACCTCTCCGAGCACGCCGCCGCGCGCGAGGCGAGGCGGGCCGCCGACCTGCTCCCGGGCGACGCCCGCGCCCAGCTGCTCGCCGCGCGGCTCGAGGACCAGGATTCCAACCGGCGCCGCGACAGGCTGGAGGCGGCCCTGCGCGCCGAGCCCGGAAACCCCTTCGCCCGGCTCGCGCTCGCGGAGGAGGAGATCCGGCGTGGGCGGCCGCACGAGGCGGTGCGGAAGCTCCAGTCGCTCGCCGCCGACTGGCCGGGCTGGGCCCCCCCGCGTGCGGGGCTGGCGCAGGCCTGGGACCAGGTCGGGTATCCCTCCCGCGCCCAGGTGGACCTGCTCGCCCTGCTCCGCGATTTCCCGGACCAGCCGGGCGCCGTGGAGCTGGCCGCCCGGGTGAACCGACAGCTCGACCGGGTGGACGCGGCGCTCGAGGGGTACCGGCGGCTCCTCGCGCTCCGGCACGACGACGCGCCGGCCCGCTCCGCGCTCGTCTCGCTGCTCGTGCGCCGCGGCGACCTCGACGAGGCACTCGCCGTGCTCGGCGAGGCGGTGCGGGCGAGCCCCGGCGATCCGTTCCTGCGGCTGCGCCGGGCCGACCTCCTCGCCGCCAACGGCCGGTCCGAGATGGCCGAGGCCGACTACCTCGCCGCCGCCCGGCTCTCCCCGGACGAGCCCGAGGTGCACGAGCGGCGCGGCCGGCAGCTGCTCCGGGACGGGCGACAGGGGGAGGCGCTCGCCGCCCTTCAAGTTGCGCTCGACCGCAAGCCGCAGAGCACCCAGCTGAAGGACCTGATCCGCCAGCTCGAGCCGTCACGGGAACGGTACGAGGCTCCCTACCGGGTGGACGCCGCCGCCATCGCCCGGACCCCGCCGCCGCGCCGCGACCAGGAGGACGCGGCGATCCTGTCGGAGACCAAGGTGACGAAGGTCCACCCCTCCGGCCTCTCCTCCACCTGGTACCAGGTCGTGGCCCGGGCCTACACTCCGCGTGGAACCGAGTCGCTCCGCGCGCACCCGATCGCCTACGTCCCGGGCCGGCAGGACATCCGCGTGGAGCGGGCCCGGGTCTGGAAGCCGGACGGGTCGGTGGTGGAGACCCACCAGGAGGCGGATCGCAGCACGAGCGAGCCCTGGTACCGGCTCTACTACGACACCCGCGTGCGGCAGGTGGTGGTCCCGGCGCTCGCCCCCGGCGACGTCCTGGAGCTGGCCTGGCGGGTGGACGACGTGGCCTCCGAGAACCTGCTCTCCGACTACTTCGGCGAGGTGGTCCCCTTCAGCGAGACGGCCCGGAAGGAGCGGATGGACTACGTGCTCCTCGCGCCTGCGTCGCGCCCGATCCACTCGAGCGACCCGGCCCTGTCCGGGGTCACCCGCCAGGAGCGCGACCTCCCCGGCGGCGTCCGCGAGTACCGCTGGACCGCGACCGACCTCCCCCGGATCCTGCCGGAGCCGGGGATGCCCGGCCAGGCCGAGTCGTCGGCCTCCGTCCACGTCTCCACCTACGCGTCCTGGGACGAGGTGGCCCGCTTCTACGAGGGGCTCGTGCGGGAGCAGATCCGTCCCGGGCCGGGGGTGCGCGCCGAGTCGGCCCGGATCGTGGCGGCCGTGCGGGCCCGGCCCGAGAACGCCTCCCTCGACGAGAAGGCACTCCGCCGCGAGATCGTGAAGGCGGTCTACGACGACGTGGTGACCGGAACCCGCTACGTGGGGCTCGAGTTCGGCATCCACGGCTACAAGCCCTACAACGTGGAGCAGGTGCTGCTGCGCCGGTTCGGGGACTGCAAGGACAAGGCGAGCCTGATGCACGCGCTCCTCGAGGCGGCCGGAATCGACTCGCGCCTCGTGCTGCTCCGCATGCGCCGGCTCGGGGCCCTCCCGCCGGCCCCGGCGTCGCTTGCCGTCTTCAACCACGCCATCCTGTACGTGCCCGAGTTCGACCTCTGGCTCGACGGGACCGCCACCGGCTCCGGGTCGCGGGAGCTGCCCAGCGAGGACCGCGGTGCAACCGTGCTCGTGGTGAATCCGGGCGGGCCGCCCACCTTCGGCCTCCTCCCCGAGGCCGTGGCGGGCGACGACCGGGTCGTGACCGAGGTCCGGGGCGTCCTCTCCGCCGACGGTTCGGCCAGCGCGACGGGGACCCTGTCCGTGTCCGGTGTGCAGGCGCCCGAGTTCCGCCGGGCCTACGGTACGGAGAGCGGCCGACGCGCCGCGCTCGAGCGGGGATTCGCCCGGACGCTGCCCGGACTCAAGGTGGAATCGGTCGAGACGGGTGACCTCTCCCGCATCGAGCAGGACGTGACCCTCTCCTTCCGGGCGTCGGCGCCCCGCGTGGCCCGTCCGGAGAGCGGTGGCCTGGCGCTTGCCCCGTTCGGCCAGGGACAGAACTGGATGGAGGGCTTCGCCGCCCTGGCCGAGCGCCGCTACGATCTCGTGCTCACGAGCCCCTTCGAGCAGCGCTTCACCTTCGTCTGGGAGTTGCCGGCCGGGATGGTTCCGGCGGGGCTGCCTTCGCCCGAGCGGCGCGAGGGTCCCTTCGGTGACTGGTCCGTCTCCCTCCAGATGGAGGGAGGGAAGCTCCGCGCCGCCGGGGTCCTGCGCGTGACCACCCGGCGCATCGCCGCCGCCGACTATCCGGCCTTCCGCGACTTCCTGGCGGGGCTCGACCGGGCCTTGCTCCGGAGCGTGCACCTCGTGCGGGTCGAGGGGAGGACGCCGTGACCCGCGCCCTCCGCTCGTTCCCGGTGATCCTCGCCGCGCTGGCCCTCGCGCTCCCGTCGCGCGCCGCTTCCGCCGCCCCCTCCGGATTCGAGGCCTGGCTCGAGAAGGGGGACCCCGTGGCGGCCGCAGCCCGCTTCCGCACCGACGCCGCGCGGAATCCAGCCGACCCCTGGCCGCTCTTCGGAGAGGCCATGCTGGCGGAGCGCGCGCTCGACGACGAGGGGGAGGCGTCCGCCCTGCTCGCCGTCGTCGCGGCCGCCCCACGCCACCCGCTCTCGCTCGTGGCGCTGCGCCGCCTCGGAGAGCTGTCGCTCGGGATGCCCCCCATCGCGGAGCGCGTGGACGCCACACTCGCCGGCGTGCTCGGCGCGGGGAGGCTCACCGGGATGAGCGCCTACCGGGCGAGGGTGGTGCGCGCCGCCATCGCCGAGCTCCGGGGGGACCTGCGGGAGTCGGAGCGCATCCGCCGGGAGAACGGCGTCGCCGACGGCTGGTCGCTCGCCGGCCCGTTCGGCGCCTTCCACGCCCTCGACATGGAGCGCCCCTTCCCACCGGAGCAGGGGGAATGGCCGCCGGCGAGGGCCCGTGTGCTGCCGGCGCCCGACGGTGCCATCTCGCTCGACGGCGAGTCGGTCCCCGGCGACGTCTGGTACGTGGCCGCCGACGCCGAGCTCTCGCGCGGAGGTCGCTACCTCCTCGCCGTGGGAAGCACCGCCTCCGCCCGCGTCCTCGTGGACGGCCGGCCGGTGGCCGAGCGACGGGCCTGGGCCGGGTGGCCGTCGGCCGTGCAGGTGGTGCCGGTCGATCTCGCCCCCGGCACCCACCGCGTCCTCGTGAAGCTCACCCGCGGCGCCGGACGGGCCAACCTGGCGCTGGCGCTCGCCCGGGAGGACGCCGCTCCCTCCGACGCCGCCTGGCGCCCGGCCGCGAGCCCCGGTCCGGCCGCGCAACCCGCCCCGCTCCCCGGGCCGGTCCTGGGTGCGCGGGAGCTCGCCGACGCGCTCGAGCCGGAGGCGGGTCCGGTCCTGTCGCGGCTCGTGGCGGCGCGCGACCGCCTCGAGAACGACCGGCAGGCCTCCCTCTCCCTGCTGGACGAGGCGACGGGTCTCGCGCCGGCCGCGGCACCGGTCCGGTCCACCCGCGGGGACGCACTCTCCGGCGATCCCACGCTCGCGGAGCGGATCGCGCGCGCCCGGGCCGAGGCCGAGTGGCAGGAGGCGTCCCGCCTCGATCCGGGCGACTCGGCCGTGCGCCTCGTCCTCGCCGAGCTGGCCATGGCCGGCGGGCGGCTCGACGACGCCGAGAAGCGGCTCGCGGAGCTTCCGGAGAAGGTGGCCGCACGCCCCCGGGCCCGCCTCGCCCGGGCCCGCCTGCTCGTCGAGCGGAGCCATCCGGAGGCGGCCGAGGCCCTGGTGCGCGGGGCCTCCGAGGCCGGCAACTGCGCCGCCGCCGCCACGCTGGCGGAGATGGCCGTCCGGCGCGACGCCATCGCGCTGGAAGACGAAGCCGTGCGGATGCTCGCCCGTTGCCCGGGCGGCTTCGAGCGGGTCGCCGAGCACCGGCGTATCCGGGGCGACCTGGCCGGCGCCGCGGCTGCGTGGACCACGGTCGCCCGGGCCTCCCCGGCGCGGATCGACGCGCGGCTGGCGCTCGCCCGGGTGCTCGTGGCCCAGGGCCGGACCGATGCCGCGGCCGCCGAGCTCGCCGACCTGTCCCGGCTCTGGCCCGTGGACGGCCAGATCCAGCGTCGCCTGGGCGAGCTCCAGGAGCTCGGCGGCCGGGGCCCCGACGCCCGCGCTGCGCGGGAGCGAGCCCTCACCCTCGACGGGGCCGACCTCGTGCTCCGGCGCGCGCTCGCGCTCGAGGAGGGGCGGGAGGTGCTCGGCGACCTGGCGCTCGACGGGTCGGACGTCATCCGCGCCTACGAGGAGGCCAGGGTCCCGGTCACGACGGCGGCCTCGCTCGTCCTCGACGGTGCCTCGGTGGAGGCCTGGCCCGACGGGACCACCGTCGAGCGGACCCACCAGATCATCCACGTCCACGACGCGCGCGGGGTCGAGAAGTGGGGTGAGGTGGAGCTTCCCCCCGGCGCCACCCTCCTCCGCCTGGAGACCCGGAAGAGGGACGGGCGGATCCTCGAGCCGGAGGTCCACGGGGGCGACAAGCGGAGCATCTCGGCGGCCGGGCTCGAGCCGGGCGACTACCTGGAGCTGGAGTGGCTTCGCTCCCACTCGACCCGCCAGCCGGCGTCGCCCGGGTGGATCTCCGATCCCTTCTTCTTCCGCGGCGAGGACCTCCCCTTCTTCCTGTCCACCTATGCGGTGGCGGCCCCGGTGGGGCGGCTCACGCTCGACGTCCGGAGGATGGCGCCGCCCGAGGTGCGGCGGGAGGGCGCGCGCGAGGTGATGCGCGCCGAGGCGAGGCAGGCGAAGGCGATGGTGCCGGAGCCTGGCGCGCCCGGGATCTCCGAGTACGTGCCCATGGTCATGGCCGGGTCGGGGGAGGGCATCGACGGGCTGGCGCTCGCCGCCGCCGATGCATTCACTGACCGTGTACGTCCGGGGCGGGAGATCGCGGCGCTGGCCCGCTCGATCCGGTACCCGCCCGGCGCCCCGCCGCGCGCCGGGGAGGATCTCCTGCGCGCGGCCCACCAGGCGGTGATGGAGCGGGTGGACGGGACCGGGCCGCTCACCGACCAGGCCAGCCACGTGCTCTCGCGCGGTCGCGGCAGCCGGCTGCTGCTGCTCGTGGCCCTCCTCGACGCCCTCGGCATCCCGGCGCGCGTGGCCCTCGTCCGTCCGTTCTACGTGGACCCGCAGCCCTGGCTCTTCCCGCGGCTCGACCTCTACTCGGTGCCCGTGGTGCGGGCCGAGCTGGACGGGAAGGTCCACTGGATCGACCCGTCCACGCGCTGGGCTCCCTTCGGCGCACTCCCGCCCGGCGCCCGCGACGCCGAGGTGCTCGTCCTGCCGCGCCCGGGCGAGTCGCTGCGCCGGGAGCGCACGCCCGCCCTCCCGGTCTCCGAGGGGAGCGACGTCCTCCTGCGCATCCAGGTGGACCCGTCGGGAGACGCGGTCATCGAGGGGGTCGAGACCTACCGGGGCTTCGAGGGGGCCGGCGCCAAGGCGGCCCTCGAGCCGGTGGACGACACGAGCCGTCGCCGTGCCATGGAGCAGGCGCTCTCCCGGAGCTTCCACTCCCTGCAGCTCCAGGAGGTCCGCTTCGAGGGGGAGCGGCAGGTGGGCACGCCGCTCGTCATCCGCTACCGGGCGCGGGTCTCGGGCCTGGCCCGTCCGTCGGGAGGGCGGCTCGTCATCGACGACGTCCCGTACCCGGCCCGGCTGGGCGCCCGGTACGCGCCGCTCGCGACCCGGGAGTCCCCGCTCCTCGTCGGGATCGGCGACCGGTCGTCGCTCCGCATCGAGATCACGCCGCCGCCCGGAGCGGCGCCGAGGCCGGGCGAACCGGTCGCGCTGTCGGCTCCCCAGGGGAGCTACGCGCGCACCGAGCGGCTCGAGGGGGGACGGCTCGTCCGGCAGGACCGGCTCGAGCTGTTCCGCACGCGGGTCCAGCCGGGCGACTACCCCGGCTTCGCCCGCTTCGCGGGGGCGGTGGACGAGGCGCAGGCATTGCCCATCGACGTGGGCGCCGCGGAGTAGCTCAACCGCCGCCGCTGCCGAAGAGCCGCTCGGCCACCGCGCTGTGGAGGTCCATCCCCTCCAGCGTGAGCCGGAGGCGGCCGGCCCGGATCTCCCCGAGCCCCGCGCGGACGAGCGCCGCCACCTCGCCATGCCGGTCCGGCCCGAGCCAGGCGACGTCGAGCCCCTCGGCGGTCCGGAGCGAGAGCATGATCCGCTCGTTCGCGAGCTCGGAGGGGCCGAGCCGCTCCTCCGAGGCGGTGGGGAGCTCGCCCGCGTCGAGCGCCGCGAGCCACGGCCCGACCGAGCGGTGGTTCGTCCAGCGGCCCCCGCCCTCCTCCGTGCGGACGCACCCCACCGCGCCGGCGCCGGCGCCCAGGTAGTCGTCCGATCTCCAGTAGAGGAGGTTGTGCCGGGACTCCAGGCCGGGCCGCGCGAAGTTGGAGATCTCGTAACGACGGAGCCCCGCCCCTTCCAGCACCGCGGCGATGGCCCGCCCCTGGGCCACCACCTCGTCGTCCCCCGGGAAGGTGAGCTTCCCCGACCGGGCCATGCGCGCGAAGGGGACCTCCTCCGCCAGCACCTCCGCGTCGAGGGTCAGGGCGTAGGAGGACACGTGTGTCACTGGCAGTGAAATCAGCCGCTCCGCGTCGGCGCGCGCCGTCTCCACCGAGGAGCGGCGGCCGCCGTACATGAGATCCACCGAGACGTTGCCCACGACCGAGGCGACCTCCCGGACGGCCCGCTCCGCGTCGCCCGGCCCGTGGCGCCGGCCCAGCTTCCGGAGCACCGCCCCGTCGAAGGACTGCACCCCGATGGAGACCCGGTTCACGCCCGCGTCCCTCCAGGCCCGGGCTCGATCCGCGTCGCACGATTCCGGGTTGGCCTCCAGCGTGACCTCGGCGCCCCCCGGCAGCCCGAGCGCGCGGGCCTCCTCCACCACCCGGGCGATGGCCGCCGGCTCCCAGAGCGACGGCGTGCCGCCGCCCAGGAAGAGCGTGGCGCAGGTCCGTCCGCGGAAGGCGTGCGCGCGGAGCCGGATCTCCGCGATCACCGCGTCGGCGTACCGCTCGCCCGGCATGGGACGGGAGGTGGTGACGGCGAAGTCGCAGTACGGGCAGCGGAAGCTGCACCACGGAAAGTGAACGTAGAGGCCGAACGGACGGGGGGGCACCGGCGCGGATGCTATGCTAGGTTCCGGATCGATGGCCACCTGGTCCGTCACCGCCGAGTTCCCCGCCGACGAGGCCGACGAGGCCACCGCCCTCCTGTTCGAGCGAGGCGCCTCCGGCGTGGAGGAGCGGGAGGCCGGTCTCGCACCCATGCCGGGCGAGCGGCAGCCTGGGGCGGGTCGCGTGCTCCTCATCGGCTTCTTCGCCGACGCCGGTGCGGCGCAGGAGGCCGCGGGCGCGCTCGGGGCGGGGGCGGAGCTGGCGGAGATCCCCGACCGCGACTGGGGGGAGGAGTGGAAGAAGGGGCTCGGCCCGATCTCCGTCGGACGGGTCTTCCTCCGGCCATCCTGGGTGGACGCGGAGCCGCCACCGGGCTCGGTGGAGGTCGTGCTCGACCCGGGCATGGCCTTCGGCACCGGCACCCACCCCACGACCGCCCTCTGCCTCGCCGCCGTCGATGCCTTCCTGGCCCGCCGACCCCGGGCGACGGTGCTCGACGTGGGGACCGGCTCGGGGCTCCTCGCCATCGCGGCGCGCAAGCTGGGGGCGGCGCGGGTGGCCGCGAACGACAACGACCCGGTGGCCGTGGCGGTGGCGGCCGAGAACGCGGCGCGGAACGGGGTGTCGCTCGAGCTCACCGGCAAACCGCCCTCGGCCATCCCGGGGACGTTCGACCTCGTGGTCGCCAACATCCTCGCCAACGTGCTCGTGGAGCTGGCGCCCGACCTGGCGCGGCGCGCGGCGCCGGGCGGCGAGGTGGTGCTGGCGGGTGTCCTCGTTCCCCAGGAGGAGGAGGTCGCCCTCGCCTTCCGGGCCCAGGGGCTCTCGGCGCTGCCCGGCGCACGGAGCGGCGAGTGGTCGCTGCTCCGCTTCGAACGGGCGGGAGCGCCGTGACCCGCAGGCGTCTCCACGTGCCTCCCGAACGGATCGAGGGCGCGGTGGCGCGCCCCGATGCGCCGTCGCTCCACTACCTCGCGGGCGTGCTCCGGCTCGCGCCCGGCGCGCCGGTGGAGGTGTTCGACGGAGCCGGGAGCGCATGGGACGCCACCTTCGACGGGGAGACGCTCCGGCTCGGCGAGCGCCGCCCCGCCCCGCTCCCCGGAGCCACCGTCTGGCTCGCCTTCGCGCTCGCACGGGGCGAGAAGGGGGACTGGATCGTCCAGAAGGGGACGGAGCTCGGCCTCTCCCGGATCGTTCCCTGGCAGGGCGAGCGGTCGGTCGTCCGGCTCGAGCCCGGCCGGGCGTCGGAGCGGGCCAGGAGGTGGGAGCGGATCGCCGCCGAGGCGGCCCGGCAGTGCGGCCGGTCCGACGTCCCGGAGGTGGCGGTACCCGGGACCCTGGCGGCTGCGCTGACGGCACCGCCCGGCTTCGTCCGCCTCGTCTTCCACGCCGGCGCCGGCGCCCCGATCGCCAGCGTCGTCTCTCCCGCCGCGCCCGGGTACCTGGCCGTGGTGGGACCGGAGGGAGGGCTCACCGACCGGGAGGTGGATGCCTGCCTCTCGGCCGGGTGCGCGCTCGCGTCGCTCGGTCCGCGTGTGCTCCGGGCCGAGACCGCGGCCGTGACCGCCGCAGCCCTCCTGCAGTTCCTGGCCGGCGACCTGGCCTGACCTGGCCCCGCACCCGGGTGCTTGACCCCGCCCGGGCGCAGCGGTGATCCTCCCGGCCGTGCGTTGCCCCCGCTGCGAGCGTGACAACGGAGAGGCGGACATCCGGTGCTCCGGGTGCGGCGCGCCCCTCTCCATCGCCGAGGTGGGCGCCGGGCTGGTGGAACGCCCGCTCTCCCTGGACCGGCGCTCGGTGGTGCGCGAGACCGGGGGCGTGGACCGGGAGCCGGAGCCGTCGCCCCTGTCCCGCACCGCCGCGCCGCGGTGGCGCCGGGCGCTCTCCTGGGTGATCGACGGGGCGCTCCTCGCCGGCCTGCTCTCGGCGATGCTCTTCCCGGTCTTCGGCTCGCTCCTCTCGCCCGGCGCCCTCGAGGGGATGCGGGACGTCGCCCTGCCGGTCCTCCTGCTCGTCGCGCTGGTCGCCTTCTCCTACCAGTGGCTCGGGGTCGCGCTGGCGGGCGCCACGCCCGGACTGGCCCTGGCCGGGTTGCGCGTGGTGGGACCCGACGGGCTGCGCCCGTCACCGGGCCCGGCGGCCGCACGTTCGGGGCTGGGACTCCTCGCCGCCGCGCCGCTCGGAGCCGGCCTCGTCCTGGCCATGTTCACCCAGGGTGGACGAGGAGCGCACGACCTGGGGGCGGGCACCTGGGTGGTTCCGGCCTCCCGCCGCCGGCGGGAGGGGTGACGAGGGCTCGCGCTCCGGCCCCGGCCTCGCTATCCTCGGTTCCCCATGTCGAAGCCCGTAGACCCCGATCCCCGCCGTGCGCGGCTCGATGCGATGAACGACGCGGCCGAGCGCGGCGGCGGCGAGGTGCGCGTCGCTCGCCAGCACGAGGCGGGCAAGCTCACCGCGCGGGAGCGCATCGATCTCTTCCTCGACCCGGGCTCCTTCGTGGAGGTCGATCGGTTCAAGACCCACCGGAGCGCCGACTTCGGGATGGAGCAGGAGAAGATCCCCGGCGACGGCGTGGTCACCGGCCACGGCCTCGTCGAGGGGCGCCAGGTCTTCCTCTTCGCCCAGGATTTCACCGTCTTCGGCGGCTCGGTCTCCCGGGCCTACGCCGAGAAGATCTGCAAGGTGATGGACCTCGCGCTCCAGGTGGGATGCCCGGTGGTGGGGCTCCACGACTCCGGAGGCGCCCGGGTGCAGGAGGGGGTCGAGGCCCTCG
>SESG01022321.1_pt1 | contig 14879 bp, 16 predicted proteins | sample 3171421 | NCBI WGS metagenome assembly SESG01 (sample SAMN10866946, study PRJNA518727) | freshwater metagenome | biome: subpolar coniferous forest; feature: holomictic lake; material: water; isolation source: holomictic Lake 227, 6 m and 8 m depth | place: Canada: near Kenora, Ontario | collected... | reverse complement strand
AACCCCTGACAGTACAAATCCGCCACCGGTTGCAACTGGAGGGAGGCTGTTGGTAATTTGTACTATAAGAACATTGCCGCTATAAGGATTTGAAGCCGGGACAGTTGCTGTCACAAGAAAGTCTTCGAGATTTACGCGGTAAACTATACTTTTCTTTTGTGCTCTCCCGAGAGCCGCCGTTTTTTTGTACCAAGCAACTGCAAACGCGATAACCCCTGTTATATCTTTAGTAATGACAGCGGGGATAATTCTCATCATCTTAACCGGGAGTACCATAGGATAATTTTATTGTTGGGGTAACGGACAGTCTAAGTCCTACAATGGGTGTAGTTATTATGGCTGCGAAGGGACTATACATCAATATAGGGCCGCTTGTGGTTCCATCAGCCACATCGGATACTGCCGGTAATACAGACTTGATAACAATGGCATACCCTGAAATAGCAGTACCCAAGCCACAGTCTATTGTTACTTCCGGCCAGCTTATTTGAGGCATACCATTGACGACAGAGACAATACCGGAATTTACAGCTAGGTCTTTTCTTGTATAACCTGTGGCTCCACTAATTTCAACTAATCCCCTTCGGTCGTCAGCCTCCGATACTGGAGCTGTAGACGAAATAAGAACTATTTCCAACTGTGGTACGTCAACAATCGAATGCCCAAAATATTTACGCAAAATTCTCTGAGTTAGCGCATCATACAAAAACCCTTCTGGGTAGATAAAATTGATACCGTTGGATGGACTTTTATGTCCAAGTTGAATGACGAGCGGCGAAATGGTTAGATACGTTCTCATCATGCTTGGTGAGATCGGATCATCAAAGGGAGCGGCACATACAATTGTTGAAGTATTTGAAAATGGCTGCGTTGGCGAACCGTTTTTAAGCAGTGCCCAGCCGAGTATGCTTGTACTGGTTTCAACTTGTTGTAATCCGCCTGTTATCGTAAATTGAGGAGGAGCGGAGGTTACAAAATCTTTCAGCTCAATTTGTGACACATTAGAAGCAAAGGCTGCTGCCTCGATATCAACAACCACCCGACGTCTGTCATAACTATTAACTGCGCGTATTTCGGATATGTTGGCTGGTGCGACCCACGGGGTAGTAAATGAATATGCGACAAGTGCCAGATCAAAATTATCTGGCAATGCTGTACCATTAAAATAGCAATTCAGCATATCTACGCAGGTATCATTATAGACTATTATTGGTCTCATTTTTTTATCCTTTACCGCGTCCGGCTGGTGGCAACCACTACTGCCGGTTCAAGGTTGAAAACCGTAAAAGCCGAACCATTGACGTTCTTGATCTTGATTTGCCAGAACGTGCCGCTAATTCCCCGAGGTGGCGCTGTGCGAAGGGTATGCTCCGAGGCCAGATCATCAAACAGAATCACATCATCCTCAAAAGCAAGCTGCCTATTAACAAAGTAATCAATCGCCAGCTCCCCGGAACAGCGAGCCTGAACATAAAGTGCCGGTAAGCTCTTTTTTTCTTTCTTTCCGAAGTCGGTTGACGGAGTAAGGGCAAACGCGTCAATCTTCTGCGCCAGCTCAGGGATACCCGCATAATCAGTGTCACCCTCAATTCTGAATATGCCGTGACTGTTGGCACCATAATATTCAGAACCGTGCTTAAACAGGCTTGTGAACGGATAGCTGGTGAAACGGCTATGAGTACCGCGAGCCAGATTAAGCACCCAGGTTGCACTGGCAAAGCAGACGATGTACTGATTAAGTCCGTTGTGCTCTTTGAATAAAGCGGCACCGCTGGTGACATCAGGAAGTGTTACCTTGTCGGCTGATAGGTTGACGGCAGCGCCTCCCGGTAATCCGGCAAAGACACCTACTCGCGTAGACCAGAGAACCGCCATGGCTACCGCCTGTAACTGCGGTATCAGGCCAGCATGGACTTGAACAGCAGTACCGTAGATTGTTCCATACGGTGTTACCTGCGCTTGAGAGAATCCTGCTTGCAGCTTGCCTTGTTCATCAACGACAATCCCGCCACCCTCAAGGAAGTATGTTGCTTTCTCGGTTCCCACAAACAGGCCATTGGTTCCGTGATGAATCATGGTTACTGGATCAGGAAAACCGGCAACCACGTTGTAACGGATATCCATCTGTTCAATGTTGTGCGTCTTGGTGGCGTAGACAAAGTTATCAATCGCAAGGTACAGCGTACCGCCAAAATGATGCAGACACTTCCCTGCCAGAGTAGCCAGTTTGAAAGCATCCACTTCGAAATTACTGTTTGACGTGACACCATTCCATTTGGCCGGATCAGCAGGATAGTGGCTTGCTACCCATGCTTCCAGTGAGGCTACATCTACCCAGTCGCTTGCCTTGTCAATCCGTGTGACCGTGACACCATCAATGATGCCTATCTTCTCGTTATCGGAGAACGCAACTACATCATTGACCTGCTCAAACTCACATGCAGCCAGCACGGTAAAGGCAGTTGTCAATCTTGTGACAATCAAACCGTTAAAGGTGCAGAGGTACCCACCAAATACGCAGTAGGTCACATCATCCTTGCTGGTCCAGCAGGAGGTGATATCTCCAGCTACAACCAGATTGAACCCGTCACGTCTGATTGCATTGTGCTCGTCGTCAAGGTCGCAGTTGCAGATATCAGCACACTGACCTTTCTTCGGGTCAAAACTGGCAGGATCTGCCAGGGTGTTCATGCCAGCGAAAGAAAAACGCATATCAGAACCTCTCCGGGCGGCATACATACTCTTGAGGATTCATGGCGGCACGGTTTAGGACAATCTGATCAATATCCGCGTCAAACTGTTTGCCCCACTTAGCTGACAGGTTCGGGTCATACCCTTCCAGATCCGGCTTGATGTAGAGATATTTCAGGGCACCGTGGATAATCTCATCGTCCAGCTGCTTGACCTCTGGTGAATCGTTCGTTGCCTTTTCGATCAGCGGCGTAAGCGGGAGGCGCTTCACCGTCATGGCAGCCGTACCGCCTGTTACCGGTTGACGGTTGAGCATGACAATGTAATCGCCAGAATCTACTGTGAAGAATGATGGATCACCAACAGCTTCATCCCAACCGGGATCGTGCTGGTCCAGCCAGGCAGTTGTTTTGCGTTCGAGGGGCTTGGTTATTCCGGGAAACTTGAATCGTTCTATACGCAGAATCCGGTCGTCAATAGCAAAACTTCTCGGGAATACATCCAGAACAGCGGCAACAGTGAAGTTGCATATCGCCGTAGTGGTTGAATCATGCAACAGAAACAGCTTCCGGCACAATTCCCGTTCTGCCTGAGACAGTGCTGCAATGATGTGTGGTGTTTTCCACAGGAACTGCGATTCGTGCAGTCCTTTTGCATCATCCAGAAACTCAGTCCTTATCCGTGTAACCAGCCCCTCGATATTCATACCTTACCCCTTCGCTGCTTCATAAGCTGCATCACGCTCCGGGCCTGTCACTTCAAAGCCAAGTTTATCTTTCAGCGCTTCAACCTTTGGAGTGCCTGTACTGGTAAAGTCGGTTGGATTACCGGTATTCATCAGATCAATGATTGCAGCCTTGATCTGCTCTGTTCTCTCGCTGGTTGCAGCAGGAGGGGCAGGGTTCGGCGGTGGCGGTGCAAAGCCGTCATTGTCTGAATCTTGAAGCGTAGGTGGTACAACAGGTGGAGTTGCATCTGGTACCAAAGGAGTCTCGGGCGTTTCTGCGCCAGATAGACGGGCCTTAAGGTCAACGATCTGTTCTTCGGTGTAAGCACCCTTTGCAATAGCTTCCTGATGGAAGAATAGCGGTACGGTACGTGGCGTATCACCGATACGGCAGCCATGACCGCCATGTTCAGTTGAAAGCGTAATCGGTTCTTGGCCGGGAAGCGTACAAAACTTTGTCTCAGCGTTTGTGACTACGGAATTAGGGTCAAAGGTATTTGGATTTACTGACATTGGTATATCCTCCGGTTGATTTGTTCAGGGGCGAGATTGCTCCCGCCCCTGCTTGATGCTTACTGCTTACCGCTGGACGAAATCAGCACGGCTTGTTTGAATATATTCAACCAATAAGTGTCCTGCTCCAGCTGTTGCTGCTGTACCAACTCCGGTCCACTTGACAACAACTTGGCGCTGGTTAGCCGTTGATACTACCAGTCCGGTAGGTATCAACGCAGTTCTTGCTGCGGCCTGCCCGTCAACCCCTGCTTTGTATCTGTCATTTGTAGTCAGGTCGCCAACAGTCAGTGTATCTGACGTGCCGGAGTTGAACGCTGTTGAAACCACAACAGAGCCGCCAGTAACTTCCGCATCACTGGGCAGGTCGATTGCTACCGCTGCTGCTCCGCTGACGAAATTCGCCAGTGCAAATTCTACTCGTTTTACTGATGGGGCTTGTACCCCTGCATCTTTAGTGATCGCCATGATCGTAATTCCTTTCGTAAATGAATTTTGGTAGACGGAGTTGTGGAGTAAACCACTGACGCAACCGGGAAAGCATCACCCCGCCGTAAGGATAGGGGGTAGACCTCGCGGGCCTACCCCTCCGGTTTAATCGCTTAGAACGGGTCCATGTAGTGATCGACTGCAACCAGACCGAAGTCCTCTGTGCTCTTATCCAGGTTGCTGTAGAACTTGGGCTTGAGCAGACCAAAGATTTTGCTGGTGTAGATACCCTGCTGGCTATCGTACTCAAAACCCTTCTCTACCCACTTTGGAGCACCAAGATCAGAGAAACCGAGAGCCTGAGCACCCATAAGCAGAGTACGACTACCGTTGATTGCATTGCCTGCACCCCATCTGGTAGCAGTGCCGTTGGTATTGTATACCAGCGAGTGCTCCTGAATAATCAGGCCGTCAATCGTAACGATACCGCCGGTAAAGAATGGATTCTCATCGCCACGTACGCCGCCATTAATGACTGCGTTCTTGTAGTCGGCATCGTTCTTAATCATGGCGAGCGTATTGGCGGTGACAAACACCACGTAATACTCTTTTCCGCCTGCAAACAAAGGCTTGACCATGTGGCTCTTTGCATAGGCTTTGAGCATGGTCAGCATCTTGTATGATGGCTTGTCGGCTATCGTAATGACGGAAGTGTCGCCAGCTTCAAGCATTCCACTTGTCCCATTCCAACGTCTCCACCGTTTACTGGAAGGAGCGGATACGTACGAAGCAAAGTTCAGCTTGGTAAGAGTATCCTTGGCACGCAAGGAACCATCCAGGTTATAGGCATAGGAAATACCGGACGCGGTGAGGAACGCCAGTTGGTCAGCACGAGAAGCAAGCCAGGTAGAGAGCTTGTCTTTTGCTTCGCCACGGAAATCAACGACTGTATTCTGATCGGCCAGTTCGCCCTCATTACGGACTGAGTGGTAGATCTCGTCAATCATGATCTCCTGCTGGTATGCCTTCATCTGCTCTTCGGTGCCTTCACGCTTGCCACCGACAGAACCTACGCCGCCATCTTCAATTAGGTCGGCAACCAGTGTCATAATGCACTTGAGGCCGCCGCCTACGGTTTTCTTGAGGTCAGTGATTAACTGAACGGGGAAGTTGTCGCCTTTACCGGCGAACTTGGAAAGGATGTAGGACTTCTCGCGCATCTGCGAGAGGACGTCTCTGGACCAGATTTTAATCTGATCGGAGCTGAGTGCTCCAAAATTGGTAACTGCCATGACTGAATTCCTCCTGTGAGTTTGTGTGTGTCGTTTCGTTTTGACTACATTGGATTTGTGCGGATTAACGCCCGGCACATCGGGCGGAAACGACCACTTATTCACAGGAGCGTCGGTACCTGGCACAGTGTCGCGGTAGCTTGCGGAATGGTTTAACGTCATACTCAGGACGAAAACGACCGCTTACAGTGCGTCGGTACTGGTCAGATTAAGTCCTGACTGAACTACTAGGGGATGGGCCGGGGTTTCCGGGCATCCTCATCCCCCATTCATGCTACAGAATATCTCCACGAGCTTTTGCGGCGGCTTCTGTTTTGCTGAATTCCTTAAACTGCTTCTCTGACATCTTATCGATGTTGACGGTAAACGACTCTTCACCTTTGCCGGGAAGAACGGGAGGCTGTGCAACCGAAGCTGAGGCCGCTGTAGTGCGTGCCTGAACATCACGAGACTGCCGTACCTCATCAGCTTTGCTGGTATCGACCGTAGCAGGAGCGGTTGCGCCAAGCAGGCGGGCAAACTTCGGCCCCTTCTCTTCAACTGCTGTCTGCAATGCCTCCACTGCTGATATGCCGCTTGTAATCAGCTCGGTAGTACGAGCCCTCACGGCACCAACTGCATCAATATCAGCATCAGGAGAATCAATGTTCAGGAAGGGATACTTCTCGTATGCAGCTGTAGCCACCGTCTCAAGCGATGTTTGCAATGTCTCTTGGCTGACACTCTGCTTAAAATTGGTTTCTGCACGCACGGTTGCAACCTGTAGCATCAGATCGTCAATCTGGTCGCCAAGCATGCTTGCTGCTTCAAGATCGCCCTCAAGCTCTAGATCCTTCTGTTGACGGCGCATCTCCCGGATCTTCTCACGAGGATCTTCAACCGCCTGCTGTTGTGCCGCTGGTTCGGTAGTCTCTGTCGCTGGACGCTGTGTGGTCTTGAGTGTTTCAAGCTGTGCCTTGAGAGCTTTGTTTTCCTCGTTCACCTCATTGAAGCGAGCACGGGGAATGGTTGCATCCGGCTTCTCTTCCGTCTCAACCTTCGCTGCTGGTTCTTCCTTGACGAGTTTTGCCAGAATGTCAGGATTGAATTCAGCATCAACACGCACACCCTTTACTTCCGCCTCCGGCTCAAAGACATCTCCACGATCTTCAATTACTGGCAATGCGCCTGGCACTGCTTCCGGTACCACTACTTCCGCTGCTGCTGTTGTCATTGTCCTGCCTCCCGGTTTTGTTGTCTGGACCTTACAGCCCTAGTCCTTTTCGTTCAGAAGCCCTGCCATGTCAGACATGCGAGCCTTTATCATTTCATTGAGGCGCTTGCGGCGTTCAGGATCTTTGGCAAGCTCCGTCTCAACCTCTTCTGCACGCGATAGACACCTCAGATCATCCTCAGTCTCCCAACGCTTTTCATCATCCGACATTTTCCCTTTTGCCATTGTTGACCTCCCGCACTGAATTGGTATGCTGCTGTTCATAACTGGCTCCAAACGATAAAACCCCACACACACGCAGTAATGGACGTATATGCGGGGTCTATTTAATCCTGTACCCAGGTAAAAAGATTATCCGCGACTACCGGTATTCAATTGTTGTACGGGTTACAGCGGGTTCATCTCTTCAAGCTTGGTACCGACCAGACCGCCCTGATTAAGATGGAGCGTCAGGTTTCCGGTGAACTTGGCAGTAATAATGCCGCATTCCTTGCACAGATCAAGCAGATCAAGTGCAGCTTTGCGCGGGTCTTTAACCGGTATGCGGCGTATATGTTGTACAGTGCTGTTAGCCATAAGTCACCTTTATCCGCCGTAATTATGACGGATAGTAAATTGATGTCAAGAACTTTTTATTTGTTGCTTGTAGCGTGAGGCAACGGCCCTGCGTTGGTGTCTGGTAGACTCAGGGTGGCGACTCTTGGCAATCTGCTCGATCTCCTTCATAAAGACGGATCTGTCCGCCTTCATACGTTGACGCTGTTCTTCCAGATACGCTTCTTCTTCCTGCTTGCGTTTTACGTAATCAGCATGATCCCTCTTTCTTTTAAAGCTCCACAGGCAAACTCCTGACAAGACAATGAGCATAGCACCAATGACAACTGCAATCAGGTTAATCATGCTCCACCGCCTTCAATACCGGTCGAATAGCCATGATCGGCCTGCGGTGGATAGTTGGGACTGGTGTTCTGTGGTACCGGGGCACTGATAGGCAGTTGTGGTATCTGCTGAGGTATGACCGGCGCTGCATTGTGATCCTCAAAGCCAGCTGACAGCATCAGTTCATCAGCCAGCGGTGCCGCTCCCGGTGTCATAGCCAGAACCTTGGCGGCATTGACTGCCCCGAACATGCCCTGAATATTTGTGTTGGTCTTATCGGCCACCAGCTTGTTACGTTGTTCGGCCTTAAGATCCACACCAGCCATGATATCCTTGATACGAGCCTCCAGCAGTTTCAGCTGCGCCGCTGCGGCTCCATTATCATCCGGGTTCGATAAACGATCAGCGAGTTGCTGTTTATTGGAGAGATTGGAAGCCAGCACAATAACATCAGCCGGGATAGGCATACCCGCCTTCTGCATTTCAAGAAGCTGCTGGAACTGAGTGTCGGCAAAGGTGGCGGCCAATGGTTGAGAGGTAACGACTACTTCATATTCACCCAGGGTAATGTCGTTTATGATCTGCCCCAGTTCATCCACTTGGTTGATAATCAACTCTTCCTCTTTGTCGTTGCCCCGGTCGTCAGTTCCGATGATCTTGAACATCCGCTCATTGGTAAAGAAGCGCTGAAACAGCTCCATCAGCTTGCGAGCCAGCAGAGTGCGGGTGAAGGACATGTTATCGTGAGCATCGGCCAGTATAAGCTTGCTCTGGAACTGCTTGGCGTTGATCGCAACACCTGACACCTCTGGTGAATTGTTGCCCTGTTCTGCATCCGACATCCCGGTAACGCTCTTGATACCTTCTGCTCCCACTTGAGATAGACGATCCATACCAGTTGGGTATGTGTTTGGCTGGATCTTTACGGCATCCTCGACATTATCGAGTTCAAGCACAATACCGGTTTTCATGCCCTTTTCGCCCAGATCAGCTGTGGTCATATTCTTGAGCGAGCCCTTCTTTACCTTCCACCCTGAGTTAGACACGCTTGTCTGATAATGAATAGCAGCAGACAAGCTCTTGTTCTCCAGCTCCTGCGGACTGATAGCATTATCGACCATAGCCAGACAGTGACCGTAATCGAACAGCCAGAAGTAAGGAATGATATCAAAGGTCTTGTATGGGCTCCAATCGTTATGCAGAACAGCAAAGCGTGTCGTCACCATCCAGTACACCCGCTTGGCGTTCAACTTCTGCAATACCAGTCCATTCATAGCGGCGAACTCTCGGGCCTGCACAAGTGGAGTCTGGTCCGGTACCGGCTCCGTGTCCCCGGTCTTTGGATCAACATAATGCAGACAGAGACTCATCTTGTAGTATTGGCGCTCAATGACGCGCAATCGAACCTCTCCACTATCCTGACTGCGGAAGTGGTAGACGTTGCCTGCGGCCTTGCCAAACCCTTGACGATCATCAAGCTCATTCATGTGAGCAAACTCCCGGCCCCATGAATCTTCTGTGTACTCCGCGTGAGCTTTATCAGCTGCCATGCGAGCCTCGCGGCCATACATCCCTTCAATCTCGTCAAGGGACAACCACGAGATAGTCAGGACATCCGGCCAGGTCGCAGGATCGTATTGGTCGGCATAAGGGGAGAGCACAACTGTCTCAGGATTGACGTTCCTGATATCAATCTCTCCGTTCAGATTGCCGTTGAAGTCCATGCGTACACGGAGAAAGCCCCGTTTCTTAATCAGGCCATCCTTGTACATCTGCTTTTCGATACGATGATAGCCGGTCTTGTTGAGGACGTGCATACCCAGTTTGGTCAAGTCCTTGGCAATGTTCGCCGTGGCCTGTCCCTTTGCTGGCTTGTAAGCGATATCAGCACGAGTAGCAATCTGTTCGCCTACCGCCGTTTCAACAGCAGGAAGGATACCATTACGCTCGATACACTTACGCCCCTGTACGCTTTCCATGTAGGAACGATCATCGTCATTCCACTGTCCACCATCTCCGGCATAGTAGCGATAGTTGCGCCGTGCCTTGGCTACATATTCCGTGTGGCCGTTGTCGCAGTAGAAGCGGAAACGATCCCACTGCACCTGAATCACTTGGAAATCGGAAAACAATAACTTATCGCCTCGATCTTCGCTTGCCATGACTGTCCCCTTATCCAACAGCTATATGATTTTCTTCATCTACTACATAGATCCGCACGCCGTCGAACTTCTCACGCTCACCAACTGCACTATATCCATCAAGATAGGCAGTAATGCCAGGCTCTGATAACAGCTGACGACGTGTACCGAATCCGATATAGATCCCGGTCGGCTCCTTAAGCTGTGCTTTCTTGAAATTGTGCATTGCAACAAGGATATCTTTTGAAACCATGACGCACCCACCTTACGAGCACATAGCGCTCTTTTTATGAAAATCCCCAACTATCTGCCCCGGCTCCATAACAATCGGCTTCGTGATTGCCGCCTGACGGCCCGAACGCCACCAGTACCTAGTGCAGTCCATCAGGTGATCGTTCGTCTTTACAATGGTGCCCTTGCCGTTGTCTGAGCGACGATACAGCCTGAATTCATCAAACCACGGAGCCAGCGACTTGAATACCTTGAGCTTGCCGGTAGAGAGAGCAGTCCATACGTCATGGATACCAGCCTCAACCGCATTATCAGCCAACGAGAGAATCAGCTTTTCATCTTGGTACAGATTGATAAGCTTCTCGCCGTCCTTCTGACTACCGCCACGAGAGGCTGGATCAATCACGCCCGGAATCCAGTCACCTTTTGCTTTGATGCCAGAAGCATGAATAGGCGGTTCAGCTTGACCACGCTTATAGGCGGAATACAGGTAGCCTGTCTCTGTCTCCCGATCCACCGCACCCCATATCGCCGCTGTACAGTTCCAGCCAACATCGAAACCGAATGAACGCGGCCAGTGAGCAGGGATAACAAAGTCTGGTACCTTGATGAATTCCTCTTCTACGGGGTAGATAGCCCCTGCACCCAACACCGGAACGCCCTTAGATCGAGCCTCACGCTGATGAGGAGGCAGAGCGGCATAGAGTTCATCCTTCGTTTTCTTATCCAGATGCGGTACATCGTCCCAATCCGCCTGAATCGTGTAGCGGGTGTGCATTGCGTCAGGAAGCTTACCGCCAGGCATGAAGCGCAGAACAATGGCCGTGATACCTGACAACGGAGTAAACGTGTTCATCACAATACCGTTGCAGGTCATGGTACGCAGCAGCTCTTCGTCGTAAACGTCCTCGGGCGGTTCCTCATCATTCCAGATAACATGCTTGGCGGTACCCTGGAACTTCTTACGTCCCTGTTCATATGACTTGAAACCAAGAACAGAGACGCCGCCAGTAGGGACGTGACGAACCATAACCGACTCAAGGCAGTTCTTCACGCCATGCGAACGACGTTCAAACCCAACAAGCAGATCCCCAGGAATAAGACCGGTACCCCAACACTCTTCTTTCTCGGGTGGACCTACCAGCTTTTGCTGGATAATGTCCCTGACTGTTTCAGAGGTGTCACCAGAGGCCCATGCGTCAATAGGATGATCGAAACGCCTTCCTTCCCACCACGCCGGATACATGCCGGTTAGGTGGCACGTCATTTCATAACCACCCATTCCTTCAGTTTTTCCCACGCGATTTGCGGCAATGGCTCCACGTTCACGATACTCTGCGCCGGCACGAAAAAAGGCGAGATGCTTCTGATAGAGATCTCGCCGTAGTGGTCCTGTGTCTGGAAAGTAATCAAAGAAGCGCTTGCGTGACTTACGCCGTGCAATCTCTTCCTCAATAGCTATTCCATATGCACTACTCACTCTTTGGCCTGTTTCTTGGCTATACGCTCAGTAGCCAGTCTGTCAGCCTCAGCTTCCAACTCCTCATCTGACATTTCGGAAAAACGATGTGTAACAGTCGTGCTTGCTTTGTCGAGCCCAAGTATGCGAGCCATAGCTTCCTTTGATTTCTCTCTGGAGGCTACAACCGGCAGCATGACGATGCCGTATTCTTTGCTGAACGTAGAATCAAGATCCACAATGGACGCCAGTTCGTGATCCAGCTCATGAATAGGGATACGGGTTCCGTTTTCTTTAAAGTACCTTCTCCGGTCGATTTTGAGCACACGGCCATGATGTTCAAGCAGATCATCAGCCGTAACCGCATAGCGTTCTCGCAACTCCTTACGGATAGCGGCTATACGAGCCACAATGTTAGGTGATGTTAGGAGCTTACTCGCTTCGACGCGAGCCGTGTTATCCTGGACTTTTGGCTTGGCTACAAGATACGCTTTATAGCCAACACCTCCATTTTCCACATACTCCCAACAGAAGCGTTCTTTCCACGGTTCAAGCTCGGCAGAGTCATACCCTATCTCACTCTGCATATCAGGCAGAACAGCTTGTCCTGAAACAGCTGTAGGGCTACCGTTCAATAACGTAGCCTGTGCCGTATGTCCTTTCGGTTTTTCACTCATACCTCACCTCATACCACAAATCAAAATCATCCGCAATAACTACGGCGGATACATACGATACAAAAAATACAGCGCGTCACGTTCTTCATTACTTACCGCACTGATACTTTCATGGCGAGCACACAGGGCGCTGAGACTCCTGCACAAGTTCTACTTGGCCCATCAACGCCGCTTTCTGATCTGCCGCACTCAAAGTTTTTACAACCGTCGGTACAGCCTTACGATCGAACTCATCAGGAAATAGCGCCATCACCGCCCTGATAGACTCCTCAGCCAGTTTTTCGTTGTAACTGGTCGTGTCTGAAAGGGCAGGGCGTGTTAAATCACCCTGTATCTGCCGACGAGGCGCTGCTCGGGCATAATCGATCAACACCCCAGGAAGCGGCATGATTGGAAAACGACATTCCTGCACCGCTCGGTCACATGCCCAACGCAAATCTTCAACCGACCAGTTAGCTAAATGCCTCAGATACAACGCCTGACGCTTGACTGAAAGCGGTTCTATCCCGAGAGCGACTGTCATTTCCAGCAACAACGTCAGCACCTGTTTGTTTCGCTCCATTCTGCATCTCCTCCAGAAGATCCATTGTTTCCCGAGCCGCTTGTATAGCCGCCTCCTCTCTCAAAGCGCCTTTGCTTTTCTGCTCAGGTGGAGACGCCCGTGCTTTCTTCAAATTTCTCAGCCAACGCACTACCAGAACGGCAGGATCAGCGCCTATCGTCACGCCCCGATACTTGGCCACCATCTCCTCAAGCTCCATGCCTAAGTCTGCATCGGGAAACAGCCCCGCCAGTTTCTCGCGGTTTTCATCGACGTATTCCCGCAACTGATTTTCAGTCGATGATTTTCGCTCGCTCGCGCCTTGCTGTCTTAAGTCTTTGGTTATTGGTTCTAGGTTTATGGTTAATGGTTGTGGTGTAGCCTCTAGGGTAGGGGCTAGGGTAGGGGCTTCAACATCACCGAGCCATTGTGCAACTATCTGCCTGAAATGTGGTGTATTTATCTTATTCATACCCCGGCGGATAGCCTTTACTGAATTAGCATTACCCGCTTTAAAGAACCCCTGATTATTATTTTTCCACTTCAACAAGATAAATTCCTTGTGCTGCTCGTTGTAATCAATCCTCCCCAGATCCATAAAGCGTTTTATCAGCAAAGCGATAGATTCATGAGAAAGACCGGTCTCATATTCAATTGTTCGCATGGCAACCTGATAACAACCGCACGGATCGAGATGCTGATTAGTAAATAACCATAGGTAGAACAACTTCTCCTCCGGAAGCAGATCCAGCACAAGAATATCCGTCCAAAACGAATCCTTTACCGCACGGTATGTATCAGAATTATGTTTCAAAAACCCTCCTGATCAGCCAAAACAATACTTACACTTTATTACAACCCGCAACGTCGCCGGATCGACCTCAATCACACCACCAGCACCACTTAGCAACGGACAATTAGGGCCGGCATGTATCCGTTTGACTTGCCTGCTCTTGCTCGTAGTAATAAAATACTTCATAGCACCAACCTATCAAGAGGGCTGGTGACATTACACCCCTTGCCCATCACATGCAGATACACCATCGTCGTCTCCAACTTGGCATGGCCAAGCAACTCCTGCACCTGTCGCACGTTGTAACCATCCTCCAGCAAATGAGTGGCAAAACTATGGCGCAACGTATGACACCCTCCCGGAGTAGCAATCTCGCTCTTCCTGATAGCCTCTTTCATCGCCCGCTGCAAAACCGTCTCGTGATTATGATGCCGCAGAGGATGCTCAGGGGACGCCCAGCGCAAATCAGTACAAGCCTTGCGTGCCGGGAAAAGCCAATACCATCCCCAATGAAACTGATACGCCGGATACTTCTTTGTCAATGCACCAGGTAATGACACCCCTATTTTATCAGCAACATCCTGTCGATGCCGATCAGCAACCCCAACAAGATGAATCTTCAGCGGCGCCGCCAAGGTTCTCGGCAAAGGCACAACCCTATCCTTATTCCCCTTACCCTCTCGCACCGTGACCGTAAACCGCTCAAAATCAACATCCTTCACCCGCAAACCATGACATTCCATCAACCGCAACCCACAGCCATACAACAGCAATCCCATCAGTTTTTCAGTACCATAGAGATGCTGCATGATGGCCATAACCTCAGTCTTAGAAAACACCGTAGGCAACCGAACCGGCTTTTTTGCCCGTACCGCATCAATCTTGCCCAGATCCCGTGGGAACACATGCGTATAAAAGAACAACAAAGCATTAAACGCCTGATTCTGAGTAGATGCTGCCACGTTGCACCGCACCGCCAGATCAGTCAAAAATTCCTGCATCTCTACGCCGCCCATCTCAGAGAGTGGCCGTTTATGGTGGAATTGGCTGAACCTCCGTACCCAATCACAATAACAATCAGCCGTGCGAGGGCTCATACCCTTGACCCTGATAGTGTTTCGGATCAGATCCAGGACACGCGGTTTTTGTACCGTAGGAGTTGAAGCTGAATGCAGTGGTTGAATAACTTGTAATGCGTTCATAGTCTCTCCTTAAAAGGGTTTAGGGTTAATTCAATGTTTCTGATAGACTGCATTTAAGCGGTACAATCATCGTTAAATAGATTCATGCCGC
>SESG01003632.1_pt1 | contig 14908 bp, 19 predicted proteins | sample 3171421 | NCBI WGS metagenome assembly SESG01 (sample SAMN10866946, study PRJNA518727) | freshwater metagenome | biome: subpolar coniferous forest; feature: holomictic lake; material: water; isolation source: holomictic Lake 227, 6 m and 8 m depth | place: Canada: near Kenora, Ontario | collected... | reverse complement strand
ATGAATCGACTCGTTGCCAACGGTGTAGGCGGTGGCCAGGTAGATCGAGGCGTATTTGGACAGGGCCACGTCGACGGAGTCGGCCGACAGGTCGTTGGGTTCGCCCGCGAGCTTGGCGGTAACGCCGGTCGGACCGGTCCCGGCGTCCCATGGCGCAACCTGGTAGGCAAACCCGCTGCCGGCGATCGAGTCTTGGAAGGTCTTGGTCGGGCCGGTACCGCCCGGATCGGCGTGATCGAACGCAAGCGCCTGGAGCGTATCTTCGCCAGCGGCCGGGTAGAACTCGCCGATGATGCCGTATTGCGAGCCGTTCAGCTTTCCCAGCACGTAGCGATCGTGCAAATCCCAGCGGGGATAAAACGACAGCTCGATGTAAGCGCCGGCCGTCCACGGCATATACATGCCCTGGGTGACGATTTTGGGGGCTGAGAAGACGCCGTCCTTGACGCCGTAGAGGGCGTACTTGCGCGAGTCCGGGCGATAGCCGTAGTCTTCGAAGTAGGTGACGCCGGTCGTGTAGTCGGGCACGATCTTGGCCTGATGGCGGAAATTCACGGCCTTCACGGTCAAATTTTCCGGCATGGGTGGCGCGGCCGTCTGAGTCATCATCGAAAAGGCGATGGCGCTGGAGGCGGGCGTGGAGGCGTCGAACGTCACGGCGCATTTGAATGCGGCCTTGCGGTCCCTCGTAAAGAACAGGGTGTCGCCGATCTGCTTGGCGCGGAGGCTCGCCAGTTGCGCCAGGCGCCGGAAGTTCAGGGTGGTGGATATGGGGAGCCGGGCCGGCGAGACGGGGTAGACGGCCGAACCGTCCAGGGCGATGAACCCGGCGTAAATGCTCAAGGGGGTGGACTGGGCTTCCGTGCCGACCGCGTAAAGGTAAACGATGCCGCTGGAGTTCGAGTCGTAAAGGTAGGGGAAGGCGAAGAACTGCGAGCCAAGCTGATTCGTGACCGCCGTCAACTCATAGAGCACGTTGGAGCCGGGCCGCTTGCGGAGGCCTCCGGTTCGCCTGGGGATGAAATTCTCGATCCGGGCGGCTCCCTGGAAGTAGGCCTTCAGGTCGTCCCTGCCCCATAGCTCGGGGGCGATCTCCCCGCTCACGAAGTTGTTCTGGACGATCCGGACGGCCATGTCTATCCCCCCTGCTGTTGCGCGGCCGGGTCCTGGGCTTGGGCCGGGCGCTGGCCGGACTCCTGCACCATATAGACGCCTGCCTGCCTGTGAAGGCTTGCGGAAAGATTGGCGTTGCCGGTCATGGGAATGGCGATCCGGGCCGCGAGTTCGGAGGTCACGGCGTCCTGGACCAGCGGGGGCCAGATGTCGGGATCCGTGCTGTCCGCGATGTAGGACAAGACAACGCTGGCGGCGTCGGTGTGGATGTTGCCGCCCACAACGGCGTGGACCAGCGGGGTGCCAACCGCATCGGTTACGTCCACGAGCTTGAGCATGCCGGTGGGTTTCGTGTGGACAAAAGTCACGCCGTCGTTGTTGAACGTGGCGGCCGTGGTTACGCTGGACTTGGTGATGAGCCATTGCCAATCGTAGAACGAAAAGACGGCCCGGCGCGCGGCGGCATAAAAGGTGTTGCATCGGAGCGCTTCGGTGGACGTGGAGGGCAACGCGGCGATGACCTGATCGTGACCGATCAAGCCGAGGGCCATGTTGTAGAGTTCGAGCGTCGTCATTTAGCGCCTCGCGTCTGCATATTTGTTGGGGTTGGATCCGCCGTAGCGGACTTCGCCGCCGTCGTTGCCGATGGCCTTGGCGAGTGCCGCGGCTGCCAGCGCACGCATGTTCTTCATGGCGTTGGGGCCGGCATCGAGGGGAATGGCGATCCGGGCCGCGAGCTCTACGACAACGGCGTCCAAGACGGAGCCGGGCCAGTTGTCCGGGTTCACGCTGTCGGGCAGGTACCGCACGCTCGCCACCTCGGCGGGGGCCTGAATGCCGCCATTGACGGCGTTCCACCTGACGGCCCGGCCGTTGGCGTCCTGGACGGCTGTGATCCGGAGCGCGGCGGGCGGCCTGGGGTAGATGTAGAGGGTCCGGCCGGTGTCGCTGTTGGTGTCCTCGGTGCCGTCGCAAAGCGGGATTTCAGACGCGAGCCAGCCCCATTCGTGGGCCGCGAGCACGGACTGCCTGGCGCCGTCGTATTCGCGGCGGCATACGACGCCTTCGGGAAACGGAGAGGCTTGCGCCGATAGGAACCGGGGATGCCCTATCGCCGCAAGTGCTCGGTTGAATATGTCGAGTGCTGTCATGGTAGTTCCCCGGTTCGCACGTGGTTACTTCGCGTAGATGCAGTAGGGAATCTTCGTTACGATTCCGTTCGTGACGTTGAGCATGCCTTGGACCTTGAGGGTGCGGGCGGGGACAGCGAGCGCGACAACTGATCTCCCGGTGCCGTTGGTGATCTCGGCAATGCTGGATACCGCAAAGTTGTTGGTGGCGTCCGAGCAGGTGATGACCACCGTCCCGGTCGAGCGGTCCTGTCCCTGGAGGGCGCAACGCCAGCCAAGGATTTCACCCCACTCCTGGCCGGTGATGTTGGAAAGCGAAACCGTTTCGACAGCGGACGTTGAGCCCGACGCGATGGTGAGGATGCCGTTCGCGTAGATGTTGGGTCCGGCATTGGCCGGGACCGCCAGGATCGCGATGATCGCGATGATGGCGGCGGTTAGGAGTGCGTAGCTGATCTTCTTCATGGTCTCGGTCCTTTCGTCTGGTCGTTCTGGTTTCGGTCGTTTGAGAGTGTGATTACGCGATGTGCTGCCCTTCGACGTTTCGCGCTTTTCGATCTGCCGTGCGCTTGTTGAGCCACATCAGCGACTCTTCCAGTTTCGTGATGACAATGGCGTTTTCCCGGCACGGGAATTTTGCATTGAGGGATTGCAGACGGTCGATCAGGACGGCCAGCACTTCCTCGTTGGTCGTACCGTCGTTGATCGTTCGCATTGCGGGCCGACCCACTTCAACGGGTTCCTTTTCGATGAATTGGAGTGTCTGTTTGACAGCCCCCGGAAGCGTAGGTTCAAGGTTGTCGAGTTCGTACCGATGTCCCGGTCGTAGTGTCTTCATGGTCTTTTCCTTTCGGTTGTTACTTGAAAAAGTATTCAGCGATGCCGCCGATTTTGTCGATGATCGGCGCGGCGTTGGGCGCTATGAGGGCGACTATGGCCACGATGGCGAGCGGCCAGGATTTAATGCACGCCAAGAAAATCCCGAGTTTCGAGGTGGGATCCACCTGTGGGGGAGCCTTGGCGCCGGCGCAGGCGTCGATGTGGGCCTTTACGAGGGCGGCCGTCTGTTCGCGGATCTGGCTGGGAAGCAATACGGCTTGCCGGGCCTCGGCAACTGTCCGGATCGCCACGAGCTCGGCAAGTGCCTGGACCTTGTCTTGGGCGCCGTTGACGGCATGACGGGCCGCCCGCAACTGGCCGACCAGTCCATCCTTGGCGTATTCGGCGAGGTCCGTCGCCGCCCTCACGTCGGCAATGGCGTCGTCGATCGTTTCGAGCACAATGGTGTTATCGTCCTGGTCCGGCATTGTTTGTCGAGGCCTCGTAGAGGGGTGGCGTAACGGGTTGATTTCCAAAATGGTCGGGCATGACGCACCCGGAACATCCGGAACAGGCCATGACCAGGAGAGAGGTTCCGAGTAGGGCGTTTACGAAACGAACGATCCCGCCGCCGGCGCGAACGCCGGTCAGGTAGCCGCGGGCCAGCCATACGGGGGTGCCGGTGGCGGTGAGAATGCACGCGAAGATCTCGTCGCCCAGCTTCCGGACGTCCGCTTCGGGCCAGCTCCAGGCCTTGGCTATGGCGGTGAGCTCCCGGTACCACGGATCGTGAAAGAGCGAGCCTATGACTGGTTTCCACTTGCCGATCTGGTCGGGTGATAAGGTACAGCCGTTGCACACGTCGCCGCTGTATGCCTTGACGGTGATCACGCCGTCTTTGACGGTCAAAAGCTTGCCCGTGTAGTCCAGGACCGCAATGTCGAGCTTCGGGAGTTTCCAGTCTTTAAGAAGATTGTACCGGTTCGCCTGATCCTTCTGGATGGCCCTGTGAAGGGCCAGGGCGATCTGGGCTGAACTGATGTTGATCATGGGGGAAACCTCCTACAGGACGCGGAAACGGATAGCGCCTCCGGACAGGTAAACGAGATAGATCGTTCCGTCTGGGCCGACACACACGGCGGGTTGACTCCCTGAGCATACCCGCGTTGGTGATGCGTGAAGGGGGTTCAGGGCGGCTTTACAGGCGTTTAGGGCGTCCACCCTCATGATGTCACCCCCTGCCTGCCAAATGACGTGCGTGCGTCCCCTGGCGGTCGCCAATCGAGGCGGGCAGCGGTCGCCCTGGTTGCCGTCTGCGATGGTTTTCGGTGCCGTTGGCGACCAGCGGGCCTTGCCGTCCTCTACGGAGTTGAGCCGGAGCTTGCCTCCATAGTTGGCCGCAAACCAGACAACCGGCCCATTGATCGAAACTGACACATAGGCCATGTCGCTTGACATTCCCGAGTCACCCGGGAACAGGGAATAGGCGATAACCGGCGTGACTCGGCCGCCCGATTCCGTGCCCACCGCAACGCTCGCGTCCTGCCGGGAGAATCCGCCCATGCCGACAGCCCACGTTGAGCCGGATGCGTCAAAGGCAATCTTCTCCCCGGTGGTCAACCCGGCGAAGTGCCCGCGTTGCCCGATTGAGCCGTCCGGATTCACCCGGCCCCAGTTGGCGTCCTTGCTCATCAGGATCACGCCCTTGGAGTCTGCCGCGAGCCTGGCCGCGCCGGTTGTCAGCTGCGTCCGGATCTCTTTGCCGTTGATCCACAATCCCGGACCTTTCCAGGAGCCGCCTGTTTTTGGCCCATATCGGTACGAGTAGATTCCGTTACAAACAGACACCACGTAAACGCGGTCTGCCGTCTGGTCTGATCCGGTTACGTCCTTCCCGCCTACCCACTTGCCGTTGACCAACCGATAGGACCATGTAGACCCCATGCCGCTTCCCTCTGCCGCCACGGTTATCACGCCGTTGTAGACGCCGATGGATGGCCGGGCAAAGTCACCCACGGCAACGATGCCAGCCGCGGCCGACTCCGTTGTCGGGACTGTGGGCGGCGTTGCCGGCGGGCGGGCGGGGGTGTTCTCCGTGGCGTTCGTAACGGCTGCCGGCGAGGCGTTGGAGGGTATGTTGGACCTGATGAAGTCGATGGCCTGCTTGGAGGTCATGGCGTGGGCGGCCATGGTTACGAGGAAAGAAAGAAAAATGGCGGTTGTCTTTTTCACAGTTTGGGCTCCGGTATGTCGGCTTTGAATGTGCCGTCGACGTTCGCGTCGATGGCGGTTGTGTCGTTGGTTTTGCCGCCCTCGTATCCGGCCTTGCCGGTAAAGGCGACGTATGGTTCGCACCCGGACAGAATGATCCCCGCCGCCAGAAGGAACAGACCGATGAAGAGCCCGCCTGCGGTGCCGGCGCAGGACTGGCGGCGGGGAAGGTTGGAGGGAACTCCGGCGGGGGTGGTGGTGCGGGGGTACGAATCCCGGCCGCCGCCTTTGGACAAACATGACGCATCCGCGCCAGGCTCTCCAAGGTTATTCGCTTTCGTTCCCGTATTGTGATTCTGCATGACTATCTCCATTGCGGTATCCCCCGCCTTGCGATTTCCTCAACGCCGTTGTAGTGAATGCGCTCCAGCTCCTGGTCGCTTAAATACCAGGGGAAGACGCGGACATCGAACAGATCAACGTCGTATGGGGCGCACGCAAAAGCACCCTTCAAGCCGATCCGATAAATCCCGCCCGAGTCAAACGCGCCGCCCGGTAAGGCGTTGGTACGGACGGATGACATAACCTGAATCGCGTTTACCCGGCCAATGTCACTGCGGTACACCTGATTCGTGCCGTCCGCGCGAAACCGCCAGACGCACAACGAGAGCTCGTTCGTTACGCACGATTCACGCGACAATAAAGCGCCGACAACAACGCCGTCGATCTCGTCGAAAAACCGGTGGCAGGGCGTCTTGGAGATACCAATCGAAACCAGACCCGATCCGGAAATAACAACCGAGTTCGCCGGGCCGGGAATGGCGTTCCTCGTGAATTCTCCAGGACCAAGGGTCACGTCCGTACCACCAAGGCCTACGGTCACGGTATTGGAGGCCCACCCGGCGAGCGTATAAACCCCACGTGGCCACGGGTTTCCCGCAACATCCGTGTTCGTATAGCCCGAAAAAGGGAAAGAGGCCACCGTGATCGATCCGCCCAATGTCGTCAGGTTCGTTCCGCTTGAAGTTCCCCAGCCTCCTGCGCCGGAAAGCAAGTCAGGGTTGGCGTACCGGATAGGATCTGGACACCAAAAGGCAGAGGTCGTCAACATCGAGTCGTTGTTTGGTGTTTTAACGCGCATCCATGCGAGTACGGTAAATGCCGCGTGCCGTCCGGGCGGTAACTGGACGCTGTATTGAATGCCGCTCAGGTTCGTCGATTGACTTAATGCCCCATAGCGAGCATCCCTATAGACTGAGGGCTGAAGATCGAGCAAGCCTGTCGCCATAACGGAAGAGGCAAGAGCCAGCGCGATAACAACGGCGGCGAGCTGTTTCATTTCAGACTCCCCTTTTCCGCTGGTAACGTGATGGTCACGGAAGATTTGATCCGGTTCGTCATGGCGGAGGCCATGGCCCTGATGAGGATGGCGGCGCGGGCTGAATCGTTCGTTTCAAGCCCGTCGAAAATCTGCTCGATACGCTCCTGGGCCGTGTAGGTTTTCCGGACCACGGTGGTCAGCGTCAACACTTCCTGTGCTGTGGCGGCGCCGATTACGTAGGATCGCGCGGATACCACTTGATTGCTCGCGGCCTTGGCGGTTGATGGGATCACGCGAAACCAGCCGCACGCGGCCCGCGTCGCATCGTCCGCGCCATGGAGGCCCAGGACGGGCTGACGGTTGTCCAGCCGAACACCTACGCTAGGCAACTCGCGAGGGCCGGCTACGATCTTGCCGTCCTGTATAAAAAGGAAGGAATCGGCCAAGGCGAAACTGGCGAGCAGGAGAACAGCGAAAAAGATGATCGTGCGCATGTTAAAACTCCGAGGTTGTGGTGGGATTAACAAAGACGTTCGTACCGAACTGCCAGACGATGAAGTGGTTCGCGGCGTTCGTCTGCCAGCTCGCCCCGCCCACAAAATGAGTCCCGGCCGGAAAGGTCACGGAAGACGGGCCTTTGACGATCAAGTATATCGGCTGAGGCGGGCGCAATCCTGAAAAGGCCAGCGATACGGCGCCGGTCGCGAAAAGGAATTGCGGGCGCTCCAGGTCGTTGGTGAGGGTGATGGAAAGCGCGGTGTTGGTCTGCGCGATCCAGGCGGGGGCGTTGGTCGTCAGCCACGGCGCGTTCGTGATTGCGCTGGCGTCGTGTGTGTGACCATTCGTGCTGACCACCGTACTATCAATCAAGATGTTCCACTTGAAGCTGTTAATCGCGTCTACGCTCGGCAGAAGGCCACGCCCCACGCTGATAGTCTTCATTTGACGCTCGGACCCGAAAGAACCAAGGGCAACCCCGTTTGACTGAATTAAAATCGGAGAAACTTCCACTGTAGGGCCGCCGGCTAAGAGGGAGTAATTTAGATAGTAATGGGTGGCGTTGCTGAACGATTGGCCGGTCCCTTCAAAGAACCAATCTCCCCCAAAATGGCGGGTTAGGTAATAGCCCATCGCACCGCCAAACTTAATGAATCCGGTGGTGCCAGAAGCCAATTCGATACTCCCGTTAAAGTCGGAACCCGTATTGTTGCCCGACAATCTGATATGTCCTCCTTGGCTCGAGCCGGGAAGGGTTCCTCCACAAATATCGATTCCCTCGGTGTCGCTATCCATGCGGATTGTGGCTCTTTTTATTATTTCTCCTACGTTCGTTCCCTTCATGACAACCTGCGTGGCGTTGGATATGCCGTCGCCGGGCTCCAGAAATACCGTATTCGTTCGTGCGTTTCCAAGCGGCATGGCGGCGTTCGCGGTGATGGTCAGGAGTAGGATGGTAAACAGGTATTTCATATCAATCCTCTGGCTCGGAGCGACGCGGCGATGGCCACGATCTTGGTGATGAACTCGGACATGGTTTCGGTGCCGTCCGGTAAACTGAGCGTCGCGGACACGAGGATGGCGGCGTCGGTGGTGAGGCCGGTCACGGCGCCGGTCGCGCCGTTGACGCTACTGACCGGGCCCGCCGGTCCCTGAACGCCCTGGGTGCCCTGTGGGCCTTGCGGTCCCTGCGGGCCGATGGCACCCTGTTCTCCGGGGTATCCGCGCGGTCCCTGAACAGACGCTCCGTCGTTTCCGGGATCCCCTTTATCCCCCTTATCCCCTTTGTCTCCCTGAATTGATTCTCCGGGGATTCCCTGGGCTCCATCCGTTCCGTCAGCTCCATCCGCTCCGTCAGCTCCATCTCTTCCGTCTGATCCGGGTTCGCCGTCCCTGCCGGCGGCCCCGTCTGATCCGGATGACACGAGTAGCACCCACGGGTATGCGGCCGGCGGGAATGTGGTCCACCACGTCGTCGAGTAATAAACTGAGCCGTTGTACCGAACGGCGTCATTCGGATCGTAGATGACGCCGTCGCGCCATTCCCCGACAAATCTAAGGCCGGTCGCGTTGGTGCCGTCAACGCCGGGCTCCCCCTTATCGCCCTTATCCCCCTTCTCCCCTGGGCCGCCCTGGGGGCCGGTACCGGGCACGGTGGAGCCGTCCACGGCGAATGTGAGCGGAGCCCACTTGACGAGCACCTGGCCCCTGGCGATCACGGCGCCGGCGGCGAGGGCGTAGAGGTGGAAGATCTTGGCGGATGAACACCCGTCGTGGCCGGCGAACGCATCGACCAGCGGTTGGGTGTTCAGCGTGAGCGCATCGTTAGCGCTCTCGACGAGTCCCTTCCCGTGACAGTCAGCAAGCACGAGATCGAGGCCGGAAGCTCCCGCGAACGTGACCGCGTACCCGGTTCCGAGTACCATGATCTTGTTCGCGGTGAGCGTGGCCTCGGTCGTGTTGACTGTGACGGTGAGGGCCTGCGTCATGCCGTTCCGTTACTTTCCGGGCTCCTGGGCCTGCGCCTGGGAGGTGTAGAGCTTGATCAGGTCGGCGTGAACGATCTTGGCAGGGAAGGCAACGCCCCACTCGGCGAGGCGGCGTTTCATTTCCTCGTCGGACAGTTCGTCCTTGGGCGGGCCAGAGGGCTTCTTTGCGGCCGGCTCCGCCTGGTCAGCGCCAATCGTGAAGGATGACTTCACGTGATCGCTTTTGGCCTCTTCTGGCGTGAGGGTGAACACCTCGCCCGGAAGAGTCGAGCGGCCCCGGAAGAAACATTTGAATTTGCAGATAGCTTGCATGACGTGGGCTCCTGAAAAGGGGCTCTCGGCCCCGCATGCCCGGTGAAGTCAGGCCGGACATGCAGGGCGAGAGCGTGGGGGGGCGGTTATCGACCGGCGGGGATATCGTTCGGCTGAATGCCGGCGGTCAGTTTGGGAACCGTGGTGAGTGTCGCGCCGGAAACCGTGAAGGACAAACGGTTGTAGCGCAGGAGTCCGGACGGGAGCGCATCGCGGGGAACCGGGTACGTGTCGGCGGTCAAGCTCGCCACCGGAATGGCGGTGTAGGTCTTGAGGGTCGTGAACGTCGTGTTGTCCGCGCTGGTCTCGAACGCGATGGTCAGAGAGGCGCCCGCGCCTACCCCGGCCACGGAGTTGTGAACGAACAACCGGAGCTGGGCGTCGATGTCGTCGCCGTTCGCGCCCCAGTCGAGAGAGTCGGAATAGGTCACGACGTTTTCCGTGCCAGTGATGGCCAGGGCGTTGCAGAACATATCGAATCGGGAAAGTCTCATTGTCAAACTCGCTTTCTGGTTTTGAGGGTGGCGGGTTGGCGGTCCCCGCCCGTTGTAGCGTGGTCGGTCGTGGGTTAGGCCTCTTCGGCGACAGCGGTTTCGTTGCACGCGAGGGCGTCGCAAATCCGGACGGGGCGGCCGAACAGGGTCTGCGTGGTCCGTTCCTGGATATCCTTGGTGGACACCGCGTTCCCCATGGTCTTGCGGTGCAGGAGAGTTTCGGTGTTCTCCCAGGTCGCGGCGTCCATGTAATAGACCTGGTTCACGCCGTTGCTCTTGACGCGGGCGTTCATGCGGCGGAGCAGCTCGATGTAATCCGGCACACCGGACGTGTCGAGCATTTCGTCGAGCTGGATGTTGGCCAGCCGCGCGCCGTAGCGGAAGTCGCGGACGCTGAGTCCGAGAGTCCACCGCAGATACTGCCGCAGGCCGGGATAGGTCCCGCCCGCCGTGTCCGTCATTTCGACCTTGATTTTCTCGGTGCGGTTCATGCCGCCACGGGAACCCTTGGGATAGAAACAGCGGATGGACTTCGCGTTCCAGCCGACAATCCAGATGGACCGCAGCATGGCCGTGCTCGCCTGAGACGTGCTCTTGGCGTTGAGGACGAAGTGAGAAGACACCTTGTCGTCATTGCTCGTGGCCTTCTGGTAGGCGTTGTAGAAGTTGATGAGCCCGTTGAATTTCCGGGGCTCCGTGGCGATGCGGCCGTAGAAGAGCGCGTCCGCCATGCCGTTGTTCAACGCTTCGGCGTGAACGGCAACCTCGTCCATCCACTCTTCCTTCGCGGCGGGAGTGTCGTCATACAGACGGGCGTCCATCTCAACTTTCGTTTCGACCATGCCCGCTGTATCCTTGACCTGCTTGCTCGAACCCTTCGAGCCCTGGACGCCCTCGTAGTAGGCGGTCCATGTCGCGGTCGGGATGCCGGTGCGGATGGACACCTTGTCGCTCGATCCGTCATTCGCCTCGCGAATGACCATGTCGTCCAAAATGGGGTTCTCCTGGAGCAGGAGTTCCACGATTTCGGAGTCCCATGTCCCGTCCCCTTTGAGACGTTTGAACAGGTCTCTATACGTGATGCCGGTCGTGCCTATGATTGCCATATTCAGTCCTCTTTCTTGGTTGTTACGGTTTCGAGACTATTTGAAATTACCACCGCTCCGAGAGGGGTTTTTGATCGTTGCCGCTGCCGCCTCCGCCCGCCCCGCCGGCGCCGTCATCGTTCTTGACGCTGCGCCCGTAGGCGGCGAGCGCCTTGATGACGCGCACGTCGTTTGCGAAAGACGGGATTGCCACGAGCTGGCCCCACAGTTCCGAACCGAACAGAGCGGATCCGCCTTTCTTCGCGTCGGCCACGAACGCGGGCAAATCGTTCCCGAGTTCCGTCCGGGTCTTGGTGACCAGCCCGCCGATGAATGCGGCTTCCTGTTTCACGGCCTCGGTGGCCTGGGCCTTCATGTGCTCGGCATAGGCGCTGATCACGTCCTTGGCCTTCTCGGCCGTGATCCCGTGTTTCATCAACGCCGGCGCGATGGCCTTCACTGCGCCCGTGTCCATCATGATCTTGTTGCCGGCGGCGTCGGTGCCAAGCTCCACGGCGGGAACGGCCGTGACGAACGCGGCGACCTGCTCCGGGGTGGGCGCGCCTGACGCCGGCGCTGGCGGCGGGGATCCGGGCGGAGGCGTGCCGGCGGGCGGCGGGGGATCGGCAAGCAGGTTCGTGTTTCCGTCCGCAGGCGGCGTTCCGGCTGGGGGAGTCCCCGCGGGCGGCGGGGTGCCAGCCGGAGGCGAGCCGGGAGGTGGAGCGCCCGGGGGCGTTCCGGCGGGCGGAGGCGGCGGGGTGCCAGCCGGCGGAGTTCCGGGCGGGGGTGCGCCTGGAGGTGGCGCGGGCGGTGGGGATCCGGGGGGCGGCGTTCCGGAGGGCGGCGGGGGGATCGGGTCACTCATGTCTGTTTTCCTTTCTTTTCGAGATCGAGCGAGAGCGCGGCGTGGCGTTCAGCGTTCCGGTGTTCGACAAAGGCGTTATGCTCCTGGAGCGCGGTGAGGCTTTGGCCCACGGCGTGAAGGTTGACGGCGTGCATGATCTCCAGAGCCGCGTCGCGTCGGCCGGCAACATAGGGGAGGACGTCATCGGGCATGCTGTGGCGGTAAACCCCGCCTTCGTGGAGCAGGCGCATAAACAGGCGTCGGCCCGCCGTGGTCTTCATGACGGCCTGAACGTCTTCGGTGAACTGGGCGGCGTCCTGCTCGTCGTGCTTCCGTTTGCACTGCTGCGCGTGGGTCTGCTGATCGGCTCGGAACGGCCATGTCATTGAGCGCCTCCCCGGCCCAGTATGCCGTCAAGGGCGGATCCCTGATCCATCTTGGTTTGAGACAGGTCCTTGGCCGCGCCGGCCATGGCGGGCACGGCTCTGGCTATCTGTTCGGCTTTGAGCGCCTGGGCCTGTTGATCGGCGCGAGCCTGCCGGATGGCGGCCACGGCCTTGTCGTCGCGCACGACGCCGTGCTCCACGAACGCGCCGGCGGCGATGTCGACCATCTCGTCCACGTCTACCTTGTCGGTGATGCTGGGGAAGAGTTGCGCGAGCGCGGCAACGAACTCGGACAGTTTGAAGAGTCCGCCCATGCGCGTGGAGGCAAGCTGATCGACATGCAGGCTGGATACGTATTCGATGCGCAGCGCAACGTCTATCAATTCCGGCGGCGCGGGCGGAAGCGCCCCGGCTTCGGCGCATAGAGCGAACACGGCGTCGACACCCGTGTCGAGCATGTCCACGTTGAGCCTGGTCAAAACTGGGCCAAGCAAAGCGACTCTCTCGCTCGAAAGTTCGTTGACTTCTCGGGCCGTAGTCTGCGGCTTGGGTGCCATGTTGAGATTGATCATCATGGCGAAAAGATCGGTGAAGAACGTTTTTCCGAGACGTTTCTCCACGGCGTCGATGGTGAGCAAAATGGCTGCGATCTGCTCGCGAGTCTCGAAAAGCCGGGTGACGGGCGAGCGATCGCGGCTTCCGCCGATGCTGTCCGGGTAAAACGTGAGGCCGCCAGGGCCGGTGTCGATAGGCGTGCTCTTCATGCTGGCGGGGGCCTGCATGGCGGGATTCACCTCGGCGGCCACGAGCTTGAGCTTGTCGAGTTCGAGCACTTGGAGCTGTTTGGCGTCGGCCAGGCCGATCATGCCGCACCCTACGCCATACGCGGATCCGAACACGGCCCACCGTGGCGCGATGATGGGGTTATAACCGTAAGAGCGGATGGCTATGATGCCGTCGTTTGCGGCTTCGCCCGTTACGTCGAGCCAGTAGACGCTCGCGAATGCCCGCTTTTCGTCGATGTCCTTGATCCGCTTCGGATCGTGGCGGCACACGAGATTCCAGACAATGACGCGCTCTTCGAGCTGTCCGGCCTTCACCTTCTCTTTGATGGCCTCGGGCAGCCAGCCTTCTCCGAACTCTTCGACCAGGTTGGCGATGGTCATATCCATCCGGCGCAAAAGCGTGTCGACGCGCCCCCGGCGGTTCTCGGCGATCCAGTAAGCGCCGGCGTCAATGACGTGGATATGAACGATGTTTTCGGAGTCGGGCACGACCAGCCCGCAAGCCGTTCCGAACTGGGCCAGGTGTATGTATTCCAGGTGAAACGCCGGGTAGAAGTTGGACCGGTTCATAGCCGCCTGTACGATCTCGGTAGCGTCGTCGAGCCATTTGCGGATGTGGGACAGCTCGGTAAGCTGTTTGTCCATGCAATTCAGCTTGAACCATGACCGCGCCTGATTGGTGATGCCGCTCTGGAGTCCGGCGCCCATGCGATGCAGGAGGGTGCGCGGCTCGGAGTTCAGTATCTTCTCGTCCTCCCGCTCGGCGCTGCGCGTGTTCGGATCCCCTTCGATCAGGGCTTTCCCGAGGAACGGTTCGAAGTTCAGGCGGATATCGCGCCACTGCGATTCAATCGGGAAGCGGGCCTGTTCGAGGCTGGCTTTGCGCTTTTTAAGCCACTCCCGCAAGTCGGCCGTATTGGTTTTGAACGTAAAGGCGGTCACGTCAACCTCCCAGCTTGGTGGCTTTGCCAGCCGGTGATGGTGTGGCCTGGCCGGGTCCGGCCTGATCGAACCGGGTGAAGGTGGACATGAGGCCCCGGCGGAGCATCTGCTGGCGCATGGCGTTTTGTGAGGCCGTGGCGGCGCTGTCCGAGGCGGCTTTAAGCGGCTCGGTCATGGGCGGCATGGTGAGCGTGGGGGCGGATGGTTTCACCTGGGCGAGAACAGACGAAAGCGCACCGGCCGTAACAGGACTGCACATATTCCCCTCAACCGTTTATGACAACCTCGGGCGCGAATTTGGTCTATGGGGGAGGCATAACAGAAAGGGCGTGCCGTTGGAATAGCTTTGGACAAAATGAACCAAAACGAGCAATAAAGAGCAATTAAAGACAATAATCAGCACCTTGACGGCTAAGGGGAAACCCTACAAAGGTTCATATCAAAAGGCAAATACCCTATATTATTGGGGTTTTCGAGTGTTTTTGAACTGGCACCCCCGGCGTGACTCGAACACGCGACCGTCGGATTAGAAAGACCTGGCGGGTGTTGATAATCTGTTACTTACGCCTTTTGTTGGATTTCCGTTGGATACCATGACCGGGTGGAAAGATGCCAAAAAAGCGCCGTCCATCGCCTGGCGAACACAGGGCGCGATAGTGCCGAAAGAACACGCCTGTGCCTGCGTGGCCCATTTCTGAGGATACCAGCGCCGCGTCTTTACAGAGCTCGTAGGCGTAGGTTCCAAAGCTGTGGCGCATGCCGTCGTGTTTCCAGGCAATTCCGGTACCTTTGAGCACGCGGGCCAGGGCGCGGTACCGGTTGCGGGTGTTGAACGGGGCGACTGGCCGCCCGGCTGCCGGCGGGAACGCTTTAAGCCAGGCGCTGAGGTTGGGCCGGATCTTGATCGATCGAGCGTTGGCGGTCTTGGTCGTGGCGCCGTCGAGCATGATGAACCGTTTGCCGATCTTCTCGGGCTGGAG
>SESG01008032.1_pt1 | contig 14909 bp, 12 predicted proteins | sample 3171421 | NCBI WGS metagenome assembly SESG01 (sample SAMN10866946, study PRJNA518727) | freshwater metagenome | biome: subpolar coniferous forest; feature: holomictic lake; material: water; isolation source: holomictic Lake 227, 6 m and 8 m depth | place: Canada: near Kenora, Ontario | collected... | reverse complement strand
TGTATTACCTTTGCCTCTGTGCGATACAACGGCGATATGATTTCTTCTGATTTTGTGGATGCCTTAAAACCTTTTATCTCACCTATTACTCATTGTCCTGAAGTGGAGATAGGTCTGCCCATACCTCGGCAAACGCTTAGAATCGTCGCAGATGATAAGGAAATGAAGAAATTGCGCCTCATACAACCCGCTACAGGTATGGATTTGACTGAAAAAATGACTGAGTGGGTAAAACAAACGCTTGATGATATGCCGGAAGTGGACGGCTTTATATTAAAATCAAAGTCGCCGAGTTCTGGGGTATATGATGTCAAAATATATCTAGCAAAGGGCGATAAACCAGCGGCACTGACTGGTAGAGGTTCAGGTTTTTTTGGAAGAGAAGTGCTTCGCAGATTTCCTGATAAAGCCATAGAAGATGAAGGGCGCCTCAATGATGATAAAATCAGAGATAACTTTTTGAAAAGGATATTTACCAGTGTTGTTTTTAGGCAGGTAAAGTCAGTGCGGGAGTTATCTTTGTTTCAGGCAAATAACAAACTGCTCTTTATGTCTTATAATCAAAAGTATATGAGACTTATGGGAAAGATAGCCGCAAATACTACGAAGAAACCTTTTAATGAAATAAAAAAAGAATATGAAAAAAATATGTTTTTACTTTTCTCAAATATATATAAGGTGTCAAATATGATTAATACTTTTCAGCACGCTTTTGGTTATTTTTCAGAAAAACTTTCGGCAAAAGAAAAAAAGTATTTTCTCCAAGTGCTTGAAAAATACAGGGCGGGAGAGACACCTGTCTCGGTCGTTGTCGGACTTTTAAAGTCATATATTGTCAGGTTTGACGAGAAGTATCTTGAAGCGCAAACTATTTTTGAGCCATATCCAGAAAGTATAATGGAAAAACATAGGTATAAGAATGATTGAACTCTCTCGAATAAGAAACTTAAACAGCCAACCGATAAGAAAAAATGGCTGTGTAATTTACTGGATGCAGGCCTCGCAAAGGGAGGACTATAATCACGCCTTAGAATATGGCATATACAAAGCCAATGAATTGAAAAAACCATTTTATGCGTATTTCGGTTTGACTCCTTTCTATCCTGAGGCAAATTTAAGGCATTATAATTTTATGTTGGAAGGACTTAAGGACACAGCAAACGCTTTGAAAAAACGGGGAATTAGTTTTGTTGTGCAAAAGGAAGACCCTGTAAAAGGAATAATAAAAGCTTCGGATAAGGCCTGCTTGGTAATAACAGATATGGGTTATACCAGAATACAAAAGCAGTGGCGCAAGAATGTCGCTAAAGCGCTAGAGTGTCTGCTTATACAGGTGGAAAGTGATGTGATAGTGCCTGTGGAGACGACTTCGCCTAAGGAAGATTACGCCGCTTCCACAATCCGTAGAAAGATATTGAGACAAGTTTTTACATATCTGATTCCTGTAAAAAAAGAAAAATTAAATACCACAGCCCCAAAGATAAAGGGAATTGATTTGAGTCATATTGATAAAGTCCTTCGCTTATTTAACTGCGATAAGACAGTCGGAAAGGTTGCGGACTTTACTGGTGGAAACTTACAAGCCAAAGTTTTGTTGAAACTTTTTGTTGAAAAAAAAATAAAAAAATATGCTGAAGCACATTCTGATCCTGCTTTAGATTGTGAATCAAAATTAAGTCCTTATCTGCACTTTGGACAGATATCGCCTTTGTATATCGCGCTGGAAGTTTTAAAAAGCGGAGAAAAAATAAGCGGGGCATTTCTTGAAGAACTGATAATCAGGCGTGAACTGGCTGTTAATTTTGTCCATTACAACTTGGCATACGATTCTATAGAGTGTCTGCCAAAATGGGCGAGACAGACTTTGACAGACCACGAGAACGATAAAAGATATTATATATATAATTTGAAAACACTTGAACAGGCAAAAACCCACGATCCTTATTGGAATGCGGCACAGCTACAAATGATAAACACAGGTAAAATGCATAATTATATGCGAATGTATTGGGGGAAAAAGGTTATAGAGTGGAGTAAAACACCAGAACAGGCATATGAAACCCTGATATATTTAAATGATAAGTATGAACTTGATGGCAGGGACCCAAATGGGTATGCAGGGATTGCCTGGTGTTTTGGAAAGCACGATAGAGCGTGGACGCAGAGGCAGGTCTTTGGCAAAATCCGATATATGAATGCGAAAGGACTGGAGAGAAAGTTTCAGATAAAAGATTATGTCAGACAACAGATGAAATTAAAGGAGGAATAAAATGAAAGGACTAAAAAAGTTAGGCTTGGTGGGTTTGTTATTTTTGTTTTTTGTGGCTTTGTGTTTTAGTTATGGGGGGTCGGCTTATTGTGAAATGAGAAGTACTTGGAAGCAAATTGATGCGACCTGCAAACAAATGCCGGCTATGGAGTTTCAAAAGGACAATACACTTAAGCAGACATATAATGGCAGAAGCTGTATGAATTGTATGGCTTGTGTGAGCAGACCATATAAAGTTAAATATAATGGCACTACTATTATTTTATGCAAAAAATGTCATTTCCAATATAAAATGGATGATGAACGCTGGTTGGAAGAAAAGTTTGGATGTTTAGCTGAATAAGGTAGAGGTACTTTAAAGTAAAAAACTCTTGATATTAGTATTCTCCTGCTTTAAAATCACATCAAGAAAGTAACACAATTAAAAATAAAGATAGCTATGAGTAGAAATAATGAATGAAAAATATTTTCTGAAAAGGAGAAGCTTATGTCACAAAATAAGTATCCAGATTTACAAAAATTTGTTGGAATTCAAAAAGTTTATGGGATTATAATTATTGTGGTCTCGTTTATTGCAGGGGGAGTTTTTTTTATAACTGGGTTATTTACGGGGAATATGGGGGGTGGAATAGTAGGTATCTTAATTGCGATAGGAATTATATTTGCTGGGCTTTTGTTTGGAAACTTTGTTATCGCAATTGGGGAATTCGCTCAGGTAGCAATTGATATTGAAGAAAATACAAGCAACAACGCTAAATAAACGAACACAGGAGAATGAGTTGAAAAAAATATTATTGTTATTATCTTTTGTGTTTTTTTTTGGACTTGTGAGTGCGGCTGATATAAAAAATTTTCATATCTATACTGGGATTAAAGGGTCTCTTTTTAGTAGTCCGGTTTTAGGTAGGGAAACTCTCGTGGACTATTTGTTTTTACCTGGAATGACAGCGGAAGCCAAGAACATAAGCTATGATGATATATGGTATGGCTATACAAGTAGTCTCAGTTTGGCTGCTATAAGAAATATGCTTGATTCGGATTTCAAGATTTATTTAGGCGGGGGTTTGAGTTTGACTTCCAGCGCTATACTCAGCAATCAGCTTGCCTTGCTTGTAAACTTTAAAACTTCTTATGATATGTTTTATTTTACCGCGGAACATTTGATTTTCTATAATGGTTTATTTGGGGACTATTCCATAGGGATAGACTGGATAATCATACGGGGCAATCCTGAATTTGGAATATGTTTTGATTTGGGGACAATGCTGAATACAAATTATGCCACCGTAGGTTTTTATCCCTGCGCTGACTTTGGCATAAAGGCAGGGTTCTGATATGAAAAAAAACATACTATTTTTAATGTTATTTATAGGCCTCATATTTATTTTCGGTTGTAAAGGCGGACCCCTCGGGGCTGACCCGTGGAGTGCACAACCTGTGCTGGATTTTCCCATAGCAGTACCAGGACTTGTACAAAGGCTCGCGGCTTTTGGGACGCCAAACTGGAGTGGCAGTGAAGCACATAATGGAGTGGATTTGGTGCTTAACACGACAGTGGCTTCTGCGAAAATAATAGCCCCGTGCAAAGGGACAATTACAAAAATAGAAATGAAAAGCAATTCATTTTCGCATCCACCAGGGCAGTTATTACTTACCGTGGAGATTATGGTGAGTATGGATTGGCAGGTGAGTTTAAATCTTGAGCCAGGAACTACGGACGAAGCTTTAAAAACTTCTCAAAGAGATGCCATAAAAGTAAAAGTAGGGCAGAAAGTAGATACTGGTACTGAGATAGGGACTTTACTGAGAGGCGAACAGGGATATACACATTTGCATTATATGGCAATACATATGGGTAAACAAATCTGCGTTTATAATGTTTCTTCAAATGAAGCGAGAGCAATTTTTGAGGCAATTGGCACTGCCAGCGGGACCACTGCTTGTTATTGACAAAGGCATAAGAGTAATATTGACACTCTTAAAAAGTGAGTTTTAAGCAGTATTTAAAGGTAAAACTGCATAAGCTATTTTCTGTTGTATATTTATCCCTCCCACATATTTTAATTTCCTAATATTTTAAAATTTCTTAAAAAAAAACTTGAATATCACTGAATCAGTTGTATAATTATATTGTGAGTGATTTAAATGATAAAAAGTTAGGAAAAATTTTAAAAAAAGCTAAGGAGGTAAAAATGCGTAAACTTGTAATTGTAGTGCTATGTCTTTTTCTTTCTGTTTCAGCTTTTGCAGGAGTGGTAGTAAAACCTTTTGGTGGGTACACTATGGTTTCAAATGCGGTAATGAACAGGATGATTGATGCTATTGTAGAGTCTTCTTGGTCTTCGATTCCATCGGATGTGGAATTGAAAAAGAACTATTTTCGTGATGCTTATCTTGCTGGAGTAGATGTGGCTTATGAGCTTTTACCTGGGTTTGATGTGGGGGTAAGAGGGGAATATATAGGCAGTTATGGTGAAGCAAAAGCGCGCAGAAAAGTTTTTCCATACGAGAGTGAGTCTTTTGAATTTCCTGCAGGGACTCTTCCTGTTTTGGCTGGAGTTTCTTATACCTATGGTATTTCTGGTTCACCTTTTTCAATAGGAGCGGAAGCATATGCTGGGTATGGGTTTGCAAATATAACGATTTTGAGTAGATCAACAAATTACGATGGTTTGGTGAATATGGTAGCTATGGCTCCGTGTTATGGCGGTGGTTTTGTTCTTGATTCGGCAGTAAAATTTGCCTATACGCTATCAGACAAATTTGCGCTGACACTTAATACCGGCTATAGACAGGCAAAAGTAAATCAGATAAGAGCTGTAAAAGACACAAGTGGTGGAATGTTTACTTTTACGAAAAATGAGGTAATAGAAGGTCCTGATGGAACACCTATAGTATTGGATTTTAGTGGATTGATTCTGAATCTTGCTTTAAGCATTAACTTTTAAGGGCTAAGGAGGCCAAAATGAAAAAAATAATTTTTGCAGGGCTTCTCGTAGCCCTTTTTGTAATGCCGGTTTTCGCAGGGATTAGCATTTCTCCATTTGGTGGTTACACGACTGTGTCTATGGCTAATTTAAATCACCGTTTGGATTTTCTGAGAAGTACTGTATTTACCGATCCGGATTTAATAGACATAAAAACAAATTATTTTACAAATGCTTGGTTTGCAGGGCTTGATGCAGGGTGCTTGTTGGTTCCGGGATTTTCAGTGGGGCTTAGGTCTGAATACATAAGTGCAGGTGGTGTAATCAGTGCAAAAGACAAGACCAATGATGCGAAATTGAATTCTGGGATTAACGCTAGTCTTATTCCTATTATGGCAGGACTTTCTTACCTATATGGATTTGAAACCTCACCATTTTCTGTAGGGGCTGACTTGTATGCAGGCTGGGGCTTGGGGAATGGGGAATTTTTTCTAAAAATGACTGATAAAAATGAATTATTTTTTGAAGCGTATAATGTGCCTATGAACGGCGGAGGCTTTGTACTTGATTCTGATATTAAGTGCGCGTATGCTCTTGGAGAAACTTTATCTTTTGATTTTGCTTTTGGTTATAGGCACGCAAAGATAGATAAACTCTATGTCGTGAAAGATGCAACCTTTATGAATCCTAACTGGGCAAAAGGGAAGGAAGCAAAAACTTCGGATGGGAAAAGTTTGTCAGCGGATTTTTCGGGACTGACACTTAGACTCGGCGCAAAAATTAATTTCTAAATAAATAATGATAGAAAAGAGGCGGCTGAAAAGGCCGCCTTTTTTATTTCTAAGTTTCTCGTTTTTTGTGTAATTGACTTTCACAAATATCCGTTGACAATTACTGGGATATAGGTTATTTTAGTATTCGTTTTATTTTTGTTCTTTAATTAAGACCATTTATTTGTATATATGGGGAGATAGCAAAGTGGCCAAATGCATCAGACTGTAAATCTGCCGACTTCGGTCTTCGAAGGTTCGAATCCTTCTCTCCCCACCAAATAAAAAATAAAGAGTTATAAACACCCGCCTAAAAAATCACTGCAAAAGTTCCAACCAAAAACCCATACAAAAATTTATACCCATATTTCATGTTTTAACTTTAAAAATCCTGTAAATTACCATAATAATATGAAACTTTATCCAATAAAAGTTGTCAAAATAATTATTGGGATTTGGATAGGTATGGTGTGCTGGGAAATGTAATGAAATAAGGAAGATATGCTTTGAAAAACGCTAAATTATATTTTAAAATGTCCGATATATATATTAAGGAAGAGTGCTCGGGAAAAAAGTTTTGACAATAGTTTTTATAAAAAGTATAATTATATAATTGATATTTACAAGGAGACCAAAATGAAGAATTTTGTAATGGCTTTGTTAAATATTTTTATTTTGCTGTTTTTTATAGCCACTTTTTCTTTTGCTGATACTGCACCTGGGCCTCCTGCTGCAAAAAAAATACTTTTTATAACGACGGGTTCGACTGCTTTTCCTGGTGTAAGGAAGGAACTTCAAAATGCTGGATCTTGTACAGTCCCGGGACCTGCCAATGCTGTGACTTTTGTCACTGCTTGGCCAGCTGATCTTACTACTGCTTGCGGTGGTGGCCCTTGTGATCAAGTATGGGACTTCAGATATTCGGACCCTCCAAACCAACCGCTTACTCCAGCAATGAGGACAGCCCTTGAAACATATATGACCACTGGTGGCACGGTATTTATTCTCGGGGAAAATGCTTCAAGTCCTAAAACTGGCTTGGATAATTTTGTAAATGATGTAGTGGCATCAGGAACATATAATGGTTCGGGAGTCGGAACTGGTACTGGTGGAGAATTTTTGAAACTTGACTCTGCCGCTTGTACTATTGCTGAAGATTTTGCAAATGATTATCAGGCTTTGGGAACGTGTGCCTTGGGAGCGGTACAATCCGACTGGCCAGGGCAGATATTGGTCACACAATTGGCTGGAGGCCACGGAGTATATACAAATGCCGCTGGGACTAAAGCAACTGGCATAGCTTATAGAGGGATAGATTTAAAACCAATTTACAGCGGGGCAAAACTTTTTTTATGGTACGACTATCAGGCGATGCTAAATTATACAAATTGTAGCTGTGCTACTTATGCCAATATGGAAATGATAAAAAATATTATGGACTTTTTAGTTCCGCCTACTGCTACTCCTACTTTTACGCAGACCGCTACTCCAACAGTGACGCCTACTGCTACTCCCACCACTCCAATTATTATTACAAAAACTATAAGCAAAACTATTGTAGAACTTAATGACGCTATCACTTATTGTTTTGATTTTACAAATGGGACTTCAGCGACACAAAACTTTGTCTTGTGGGACACTATCCCTGCGGTTACGGATTATGTGGGGTGCGATAATAGCTGTTCTACCGTTACCATAGGAGGGAATGTAATCGTATACTGGAATGTTAGCATAGCTGCAAGCGCTTCTAAGCATTTGTGTTTTTGGGTAAATGCTGCGCGGTTTCCATTGTTTAAATTGAAGGACATAAAATATGTAGTGTATGATGGGGAAAATAATATTATTCCTCCGGAGGAAGCAAAGTTTTCAGCCCACGAAGAAATATGTTTTGACAAACCTAACTACAGGAATACTCCGTAAGAGGACAATAAATTAAATTTATAAAAAGGAGGCGGCAGTGATGAAAACAAACCGGAAAAATAAAATTAAAACCGGAGTTTTAATCATTTCCGTTTTCTTTTTATTATTTCCAGTTTTAGCAAATGCTGCCACTCTTTATGTAAATGCAGGTGGGGCCGCTCCTAACTATGCCACCCTTGCCGCGGCTATAACCGCTGCCAATAGTGGAGATGCCATATACCTTCAAAAAAATATTACGGAAAATATTTCCAATCCAAGAGATATTGCGCTGACTATTATGTCGGACCCGGGCTTAGGGACACAATTTAGTTGGTCCAGTACTGGTGCTGGAGATACATTGAAGTTCGGGGCTGAAAGGGCAAATCTACTTACTATACGGAACATATATATGACGCATACTTCTGGAAACACTGGCTATACAATTGACTCTACTATTGATAAGCAAATTAATCTTGTTGTAATAGGTTGTAAACTTGACAATCCAGGCACAGAGAATGCAGTGGTAAATATGACATTCGGTAGTTGGGTTATTGTGTCTGGAATGATGAAAATGTATCAATCCACTATAATAGGCGGGGCAGCACAGAGTGGAATTAATATTTTTAATTTTGCTGGTGGGGATACTGTGTATCTGGAGAATACCGTGGTCAGGGATTGTGGGGTGGCGGCATTGAGTTTTTCAAAAGGAGGAGGAACAAATTATCCTGGTATTTTGGCCTCACTTACTAATTGCACCCTTTATAATAATGCTGTGGGGTTAAATGTACTTGTGGATGATAATCGTGCCGGTGGGACTAAACCTGTGATTAAAAATACTTTGTTTTTATCTAATACGGATGATTATAAATCTGTTACGACACAGTATTACACATATTTTACAAACTGCGCTTTTGGACAACTGACCTCACAAGTGGGAATGACTGCCTGCCAATTTTCAGCCACGACAGCAGAGGTGTTAGATGCTTTTAATAAGGACCTTCATTTGGCAGTGGGTTCTACAAAATGTAAAGACCTCGGAACAAACACAGGCGCGCCGGCAGTAGATCTGGATGGAGTGCCAAGGCCATATAACATTATTACAGACATTGGCGCTTATGAATATTATATTCCACCGACAGCCACTCCGACATATACCGTAACGCAAACGAGTACAAGCACAATCACTCCAACAAATACTCCTTATCATAGTCCGACAATAACACCTACTGGTGTACAAAATGTAGCAAAATCTGTTTATGGTTACACAAATTGGGTAGGGTATGTAATGATTACGGATACAAATACACAGACTACCACTCCTACCAGTACAGTGACAAACACTCCGACAGTTACTCAGACCATTACAGATACAAGTACGGCGACAAATACTCCGACAGATACGCCTACGGCAACACCTACTAGCAGTATGACTAACACTCAAACTGTGACACAAACAAGCACGGCGACAAATACACCTACAATGACACAAACTTCCACGCCAACTTTCACACCGACTTCTACTGCGACGATAACTGAAACTACAAGTCCGACAGTGACGGAAACGGTGACACAGACAAATACGCCGACTTCCACGCCGACTTCCACTGCAACTATAACTGAAACTACAAGTCCAACAGTGACAAATACGGTGACACAAACAAATACCCCGACAAGTACGCCGACAATAACAAACACAGTCACGACTACAAATACTCCGACAAGTACGCCAACGGTAACAGAAACTACAAGTGCCACAGTGACGGAGACAATCACACAAACTTCTACGCCGACTTTCACGCCGACTTCTACTGCGACCATAACAGAAACTACGAGTGCCACTGTGACGGAAACTATGACGCAAACAAATACGCCGACAAGCACCCCCACTTCTACACCCACCATAACAGAAACTACGAGTGCCACGGTGACGGAGACTGTAACGCAAACAAATACTGCTACAAATACGCCTGTTTCTACGCCCTCAATAACAGAGACCACGAGTGCAACAGTGACTAACACTCTCACTCAAACCAATACCCCCACAGACACGCCGAGTGTCACGCAGACAATAACCGATACTACTACATTGACTAATACTGAAACCGTGACTTCAACTGCGACAGAAACTGTTACCTTTACCGCGACAAAAACAATAACAGAAACTGTCACTTTTACAAATACTCCTACCGTAACTTTGACTTATACAAATACTGCGACACCAAGTGCGACAGAGACAAATACTGATACTATGACAGCGACTTCCACTTACACAAATACTCCCACAGCGACACAGACAGGCACTTCTACCACAACGCCTACTTTGACTTTGACTTATACAAATACACCGACACCGAGCGAGACTGCTACTTACACTACGACTCCGACCATATCGCCCACACCGACTATCACAAACACCCCCGTGCCGTATCCTTATGTTTTAAAAATACAGGTGTTTAATGAAGCGGGAGAACTAGTCGGGTTAATTGTAAAAACTTATGTGTCAAAAGAAGTAGGAGATGTGGCACTTACTTTTCAGGGAAAGGAAACAACTGTGTATAATCCAACACAGGGCAACCTTGTAATAGATATCCCTGGGCTTGAAGCCCCAGGGCAAGAAGGTGGCACAGGTATAAAGTTTGAATGGGACGGCACTAACAATAATGCACAGACAGTGGGACAAGGAATTTTCTATATTTCTATTTCCACTCAAAATACTTATGGGGATGTTAAAGTAATCACAAAAGAAATCACCATATTAAAAAATGATGAATATACAAAAATAAAAATATATAATTCTGCAGGAGAAGTAGTAAGAGAAATTAAAAATGAAATAGTTAACACTACGGAAATAAGTCTTGCCAGTACTAATGATGTGGCGGTGATAGGTGATAACAAACCACAACTGGTTATAAATTATGCGGTAGGAGAAAGTGTCACTTGGGATGGAAAAAATACCGAGGGTCGGCTTGTGTCCAGTGGAGTTTATGAGATAGAAGTGACGGTTAAAACAAAAGACGGATTTATTATAAAAGTGAGCAAGAGTGTGAGCGTATTAAATCAGGGCGCGGCTGGGACTATTGGAGATATTAAAATAATGCCAAATCCGTTCAAGTTCTCCAGTGAAAATGGCAAAGACACAACAGCTATAATATGGTCGGGAAGGGCTGATGGAGATATGCTTGTTAAAATATACGGACTATCAGGCGAAAATATCCGAGAGTTTAGGGTAAGAATAGCGGAAGGCGAAGTAGTCTGGAATATGAAAACAGAGGCAGGTAGTCGGATAGTGAGTGGGATATATATCTGTGTTCTTGAAGCTAAAAAAGATTCCGGAGAAATGGAGTTTCAGACAGCGAAAATGGCTGTTTTACAGTAATTCCGGCTGACTCAAAACACTCAAAATAGCGCAGGCGTGTGCTATAAAGGCCTTATTTATAAAGCTCTTTACAAAAAATGGAAAAGCATATATAATTATAATGTTTTTTGAAAAAAATATGACGAGCGGGCGTAATTCACCGGTAGAATGTAAGCTTCCCAAGCTTGACGTAGTGGGTTCGACTCCCATCGCCCGCTCCATTTTTTTATCAGAAAATATCTAAAAAGGTAATGGCGAGGAATTGTCTTACTAAGAATAAAAAGCTGTATTGTAAAAGCGGCGATATAATAAAAAGGATACTAAAGTGGAAATAAAAAACAGGTGGGCGGATATGCATATCCATACCACCAAATCAGATGGCACATATTCGGTCAGGGATGTTTTTGAAAAGGCAAAAAAAGAAGGCGTGGAAGCCATTGCCATAACTGATCACGATACAGTGGGCGCTGTGGAAGAAGCAGAAAGCGTGTGCGCAGAGTATGGCATAGAGTTTATTCCCGGAATAGAGCTCTCTGCTATGCACGGAAGTAAAGAAGTGCATATAGTGGGGTTGTATATGGACAGGCACGATAAGGATTTTCGTGAGACCCTTAACTACCTGCAAAAAAAGAGAATGGAACGCAATGAAAAAATAGTAAAAAAATTAAAAGATAATGGCGTAAGTGTGGACTATGACGAACTTTTTGAAATGACTGAAAATATAAACACCGCAGGCCGTCTGCATTTGGCAAGGCTCTTGATAAAAAAGAAAGCGGTGGCAAATATAAAAGAAGCGTTTAATAAATATCTCGGCGAAGGCAAAGCCGCCTATGTGGCAAAGATAAAAATGACAGTGCCTGAATGTGTCGCTATGGTGAGAAAGAATAAAGGGATACCAGTGCTGGCGCATCCTTCAAAACTAGGCGCAGACGAAATGATAGAAACTTGGGCGAAGCAGGGGCTTATGGGAGTGGAAGCGTTTCACCCCGACCATAGGTTTGAAGATTCAGAAAAGTTTTTAAAAATTGCTGAGAAATGCGACCTTTTAGTAAGTGGCGGTTCCGACTCTCATGGCGGCGCAAAAGATTATACAGATATAGGGACAGTGAAACTGCCGTATTCGTATTTTGAGAAAATTAAAAAAGCCGCAGGTAAGAAAGTATAGAAAGATAGTTTTTAATCAGAAGTAAAAATTAATTAAACTCTTTAAAAAAATGGAGTTAAAAAAATGGAAGACAAAGAAAAACAGCAAATCCCGCCTGAACCACCGAGTGAAGCGGATATTATTAACAGCAAAAAAGAGAATATGCAGTATCTCAAAGATAAGGGACAAAATCCTTATAAGTATTCTTTTGACAGAACAGGCAGCGTCGCAGAGGTTTTAAAGCGTGCGGAGGCCTTGGTAGAAGGCGTGGACAGTACTGTAGAAGAACGAATTGCAGGCAGGTTGGTGAGTGTAAGGTCACACGGGAAGTCGGCCTTTGCACATATAAAAGATTTCAGTGGAAAAATGCAGGTCTATTTTAAAAAAGATGTGCTCGGGGAAGACCTGTTCAATGATTTCAAAAAATTTGACATAGGCGATATCATAGGGTTAACAGGTATTTTATTTAAAACGCATACAGGCGAGTTTACGCTAAAGGTGATGGCATATGAACTCCTGACAAAGTCGCTTTTACCTATGCCTGAAAAATGGCACGGCTTAAAAGATAAGGAAATCCGTTATCGCAAGCGGTATCTGGACCTGATAGCAAATGAAGAAGTTATGAGCGCTTTTATAATAAGAACAAAAGTGGTAAAGGAAATTCGTGCATTTTTGGATGAAAGAGGGTTTATGGAAGTGGAAACTCCAATGATGCAGGCGATTCCAGGCGGGGCAAAGGCGAGACCTTTTAAAACGCATCACAATGCGCTGGACCTTGAACTGCACTTACGCATAGCACCGGAACTTTATTTAAAGCGCTTGATAGTGGGCGGTTTTGAAAAAGTGTATGAGATAAACAGAAACTTCCGTAACGAGGGAATTTCCATAAAACACAATCCTGAATTTACTATGCTGGAACTTTATCAGGCGTATGGAGATTTTGAAACTGTTATGAAAATGTGCGAAGACATAGTGGCACATGTATCGCAAAAAGTACTCGGGACTATGGTGATTAACTATCAGGGAACGCAATTGGATTTGACGCCGCCGTGGAAAAGGATTTCTATGAAGGAGGCGATAAAAGAATATGCAGGTTTTGATTTTGATAAAAAAACGCAAGTTGAAATAAAAAATATTCTTACGGAAAGAAATATAAAAGTCAGGGAGGGCGCCAAAAACGGAGAACTGCTTGAAATGGTTTTTGGAGAACTGGTAGAGCCAAAACTTATGGGTCCAGTTTTTATTACTGACTTCCCAACAGAAATTTCTCCGCTGGCAAAACAAAATAGAAATAACCCAGAGTTAGCGGAAAGGTTTGAACCATATATTTTCGGACGCGAGCTGGCAAATGGTTTCTCCGAACTCAATGATCCTGAAATACAGGAAGCCCGGTTCCGCGAGCAGATAGAAATGGACACACAGGGAGAAGTGGCAAAAGAAGTAGATGAAGATTATATTGAAGCGTTGAAATATGGTATGCCACCAACTGGCGGACTGGGAATTGGCATAGACAGGCTTGTGATGTTCCTGACAGATTCTGCCTCCATAAGAGATGTGATTCTTTTCCCTTTACTGAGACCACATACAAAAGTAAAAGAAGAGGAAAAATAAATGGCTTCCCCTTACTCGTTTTTTATAGGCCTGCGCTATATGCGGGCAAAAAAACAGGGGTTTCTATCCATAATTAGTTTTATTTCTATAGCGGGCATAGCACTCGGGGTGGCGGCACTTATCGTAGTTATTTCTGTGATGAATGGATTTGATAATGATATCCGTGACAGAATAATAGGGACAAACGCGCATGTGGTGGCGGCCTCTTATTTCAAAGAAGGTATACCAGAATATAATACAGTCATAAAAGAAATAGAAAAAATTCCGCATGTGGCGGCAGTGACTCCATATTATGTGGACCAAGTAATGGTAAAATATAAAGATAAAATTCTTGGTGTCTCTTTATGGGGAATTGTGCCAGACAGCATTTCAAAAGTAAATAATCTGAAAAAAAATATGATAAAGGGCGATTTGAATTTTATTTTGAAAGACTTAACAGCGGGGGAACGCGGGATTATTGTCGGCAAAGAACTCTTTGATAATATAGGCGCCGAATTAAATGACGAGATTATAGTGGTGTCACCTATTTTTAAACAGACTCCAGCGGGCTTGATTCCTAAAATGAGCAAAATGAAAATAGTCGGAGTGTTTGAGTCGGGAATGTATGATTATGATTCAGGGTTTGCGTATGTAGCACTGGATACTGCTCAGACACTTTTTGATAAAGGGGATGTGATTTCAGGCGCAGCTATCAAAGCGGATAAACTGGAGAATGCAAATTATATAGCCACGGAAATACATAGAAAGTTTAAAACTATCTGGGCGCGGGATTGGATGGCTATGAATAAAAATCTTTTTAAAGCCCTGCAGGTAGAAAAAATAGCTATGTTTATTATTTTGGCACTGGTAGTTTTAGTGGCGGCGTTTAATATAGCCAGCACGCTTATTATGGTAGTTATGAGAAAAACGAAAGACATAGGAATTTTAAAATCAA
>SESG01023285.1_pt1 | contig 14913 bp, 20 predicted proteins | sample 3171421 | NCBI WGS metagenome assembly SESG01 (sample SAMN10866946, study PRJNA518727) | freshwater metagenome | biome: subpolar coniferous forest; feature: holomictic lake; material: water; isolation source: holomictic Lake 227, 6 m and 8 m depth | place: Canada: near Kenora, Ontario | collected... | reverse complement strand
TATTGCAAACACCACAATCACTAGATCGCTTGTCTGCGATACTCCAGCCTGCCCAGAAGTTATTTCCAGTGCATTTGCATTCATTACCTCGGCAACAGCACTAGAAAATGCAATTATTCCCTGGCTAACATTTCCCGCATCCCTCAAGGAGACATAATTTTCATCCAGCAGTCTGCCAATCTTACCATCTGGCAATATTCCCTCAACTCCATATCCTGAAGCAGCATAAATCTTATTCTCGGCTTTACAGTAAAGAATAAGGAATCCATTACTCTTATCTGCCTTCCCAACTTTCCAAGTATTTCCAATTTTAACAGCTAAATCTCCTGGAGCATATGGACTACATTCCGAAACAGAAACAAAGGTCATCTCAGCAGTCGTATTCTCTTCGACATAAGCAAACAAACCACGCATACTTGCAGCCTGCTCTCCGCTCAGAACACCGGCAAAATCATTTACATACTTATCCTTATAGTCAGGAATCGCATCAATGGCAAGTGCAAAGCTAAAGCTTAATAGCAGTACAAAAACGAATAAGCCTATCTTTTTCATACCTATCTATGTAAAGATGAATATTTAAAAATGTGTTTCTTCACCTTTTTACATGGTAAAAATAATAGGCCGTGGTGCAGAAGCAATTCTTTCCCAATCTGGAAAGCATTTGCTAAAGCAAAGAGTTGCCAAGGGATATAGACTTCCAGTATTAGATGAAAGACTCCGCAAATCTCGAACAAAAAAAGAATCCAAGTTGCTAGAAAAAGCATTCAAACTGATTCCAACTCCAAAACTGATTAAATCCTCAGATAAAGATAAGGAAATCACCATGGAATTCATCAAAGGCAAGAAACTTTCCGAAACCCTAGACGATTTAAAGAATTCCAAGTCCGTCTGCCAGCAAATTGGGAAAAATATTGCCAAACTTCATGATGCAGATATAATTCATGGAGATCTTACCACGTCTAATATGATTCTCAAGTCTGGAAAAGTATATTTCATTGACTACGGACTTGGTTACGAGTCAAATAAGATCGAAGATAAAGCCGTTGACCTGCATTTAATCAAACAAGCCCTCGAAGCAAAGCACTTCAAACACTTTGAAACCTTTTTTGCGGCCGTTCTGCAAGGATATAAAGAATCGAAGCACAGTAAGGAAACTCTTAAACGCCTAGAGGCTGTTGAAAAACGCGGGCGCTATAAACAAGCCTACTGACGCTGAATTCTATCCATCCAGGCAACATGACTTTCTATGCTGTTGAATGTTGAAAACAACACCCCACTAAGATTATACTCTTTTTCCTCATTCTCAGCCATACCTTTCAAGAATTTGTCTGGTAAATATCGCCCAAACATTAAATTGAGAAACAAAGTTGGATGAGAACGCATATAATTCATAGTTTTTTTCGGACTAAATTCCTTTAATAAACCAAACAAATTCTTTTTCTCAACTGCTCCAATGATGCTTGCAATAAACGGCTTGTCAATTCCATTCTCTCTTAAGTTTCCAACATACCTCAAGACAGATTTATAATCAAAATCTAAATTACCCACAATATAGGTCACAAACTCTTGCTTTCCTTTCAAATAGCAAACCAAAGTCTCTTCTGGAATGAAAGGATGTCCTGTGGGGTAACTTCCAGTTCCAACATGTCTGAAGGTACTCAAATAACCCATATCTGCCAAACCATGTAAAAGAGTAAGAGAATCATGATATGGCCCTCTGGGTTTGGATTCATCTCCTCCGATTATGAATACATCGTCAACTCTGCATGTTAAAATAGTTGCAAGAGTCTTCTTCAGATGATCTTGCCCCTCTAACAGCCTAGCAGGCAAATGTGGAACAAACTTCAAATCAAACTTACCAGCACATTCCTTAAGAAAAAAAGTCATCTTATCAATATCGTGGGTCGCAATCTGAACCGTACTTCCCTCTGGCACAAGTTCAAGCTTGGGAATAACTGATTTAAAGGGTAAAACTTCTATTCTAGACTGAGTTACTAATGACTTTATATCCACCTAATTTGAGAGTGTTCGAAGCTAATAAACTTTCTGAAAGAATACTCATAAAAGAGAACACATTTATTTTTATACCCTTTATACATCAAAAAATCGATGGAAGCAGTTGTGCAGATTAGGGGCATAGATTATCCAGCAAGAGAAGAATGGGCAGACATTCTTAGAACAAAGAGGCAGGAATATGCCCTGCGTCTAGAAGAAATGATGGGAGATTCCAACTATTCCGGGCACACTGGCCATGTTATGAAAATAATAAGAGAAAGAAATCCAAGGCTCATACATGATGAAAGAGAAAAGGAATTCGCATATTGGTTAAGACAGATGTTCAAAAAGGAGATAATTGATACCCTTCTGGCGAATAAAAAAGTCGAGTGCCAAGAACACTACAAGGGGCTTATTAAAAAGTTCCCAGGCTTGGAAATTAAATATCTAAAGACATACCTCGACTCAGCAAGATTAATAGAAGACTACTGTAAAACAGGTGGCGCTGAGCTAAAAACTCAAGAAGTAAAGACAAAACAATAACATTAAAAACCTTCCAAATTCTTATTACATTGAAGCCCCTTAGTCTAGTGGTCAAGGACGCGAGCCTTTGGCGCTCGAAACCCCGGTTCGAATCCGGGAGGGGCTATTTTCTTGTTCTAAGAAGAAAATAAAAAAGAATATATACTTGAATGCATAAGAAACTCAATGGCACTTACACTAAATGAATATGTCGTGCAGTTAGATAAAAGAAAAAAGTTAGAAGGACCTAGATTAATATCTGTTGAAGACCTCGATGCGCATGATTCGGGAAGACCATTTCCATTTGGAAAAAATCCAGATGGCTCAGCAAGAAATGCTGATCAATATTATGACTCATTTGGAAAATTCATTGATTCCATGGGCGGAATTGGAACTCCAGTAAGAAGACCTATGGGATGTTATTAGTTACAAACTAAAAAATAAATTTACTTCTTTGCAACAACCAGCTTGAAAACTCTTATTTCACACAAAGCCAATGGATAAACCTTCTTCAACTTCATGATCAAATCCTTCTGAACCTTATTTGATAATATATCTGAGAATGCTTCCATTACTGGTCTTGTTCTTGCCCATGATTCCAAATAGGTTTTAGCTTCAACTCTAAGTGAATTTCTTATTCCTCTTGGAACCTTATTTCTTGTCAGCATGAAGGGTTTGATTACTGCCTTTCCATCCTTGCATTCAACTGCAAATGAATCTTCAACGTAATCTACTCCTTTTCTGAACATTCTTCTTATGAATGAGCCCATCAATTCTAAACTAACTGGGTCTGCAGCAAGATTCTCTCCTTCCTTCTTGATAACTAGTTTCATTTCCATATTCTTACCCCTAAGAGCTCTTGTCAAATCAAGAGTAACTATCTTCCCAACCAATTCATCCTTTGTATTTGCATACAAATGAATTTTCGCAGAAGTCATTGGTGCAACTATCTCAAAAAATTCCTTTCTTGCTACTTTTCTTGCATCTGCCATTTTACTTACTTACCTTCTCCCCAATTACGATTCTCGAGCTTCTTATTGCCTTCTTAATTTGTTTCATTTTTCCACAAACCTTACATTTGTACAACAAATTAATCTTCTTTGTAATCTTAGTCTTCATCTTCCAGTCCTTAGGACCTTTCTTGGAATATCTTCCAGTGTTACCATATCCCATTCTAACGCTTCTAGATTTCAATCTTGCAGTGGAAAATCTTGACATTGGATGTGCACTAGATCTAGACTTCTGCTTAGCAGTAAGGATACTTTGTTTAGTATGTTTTCTACAATATGGACAATATCTATTTGTTTCTTGTGGTAATTTCATTGTAATCAGGTCAAACACGCTAGCCCTCACCCGACCATGAAGAAAGGGGTATGCATATTCTATCATGAAATGGATGCTTTTTAAACCTTACTCTATACTAAAAATTTCGGTATGACGATGATTGAACTACATTGCTTTCTTTCCAAGCGTCTAAAGTCTCCATTGAGAGAGAGTGGGATTTCCCGTGAATATCTAAACTAACTAGTTCATCAAACTCCATCCAAGTTTTAACTAGCCCTCTTTGAACCAGATAGTGCCCAGCTACATTCAAAGCGAAAAAACGACAATTGGTCCTACATATGCCTCCCTCTCTAAACTCGACAAACTTTTCACCTATCTGTCGCAAATACATTCTTTCACTCAAATCAAGATGAACCAATCCCATCTTCTTCTCTAGATATTGCCTTGCTTCATCAATAATCCTTGCTCTAAAATTAGGTTCACTTGGTAGGGTACTCCATTCCCATTTAGCCATAAATTTCCCTACTGCAATGGAATTTAAACCCTTCGTTTCCCAAACCGCAACCTTTTTAAGTCAACATTTGCAAAGACAAGCATGACAGAAGCAAAACCAGACTGGGTAAAAATGAAACCTGCAGAAGTAGAAAAGATAATCATTGATTTGGCAAATGAAGGAAATGCTCCAGCTAAAATTGGAACAATTCTACGCGACAAGCATGGAATTCCAAAAGTAAAACTTCTTGGCCTAAAGGTTATTCAAGTTCTACACAAGGCAAAGGTTCCAGTAAAGGCAGAAGTAGATATCGTGCTAGAAAAAATAAAGAATGTGGAATCGCACATAGCAAAAAACAAGCACGATTATCCAGCACATCGTTCTCATACAAAAAAACTTTGGATTGTTAACAAACTTAACAAGCAAAACAGTAGTTTATAAATCTTAAACAAAATTTATAAACATGCTACTTCTAAGATTGCAATGCTTTCAGAAATAAAAAGGGTTGTTGAAAAATTAGATTCTCTTTCAAAGACAAAACCAATAAAAATAATAAGCCACTATGACACCGATGGCATAACTTCCGCAGCCATTTTCTCACGCGCTCTCCAGAGATGGAATAAAAAATTTGATATGCAAGTAATAAAGGGATTGGAAAGAGAGTTTATACGAAATCTTCCAGAAGATCACATCTTAATTTTCTTGGATTTGGCATCAAACTCCCTGAACTATCTAAAAGAGAAAAAAACTGAAGTTTTTATTCTAGATCATCACGAAATTGTGCAAGCAATTCCGGAAAATGTAACCATAATCAATCCCCATCTCTATCCCGACCAAGAAATAATTTCAGGAGCGGGAATATGCTATCTTTTTGCCAAATGCATTTCAGAACATAACAAAGATCTGGCAAGCTTAGCAATAATAGGAATGGTTGGAGACATGATGGAACGAAATCTTGGAAAAACGTACGCTGAAATACTAAAGGACTCTGAAACGATAATAAAAAAAGGCCTTCTTCTCTATCCTTCCACGCGCCCTCTAGACAAAGCACTAGAATACAGTTCGGGATTCTTCATTCCGGGAGTTACCGGCTCATACAAAGGAGTATTCCAACTTCTTAGAGATGCAAACCTGGACAAAAAAGATGGAAGATATAAAGCACTGTACGAATTGGACGAACTGGAAATGCAAGCACTCATAACTGCCATAATGCTACGAGGAATGAATGAAAAGAGAGTGCATGAAATAGTTGGCAATATATACCTAATCAAATTCTTCAACAGGCTCGAAGATGCTCGAGAGCTCTCAGCACTAATAAATGCCTGCAGCAGAATGGATAAACCATACATTTCTCTAGGACTTTGTCTAGGTAACAAGAAATCGAAAGAGGAAGCAGAAAAAATATACATAGAGTATAAGCAGCACCTTGTTGCAGCCCTGAGATACGTATCAGAATCTGAAAAAATATCGGGAACAAATTACACAATCATCAATGCCAAAAACATGATTAAAGACACCATCATAGGTACGGTCGCCTCAATAATTTCTAAATCACCAGCATACTCCAAAGGAACCATGATTGTTGCCCTTGCCTACAATGAAAATAAGATAAAAGTCTCAGCAAGAATGGCTGGAGAAGAGGGACGTAACGTTCGCGAAGTACTACACAAGGTGGTTGTCAATCTTGGAGGAGAAGTTGGAGGGCATCCCAACGCTGCTGGCTGTCTTATTTCAAAAGACCATGAAATTGCCTTTATCACAGAATTACAGAAAGAGCTTGAATTTGTAAAGGTTTAAAATACCTTGAACTTAACAGAAATATGGTAAAAGGCAAATTTTTGCAAGTCGTGTGTCCCAGATGTAAATCTCACAATATAATCTATGGTAAGGCATCAAGTCTAGTAAAATGCGTAAAATGCAATAAGGCAATAGCTAGAAATCGAGGAGGCAAGGCACGGATTCTGGCAAGAATCAAACAGATACTATGGAATTAAGAGAAAATGATGTGGTTATGTGTACTGTAAAAAAGATAGAAGGAACTACAGTATTTTTAGATGTTGAGGGATATGGCGAAGCATCCATGGTTATGTCTGAAGTAGCTGCAGGAAGAATTCGTAACCTGCGTGAGTACGTTTCTCCAAATAAGAAGATAGTGTGTAAGGTTCTAAAGATTCAAAACGATCATGCTCAAATGAGCCTCCGCCGAGTAACGGGAAAAGAAAAAGAAATGATTCAAGAAAAATTCAAAAAAGAAAAAACATTCCTAGGCATGCTCAAGGCAATCACAAAAGAGCCAGAATCCATAATAAGCAAGATAAAAGAGAAATATGACCTTGCCGAATTCTTTGATAAGGCAAGAGAAGACACCAAAATGGTAGCAGAGTTCTTCCAAAAAACCGAAGCAGAGCTTCTGGCAAAACTTCTTACTGAAAAGAAAGATAAAGAAAAAACCGCAAAGAAGATAATCACCCTACGTTCAGATTCCGAGTCTGGAATAGAAGACTTGAAATCCATTCTTACCTTCGAAGGCGTAGAAATTGCCTATCTGGGCAGTTCGCAGTTTTCCATTTCAGCAACAGCCAAAGAATTCAAGAATGCGAATGCTAAGGTAGACCAGACCATTGCTGAAATTCAAAAGCGTGCCAAGGACAAACACGCCACCTTCGAAATCAAAGAAAAATGAAAATGAAAAAATGCTGTGGCACCTATACTCTCAAAGAATCCTGCCCAAAATGCAAGAAAGAAACAAAATCTGCACACTACAAATATATTCAAGTTAAAACTAATTCTTCTGTCCAATCGTCTGCTTAACAATTTCCATATCTTTTTCCCATTCTCCAATTAATGATCTGTTGTAAATTATCGCAGCAGGATGAAACAGTGGAATCAATTTTATACGCATGCCCAAAAAGTCAATCTCGCGCACGTTGCCATGCACTTGTGTAATTCCCGGCTGGGAATCCATTTTATCCACCTCTCCAAGCGAAAGGAAGAATTTTGTCGCATAATTCCCAAGACTGCAAACAACTTTAGGTTTCATTTCTCTTATTTGCTTAAGCAAATAGGGAGTATGCCTCTTTATTTCATCAACAGCGGGAGCCCTATTCTCAGGAGGCCTACATTTGAGTATATTAGTCACGTAAACATCATTCAAACTCAATCCTACATTTGCAAGAAGTTTATCAAGATTCTTTCCGGCAGCTCCAACAAAAGGCAAGCCTTGCTCATCTTCCTTAGCCCCTGGCGCTTCGCCAACAAATAGAATCTCTGCCTTCAAATTTCCCTTACCGTAAACAATATTCTTACAATTCTTGAATATTTCTGTCTGTTTAATCAGCTCCAATTCATCACATTCCTCTTCAACCATCAAATATTACTAGAATAGTAATATTTAAAACCTATATTTCTATCCATGTTCATGCACACAGAAAAAACACTAGTTTTATTGAAACCTGACGCAATACAAAGAAGTCTGATGGGTAAAATTATCACCAGATTTGAAGATACTGGTCTAAAGATAGTTGCCATGCGTCTAATCTGGGCAGAAGAAGAAATTGCGAGAAATCACTATCCACTTGATGAAGAATGGGCTAAAGGAATGTTTGAGAAAACAAAAGCATCCTATGAAAAAGCAGGCAAAAAAGTGCCATATAAAACTCATGTTGAGATGGGTAAAACTATCCAAAAAAGATTAGTCACGTTCCTAAAAGAATCTCCAGTTCTTGCCTTGGTTTTAGAAGGACCTCATGCCGTAGAAATAGTAAGAAAGATGGTTGGTTCGACAGAACCTAAAAGCTCAGCTCCTGGAACCATAAGAGGAGACTTCTCATCCGTAGAATCCTACGCAATCTCAGATAAAAAAGAACGTGCTGCCAGGAACTTGATCCATGCTTCCGACAGTGTAGAAAATGCCAAGAGAGAAATTGCAGTCTGGTTCACTGAAAAGGAAATCTACAATTATAAAAAAGAACTAGACAAACACTTTGAATAAACAAACAGCAACTTCTAAAAACCCTTATTAACCTCTTTTTCCATCAAACACTAGGCTCCCATAGTTCAGTCTGGATAGAACGCAACCTTGCGGAGGTTGAGATCCTCGGTTCGAATCCGAGTGGGAGCGTTTATTTTATCACAATAATATTTATAAGTCATTAATGATACAATATTAAATGAACACTTCAGTAAACTGTGTTGGATACTTCAAAAAAGAAAGAGATCATGGAGGATACATTCCTTCAAATGAATTCTTCACAAAACCAACACAGATGGGTGAAATCATTCTCCCCAACTCATCTAAAGAGGTTCTAGCACAATTACTTCCACATTTTCGTTTAGAAAGTTATATTGAAGTGAGACCCTGGATTACTGATTTATCAAAACCGGGCTACCTAATAATCTCTGAAGTGGAAAAACCAAGCACCACTAGATCTCTGACCGGTTTAGTTAATCACTCTATCCTTTCAGTTGCAAGAAGACCCACAGAATTAACTCCTTCCCAGAAAAAAGAATTAGCAAATAGTCTAATTCATGACATTTCACCAGAACTTGGACCAAGTCCATTCAGATCAAAGCATTACAGTCTAAAGAGAGCATATTCAGATATTTTGGGCGTTCTAGGAGAAGATATCTCTGAAAAAGAGATTGGAGAAAGAATTCGTGCCCAAAACGAAAGACTTCATGCAGAAACAATGAGAGATCAAATGAGAGATGCTCAAAACTGGGCTGCCCTTAGACACCAAAAAGTTGGAGCAGAAACAGATCTTCCAAGACAAGAAGTTCTTGATGGACCTCTAGCTTAAAATTCTTCCAAATCTTCTCTGTGACTTGCCTTTTTATCAAATCCTCTTGCATGTCCCTTAGGAATTTTTATAAATAGTGCCATGAACGCACCCACAAATAGAATTATGGATGAAATAAAGAAGACATCTGAGTATGCGGAAATTTGTGCCTTGAGAATAACAAGCCCAGCAACCTGTTGATACACCTGCACACTCGGAACATTAATTATTGTGTTATGCGCAATTGAAAGCACATTACTTTCAATCTTATTATTTAATATTGTTGCAAAAATAGCAATTCCGAATGCACCAGCTATATTTCTCGCTAAAGCAAGAACAGATGAAGCTCCTCCAATCTCATCTTCTGGAACGGAAGAAGAGATTGCAACCGTACGTTGAGACATCCCCATACCCATCCCAAATGCCATCACCAACAATGGTAAACTAATGTCAAAGATATTTGATCTTGGATCTATAAATGTAAACAAATACAGTCCGATACCGGCAATGAATGTGCTTGCAGCAATTACATAATGCCCAGGCACTCTTCCGACAAGTCTAGATCCTATCTGCGCAGCAATCACCATCCCAAATGCCATCGGAATAAACAAGAATCCTGTTGCGGTAGCATTAAATCCTAGGAAAGTCTGAGCAAATATTGGAATTAGAAATACACTTCCAATCATTCCCATGAATACTAAAAAGTTATTCATTAAAGCACCCGTGAATATTCTATTTTTGAAGAAATCAAAGTCTACAATTGGATCTTCATGTTTTATTTCAATTATGTAAAATACCACTGAAAATGCCAGGACAACTAAATAGCATAGAATGCTATTTGAAGAAGTCCATCCCCAATCTAAACCCTGATCCAAAACAAGAACCAAAGCAGATAACGCCGCTCCAAGAGTTAATGCTCCCCAGATATCAAACTTAACCACCTTTTCCCTTGATACAGATTCATCAATGAACTTAACAGCCATGAATAATCCAATCAAACCAATTGGTAGGTTAATAAGAAACACAGAACGCCATCCGAACATATCAATCAAAGGTCCTCCAAGCAAAGGCCCTAGTACTGAAGATGCGGCAAATGAAGCAGACCATATTCCCAGCGCCTGCGCTCTTTCCCTTCCGACCTTAAAAGTTAATGCAATAATGGCCATGGCCGTAGGATAATCCGCTGAGCTCGCAATGGCTTGAATTATTCTAAATAAAATCATCGAACTGAGATTCCAAGAAAGTCCTGCCAATACCGAACCAAATATGAAAATCGTAAATCCTGCAATATAAACTTTTTTCCTGCCTATGGTATCTCCAAGTTTACCCCAAATTGGGATAAATACTGCATTTGCCAAGATATACGCAGTAGCTATCCACCCTGCAGCAGTAATAGTTATGTTAAAGTCTTGAATTATCTTTGGAAGCGCAAGATTTACAATTGTTTGATCAAGTCTACCGAGAAAAGTCCCAATCATAACTGTAGCAAGAACCCACCAACGCAGATTATTCGGCTTTTCCATATTAAGCCCCGTTACTTATATATCCACATCTTTGCAGACATCCCATTTTTAAGTTCAGGATACGCGTTTATGTCATACTTAACTTTCACGTCAAAACTCTGCAATGCCCTTTTATCCGAAATGCTAAATACTATATCTGACTGATGTGAAGTTGGACTTATCAAATCAACAACTCCATTATACTCCTTCCCCGAAAATGCATCGGCCGTAAAAAGAACTTTCTGTCCTGGTTTGATATCGGCAAATCCCTTATCTTCTTCAACTTGCCCGACAACTCTCAGTTCGTTTGGATCTATCATCTTCACAATTGAATTTTGACCAGTAACATACTCTCCCGGCGTGTTTTGTACTGCAATTACTACTCCAGATGTTTGTGCTCTTATCGCAACTCCATTAACAAGAGCAAGAACTTCATTCTCATAGACAATATCTCCTTCCCTAACCAATACTCTTTCCAAGATTCCTGGCGTAGAAGCAGTGAGAGAGATTATTGGTGCGCCTATCTGAGATTTTTCAACGTAAACTCTCCCAGAAGAGATTATTAAATAAATAAAAGTAAAACCAACAGCAATAAGAATAATCAACAATACTATTGCCTTAAATTTTGATCCCTTTATAAGTTTCTTGATTTTACTTTCTTCCTTTTCTTCCAGTTCTTCTAAATCTTTTAAAATTTTAGGTCCTTTATTTGCCATTTTATCTAGACATCAATTTCCTATTGAAAGCAGCTAAAACGAGAACCAACACTGCCCCAAGTATTATCCCGATAATTCCATATATCCATTTTGTAGAGGTGCCAGTATTATTTTGGCATATTTGGCTCAAGCTGACTGGACTTTCTATTACCACCTGTTTTTCACTAGTTACCCTTGCGCCATATTGGTCAGTATATGACAGTTCCAAAGTCACACTCTTTGTTTCGGGAAGAGGCACAAAGTTTAGATGAGCGACTGTGAAATCACCCTTATCTAGATCTCCAACCACAACAGTTCTTGAGCCCAATAGGGAGATTCCCGAATCTGACTTCACTGCCAAAGTAACTGAACTTGCCTTATTGTCCCCGGCGTTAGTTATCATAAAGGAAGTGCCCTGAGGAGTTATGTCTTGCATTACAACTTCAAAATCAGTTTTAGTTTTTCTTATGTCGATAGGAAGATCATAAACATTACCTTGCCCAGATAGCTTATCTGCCGTTGTTTGTAATTGTATAATACTTTCCCCAACTGGTGCATTATCTGCAACCATTACTCTAAATTTCATAATAACCTGGTTCGCCTGAACATCTGGATCACTAAGCTGCTTAGAACGTAAAGCACTTGCAGCACCAGGAACAAGACCATAGTCTCTCACGAGAGTGTCATTGGAAGAAAAGGGATATGCTAAAATTAACTTAAATTCGCTATTCTGAGCGTCATCCTGCCCAATATTCTGAACCTTAACCCACAAATCGAACCAATCACCAGAATTAACAGGATAGGGCTCATACTTTAAAGTTTGAACAACAAATCTCGGACTTGATGTAACTGTCTTTTGATCCACATTATAATTTATTTCCTGCATCAGTGCAGAAGCACAAACAGAACTAAATATCAATGCAATAAACAAAACAACTAAAACACTTCTTTTCATAGAGTGATTAATTTTGGGGCATTAATAAACCTTATGATACACCTTTTTTTAATAATTCTTGATTTCTTTTCATGACATCTAGGTATATTGAGCAAGTTTGATAACAACTACTTGAACAATCAACATGCCTATAATTGCCCTCACTAACTTCTCGGGAATCCTGAGCCATGCATTTCAGATCGCCCGCATTGCTTACAAGCAAATCCTCATAAATCATTCTAGAAAATGGACATTCATTGTCTGGCATTTTTATCTACCTGAACAGCACCAACACCCTTTCTTTTTTCCATGGCTTCAAGTCTAGGACAAAAAGTATAGTTATCTCCAGTCAAATCACAATCATCATATCCCCAACCCCTCATATCTGCATCTGGTCCACCTCTCGCCAGACAACTATAACTAAAATCAAAATCACCTTTCAAACCCTGTTGATAACAAGGACATGCACTTCGTCCTACAGAATCGGGCAAACAGTGAAAATTCCTATCTTGTCCACCACATTCTCCAGCACCTTTAGTTCCATAATCGCCCATTTTTTTATTTCCGTTTAATTTATTCTGACTATTCTTCGTCTGCGCCTTCATCACGAACGCCGGCCTTAGTAACATAAAATTGGCATTCATTATCCGGCAAATTTGGAGAGTCTATCAACTTTGCAACTCTGCTGCCCTGCTTTCCTCTTCTAAAATACATTCTATAGGTACTTGCGTGAGCAACAATATTCCCACCAATGGCTGTCGTTGGGTCACCAAACATCATTGCAGGATTTGCCATAACCTGATTAGTTACGTAAATTGCAAGGTTATAGGACTCTGCCATTCTCATTAAATTATGCAAATACCTGTTCAGCTTCTGCTGCCTATCTGCCAACTGTCCACGTCCAGCAAATTCTGCTCTAAAGTGTGCAGTTAATGAGTCAATAATAACAATTTTTATAGGTTCTCCATCTTTTATCATCTCTCCAATTTTATCTATTAAAAGTATTTGATGATCTGAATTAAATGCTCTGGCCACTAGAATATTTTTCAATACTTTTTCAGGATTAGCTCCCAGTCCTTCAGCAATCTGCCTTATTCTTTCTGGACGAAAAGTTCCTTCAGTATCTATGAAGACTGCTTTTCCTTCCGCGCCACCCTGAGTCTTAGGTAATTGCACATTCACAGCCAAGGTTAAACCGAGTTGAGTTTTTCCAGACCCAAATGCACCATATGCTTCAGTAATTGCCTTAGTTTCAATACCTTTTCCTCCCAGAAGATTATTCAGATTCACGCTTCCAGTGGTAATATAACACACATCTTCTCTTCTCTTAGCAAATTCATTCCCATCTGTAAATCCGAGCTTCATCATGCTTCTAGCAGCCTGTATTGCCTTTCTAGCCACTGCCTCTCCAACACCTGCCAACTCAGAAAGAGCGGGAGGACTCATAACTGCCAGTCCCATTAGATCATAAACTCCTGCAGCTTCAAGTTTGGCAGCAATTCCAGGACCAATGCCTGGAATGTCTGTTAATTTCTTATCCTCTTCTTCTCCAGAACCCTCAACCTCTTCACTCTTCTTCTTTTTATCTAACTTCTTTTCCTCTTCCACTTCAATCTCCCCAATTATTTCGTCGCTCATCTCTTTTTTAGAAGTTCAGAGTTTTTAAATATTATAACACTCAAGAATACACTTTGAAAATATATGCCAGTAGTAACACATTCACAATAACCAACACAACGAACGTCAATTTCTCACTTGTTCCATCCGTTTTCAACCAGCCCTTGACCTCTGCCTTCAGTGGCCAAAATGGTCTTATACCTTCAATGGTAAAACTATCAAGTAATATATGTGAAGCATATCCTAAAAAGAAAGGAAATGCAAGCACTGGCAAAAAGAAGTCCAACAACAGTGCGATAATAACACTAAAAGTCAGACTGTGCAACATTCCCCGATGTTTAACAAACCATTGCAAAGGTCTCAAGAACCATCTATTTCCTAATTTAGAATGCATACTATCCAAATCAGGTAATAAACTAGAAAATAATACTACCACTACAAAAATAAATTTACTATGAACACTATTAAAAAACAAAAGAATAAACATCACTGCAAAAGCAATATGCGTCCTTGATAACATAACGAAAAAAAGCTAATGTATGATTTAAATTTATGCTTTGGTCTCCAATTCTTTCAAAAGCATTTCTGAATTCACTCCATCAATACTGTTTACATAGAATTCAGTAGTATTGTACAAAGCATTGCTTCTAACATTTCCAGAAAACATCTTCTCTTCTCCAAGTAATTTCATCTTTTTCTCAGCAAAATGTTCTAGAGAAAATATTTCCTCTTCCGTCAAACCAAGTTCAATAATCTGTTCTCCGAATAGCACTGCCCTCAGATGTCCTGTGCCATCATCTATAACAATATTTAGCAAAGCTCTTCTCTTAGACTGAACAGTTCCATGTACTACGCACACATTATCATGAACTTTCTTACTACATTCCGGACAAACTTCGAAATATCTTGGATCAAATACTTGAACAATGAATGCTCTCGTTCTCATGCTCATTCCAGGCTTAACATCTCCCAGTTTAATTGCTTTAAATCCTCTTTCGGTTACAACAACATTAAACTCATCCTTTATCTTTTTTATATCTCCAAATGATGATAAATGTAATTCTCCATTTCTGACACCCCCATATGATACTTC
>SESG01026174.1_pt1 | contig 14920 bp, 14 predicted proteins | sample 3171421 | NCBI WGS metagenome assembly SESG01 (sample SAMN10866946, study PRJNA518727) | freshwater metagenome | biome: subpolar coniferous forest; feature: holomictic lake; material: water; isolation source: holomictic Lake 227, 6 m and 8 m depth | place: Canada: near Kenora, Ontario | collected... | reverse complement strand
ATCAGTGAGTTCAGATTATGAAGCTTCGTTTTGAAATTGTCTCTTGGTATGGCGGTGTCAATAGTATTTGATTTCAATTGTTCTTCATCCATTAAATGATTTCGTTGCTATTCGGTTCAACTTTTTGAACCTGTTCAGGTAGTAATCAGGGCCACTGGTATTGGGCTGTTGAAAAAATCGAAAAGCCTTATAAAATAGTGTGTTATAACGCTTTTTAAGCGTAATGGCCTAAAATCTTGGGTTATTGATGTCACTTGCCGTTAAATAATCGAATAATCGGACGCAGTGGTGACAGAATGCTTTTTATATAACGTTTTACTGTCTTGGCTTTTTCATTCGTACGGCTCATAACTGGTCGTCCGGGAGGAATAGCAATGCCGTCGCGTTTGAAGAGTGGCAAGTTGTAACGCAGCCATTTGCCTCGCTCTAATCCATTGGTACGCTGAAATACGTTGTTTCGGGTAGCATAGAAGCCGCTATACTTATCAGACCTAAGTCCGCCAAATGACTCCATATCCCACGGTGATTCACCGCTTTTCAGAAGTTTCAGCAACATTTCACGCCTCCAGAATGCGTTGTCTAATGATGTCCGATATTCTATCCCGGGAAGTAACTCAAGTAACTTGTCATCAATAACTGGTTTCAAATGATCACTTCCACCATTATGTGACAGCCTCAGGTAATTAGCCTGAAGTTTAAGGAAGCGAGCATAAAGATCTGATATCTGTGCTGTTGATACTGTTTCCCAGAGAAGATAGTCATCAAGAAACCATAAAAGATTTGTTGCCGGTAACATGTCAACCATAGTCCGGGTTGAATCCGCCCAACTTTTATCCGGCCCAACGCAAAGTGTTGTCACTCTTGGATCTTCATAGATCTTTTCGTTGGTTCCCAAAAATACAGGGTAGGGACAATCCGGCCAGTATTTAAAAAATAAGTGAAAAAAAATGGGCCAAATATCAGCATACTTGTCACAACTGTTCACCAAAACAGCGACACTTTCGTCTGTTGTTCTTAACACGGAGGTTTAAAAAAAAGATTAGATAAAATAATCATTCCAACTCTATGGTCTCTATACGGCTAAAGCATTTCAATGTAATAACTTCGATCGTCTATTGACGTTGGTTTTAAGTAGAGTGAAAGATTAATTTTGTGATGATTTTCTGAATATATGCCGTCAAGGTAAGAAAACGTCATGTATTTCAGAATACTCATTGTTATTAATATAACCTTGTGACCGTTAAAATCAGACCAAATCCACAACCATCCGCTTTGCATCCTTGTTTTCGTCAATGTATCTCTGAGTTGTCTGAAGAGGCGAGTGACCTGCCAACATCTGAATGTCTTTCACACTGCCACCGTCTGTTGAAATCTCCCGAGCAGTATTCGTGATGAAGGTTCTTCTACCTGAATGCGAACAACTACATCCTTGAAAAGTTTTAGCAAAAGGCGAAGTATTAATTGACGTAGTTTGAGCCCCAAAATATCAAAATCCTTGAAGAAGATGTCCTCAAAATCATTGTCTATTTTTCTAGATCTCATTTATTCTGGATATATTAGACCCGAAGAATATTGAAGTATTTAGTCACCTCTCACCATCCAATGCCAATAAAATATCGTGCAGACATTGACGGACTCCGTGCCATAGCCGTCTTATCAGTCATCTTCTTTCATACAGGTATTCCTGGCTTTTCAGGTGGATTTGTCGGTGTTGATGTTTTTTTCGTCATCTCTGGATATCTCATCACATCCATCATTCTCAAGGATATTCAGTCTGGACAGTTCTCTATCTCACGATTCTACGAACGTAGGATTAGAAGAATATTTCCCGCACTTTTTCCTGTTATTGTTTTTACTATTGTTGTCGCAACATTCCTGTTTGATCCTATTTCATTTGAATCATTTGGTAAAAGTATTACAGCCACAACGGTATTTGGTTCAAACATCCTCTTTTGGAAAGAGTCCGGTTACTTTGATATATCCTCAATCACTAAACCCCTCCTCCATACCTGGTCACTTGCTGTTGAAGAACAGTTCTACATATTTTTCCCGTTACTACTCATTGCAATCAACCGGTTCTTAAAAAACCGTTACCTCCTTTGGATAATAGGAATCGGTTTTATCTCTCTCCTTTCAAGCATCTATGGGGTTTATACCTATCAAGTGGCAACATTTTATCTTGTACATACAAGAGCTTGGGAACTACTTTTTGGATCTCTTTTATCCCTTGGAGCTATACCTGAGCTCAAATCAAACGTTCATCGAAATATCGTTTCGATTATAGGACTTGGTCTCATTGTCTTCAGTGTAAGTTTCTATACCGAATCCACGATCTTCCCTGGGATCTCCGCAATGTCACCCGTACTGGGTTCGAGTCTTATTATCTACAGTGGTATGGGGGCGGGAAGGACGATTATCAAAAAGTTTCTCAGTCTCAAGCCTATAGTCTTTATTGGACTCATCTCTTATTCCCTCTATCTTTGGCATTGGCCTTTGATAGTTTTCTCAAAGTATTTGTTATTTAGAGACCTTACACCTTTCGAAATCACAGGAATCATCTTTGCAACCTTTGCAATTTCAATACTATCTCTGAAGTTTATTGAACAACCATTCCGAGGCACACGGCCAATCATCCCCGAGAGGAAACAACTTTTCGCTCTCTCGGCTGGAGTTATGGTTATTGCTTCAATCATCGGTGCAGTTATTTTTTACCAAAAGGGTATGCCAAATCGCTATCAAGGAATAAACCCCAATTTTGCCGAACAGTTTAAGAACGATTCAGAGTGGATATTTTTTCAATCCAATATGAAAAATATAGAAAGATTAAATCAAGGGATAACTCCTCCAATAATAGGTGCGAAAAATGTTATTCCAAGCTTTATACTGTGGGGCGATTCTCATGCAGGGATGTTAATACCTGCTGTATCTAAAACAAGTAATAAGTACAAATTATCAGGATTTGTTGTGGCTCATAATACTTGTCTCCCGCTACTTAAAATAGATTATATGGCAGGATCTCTTCATGTCGCAGGTTATAATCAAAACGTCATTGACTTTATCAAAGCTCATCCGAATATAAAAACTGTTATCATTGCAGCCTACTGGACGACTAATCAGGACGTTTCATGGTTTGGAGATTCCAATCGAGTACTGCATGATATTGGCGGAGAATACACGGGAAATCAGCCCTATTCAATATTATTACAAGCAGGTCTTGTCAGAGTAGTCAAAACCCTATCAAACTATGGTTGTAAAGTTGTCCTCGTCAGCGACGTCCCCGTGTTCAATGAACGTGTCAACCCGATAAAGATATTTTGGAGGTATACTTTTTTTGGTGCTGTTCCCGATTATGAACAAATATTGCCAACTATGAGCGAGTATGCGACAAGGAATAAGGATATTTCGGAGATTTTCGGCCAATTATCAAGGCGTTCCAATGTTACAGTACTACACCCAGAATCAATGCTTTTTGACAAAAAAAGAAAAGCTATGTTGATTTTTAACGATAACCTGCTTTATCGGGATAACATTCATTTATCGAAATCTGGAGCAAATTTTGTAGCGCCAGTCTTTGATGAGGTTTTCAAAAAAATGGCTAAATCAACTGTAAGTGGATCATCGTTAAACTTGCGGACATTACCTTAACAAAGACCAGGACTCAAAATTATAAACAATGTATGTTCCCAGTGGGTAACTGTCCGATAAGAGTATAATTGATCTAAGGGTGCTGTCAAATCTGTGTCTGAATCGTCGAATCGTTACCATGATGGAGATACGTCGTCATGGTAGTGCTTGTGAGAAAGAACGCAATAACAAGGAAGCTGTTATTAACTGGCGCTTTCAGACGAAGATGCACAAATTAAACTGAAAAGGCTTTATCTGTCAGGTTAGTCTTGACATGACATTATTTATCTTGAATGAGACAACTCTTTAAATACATCATCAAATACAGGGGCAATAAAATGGGAGCCATATTTCGATAAATGGTCAGCATCTCTATAAAGAATTACATTATTAGCCGCTAATAATGCAGACCCTTTGTTATCAAATAACATCTCTTCGAGATGTATTACTCTTACGTCTTTCAGTGGCAGCATAGCGCTTACTATACCTTCGTATTCCTGATTCCACACCTTATATATGTTTTTATTTGGTACGTATTTTCCAATATCTTCACCCAATAATATACTCTTTACCATAAACAGACGGGGCGCAAAAACACCGATGTCGGGAACATCGTCGACAATCACAACTTTGCACTTTAGGCTAATCAGCTGATTAATTGTTCTTACAAAACCGTTACGCATTACCCCGGTATTAGTCTGATCAGCCCCTGAGCTTTTGGAATCTTTTAGGGTAAATATAGAGCTATTGCCATATCGATGGCCATTAGAATAAGCGCCCCATATGCCTGCAAGAATAACGGTTTTAATTTTAGGATGCGATTTAATAATGGATATTACCTGATCATTGAATAAAGAATTATTAACACCAATAAGCGGTATATTAGCTGTTTTTATAGTAGAATAGCCAGACACACCATATTCGATACCTTTTTCTGCCAAGCCTTGAACCAAGCTTCCAGCATGAGAATCACCCCATAATAGAAATGAAGGAACAGCATTATCATCCCCAATCCTATCAATTGTACCTTGGTCCACTTTCATAACTGACTTTTGCTTGATCTCTGGCACAGCATCATGATTCTTCGTTTTACAAAAACGATACTGCATGCCATCCAATTTAAAAATTGTGACCGCAGTTAATGAAGTAACAATCATCAAAAATCCTGACAAAGCAAATAGCCGTGTTCTGCTCTGCAATAGGCCATTATTACGACGAAACGGCTGCTCTATAAATCTCCATGATATAAAAGCCATAACAAATGACGCAACTATGATGCCTAAACTATCAAAAAAAGTTATTTGCCTAAACAAAACATACCTATAAAATGCCACTATCGGCCAATGCCATAAGTAAAGCGAGTAGGAAATTAGACCGATAAACACAAGCGGCTTAGCAGTTAATAGCCTATTTACAGCAAGCAACCTTCCACCCATTCCACTATATATAATCATTGCAGCTCCAAACACTGGTGCCATGGCATTATACCCAGGAAAAGGTGTAGCTTCACTATAGAATACAATACCATATAGTATCAACCCAATGCCACTAAACGACAATACTCTCTTAAAAACATCAGAAGATGTTTCTGGTATTTTATTCAAGGCAACTAATGCACCCACCAACAGCTCCCATGCGCGAGCCTGAACAAGGAAAAAGGTCTTTTGCTGGTGATGATCTATCCCGTATATGCTCGTAACAAACGAACCAGTTGCCAATAATAACAACCAAAAGAAGTATCTGCCACCAAAATATCTATTAATAACAACCAATAACAATGGAAAGACAATATAAAACTGTTCTTCAACCGCAAGAGACCATGTATGAAGTAGTGGCTTCAACATAGACGCGACATCGAAATATCCCAATTCATTAGCAAACACAAAATTTGAATAAAACAACGCCGTTCCTAATACACTTTCACTAAGGGACTTATATGTTATTGAATCCAACATAAACGACCCTACAATAATTGTAAACGCAATCACAGGATAAAGAGCAGGAAAGATTCTCCTGATCCGTCTTTCATAAAAGCGAGCTAAAGAGTAATTCCCCTCATTTATATCCTTCAAAAGAATTGATGTAATTAGAAAACCTGATATAACAAAAAACACATCGACCCCAACAAACCCCCCGTTGAACCATGGGACATTAGTATGGAAAAACAATACAGCTAGTACAGCTATAGCGCGAAGGCCATCGATATCAGGACGGTATGCCAATTTCATATTGCAATGAGGGACAATAAAGAATGTTTCAGTATTCGAACGCTAATAGAGGCATTGCTTCAGGGGGATTCCCTCAGACAATGTTTCATCTCGTTACATAATTTAGGCTTTAAAACGACATCAAACCGTGGAGAGCAGACGGTTTGATAATTCCGCCATCACGAGGCTGTGATTTTGTAGCCCAGACGGAAATAGTAATAGACATGCACAAACTGCCTTATGATCCCTTGTATTCATTAGTGTGCACGAATTAATCGAAAAAAGCCTTATCCGTCAGTTTAGCCTTGACATGGCACTATCTACTGTACTTTGAGCTTGCCCTGTCAGAATAGTTCATTATTTTTCTTGTCACAAAATTATAACAGGGCTTGAAGTAACGCATGACTAAAATGCTGACAGGATGCCTCTTGTCGGCAATTTCCAATTCTTCATCCGTCAGACCCTCGCCGCAATATCTTTTTTTGTTTTTATAAAGATGGCGAATGTCTTCTTGCTTGCCTATTGAGAAAAGTTTATTGCTCCTGTTATTAAAAAATAATGATAACTGAAAATCAACAATTGCGGGATCACCCTGCTCATTAACAATCCAATTCTGAGGCTTTTCCAAATCATTATGAATGATCCCATTGTGATGCAATTCATTGACAAGTTCCCTCGCTTTGTCATAATATGAACTCGCATTTTGAGGGTTGCTAGAAAGAGCTTTTCCCGGTATGTAGCTTCGGCAATGAAATCCTTTTCCGGAAAATAATATTACGGGCACTTTATTGTTGTCAATGCATGCACTTTTTGAAAGTATATTTGACTCGTTCTTTGCAAGAATGCGTGCGATAAAACCAGCAACAAAATTTCTCGCCTCCGAATAATTTCTGCAGATTACTTCCTGACCATTTACTCTGCCATGCACAATGGACCCAAATATATCCTCTTTTAATATGGATATTATTTCGATATCAGAAACTTTCATATATATCTCAACTTTAGAGTGTTTTTGCCGCTTCCATCGCCGGTGGTTTAACAGCAAACTGAATGTCGTAGAGCATTTTGTACACACCATTCTTTTCAATAAGGTCATGATGGTTGCCTGTCTCCATAACATTCCCGCGCTCCATAACAACAATTTTGTCGGCGTTCTTGATGGTCGAGAGGCGATGGGCAACTACAAGAGCGGTTCTGTTTTCCATTGACTGGTCGATGGCCTGCTGCACCACTTTTTCGGATTCGTTGTCGAGTGCGCTGGTGGCTTCGTCGAAGATGAGCAGTTCAGGGTTTTTTACCATGGCACGTGCAATTGCAATGCGCTGTCGCTGACCACCTGAAAGTTGAATGCCGCGATCGCCGATCATGGTCTGGTACTGTTGTGGTTTTTCCAGAATAAATTCATGCGCATTGGCCAGTTTTGCGGCCTGTTCTATACGTGTGTGGTTGATTTCATCATGGACGCCATAGGCAATATTCTGCTCGATGGAGTCGTTGAAAAGGATCACCTCCTGACTCACAATGCCGATCATCTGGCGGAGCTGCTTATAGTCAAATTCGCGGATATCAATTCCGTCAATGGTGATGCGGCCTGAATCGACATCATAAAAACGCAGCAGGAGATCAACGGCTGTTGACTTGCCAGAACCAGACTGGCCGATCAGCGCTACCATTTCACCCTTCTTTATTTCAAAAGAGACATGGTTGAGCACATTGGGTGCGTCCGATGCTTTGTTGTATTTAAAACAAACATCTTCGAAGATGATGTTGTTGGTAAAGCTATGGATGGTTCGGGTTCCATTGACGACGTTGGTGTTTGTATCAAGCACTTCAAAAAGGCGTTCAACAGAGATCATTCCCATTTGAATCGACAGATTGGCATCACCGAGCATCTTGATTGGGCCCATGGTGGAGTAGAGGGTAAAGGCAAAAACAAGCAGTTCATTGGCAGTCATCATTCCATCAAATACCTGGAGGCCTCCGAACCAGAGTACCATGGCAATGGCTGCAATCAGCAGTGTTTCATTGAGCGGGCTGATAATATTGCGAATCCTCGACATTTTTATGCTCAACTGCCTGAAGTCATTGGTGAACGACATAAATCGTTCAAGTTCAATTCCCTCAAAAGCTGTTGATTTGATAACCTTGATGCCGTTAAACTTTTCCTGCAGAACGGAGTTCATATCTCCCATTTTGGTCTGGAAGCTCTGTGCAAGGCCTTTGATATTTCGGCCCATAAAGTTGATAACAAAAAAAATCAGAAGTGAGGTGAATGATGCAAAAAGGGTCAGTTTCCAACTGAGAGCGAGAAGAACGCCGACATAAACAAATATTGAAAAGGGGTTCTGCAGAAAGTTGACAAATGTTGAGCTGATGCTGTTGTTGACGTTCTCTACATCATTGTTGACGAAGTTCATCAGGTTGCCAACGCGGTTCTTGTTGAAATAATCGAGATGCATCTCGATGATGCTGTGGAACACTTCGTCGCGGAGTTTTTTTGCTGTTTTGGTCTGTATCCGAAAAATAATTTGACCATTAAGGTAGATGAAAAGATTTTTCAGGCCAAATGCAAGAATCAGGAATAAGCAGATTTTCAGCAGCGCCAATTGTTTTGTAGGCGCTTCGAACATGTGCTCAAATTCAATCAGTGCCCAGTTTTTCAACTCTTCTGCACTGGTTGTGTTTTTTGAGAGTTGAAGCGGTTTTGGCGGGGGAGTGGATGATTTGGTGCCTATGCTTTGCAGGCCGTTTTGATTGGTTACTTGTACTGGTTGTGCAGTGGTGGTTTGCTGTACTGCAGGCGCTGTTGAAAAAACGGCATTCAGCAGGGGAAGGATGGAGTAGATCGATACAACACTGAACAAAGAGGTCAGTATGCTGACCAGTACTACCAGAATGATTTTGCCTTTTGAAGGGGCCATATACCGCAGCATTCTCAACAATATCCCAAACTTCATAGCTGTTCTGATTCTGTTTCGTTTTTCATAAAGCGCCAATATAAAGTTAATAATCAGAAAAATCAGTTTTATGGTCTCTTCTACTCTTGCTGGCAACATACAGCCCTGTTCCGCAATATTGCAGAATGCCATCTAATCTTTTTGAAATAAGGAGATAAAGAGTGTTTGTCAAGGTCATGTGACAAAAATTATGCGGAGTTCATCGCCATGTCGTTGAGCATCTGCCGGAGTGCCGTCGAGACGGTTGCGCTCTCAATAGCCATGACGTTGTCTGTTGGTGATACAATCACCTTCTGCAGGGTGCTGAGGGGGGCGAATTGTGTCCGGTCGGCAAAACGTTCGCGATAGAGGGCGATGAGTGGGGTGTCGGAACATGATGCAATATGGACCAGTGAGGTGTCGGGGGTAATGAGGATTTTGAGTCGTTTGACGATTTCACCGACTTCATAGAGGTTGCGTGTTGAGGGCGATGGCAAAACGTTCTGGTGCGGTTGCTCAAGTTCTTTTTTTTCTTCGAGATCTTGTGGTGCTGAAAAGATAATAAAGGTTTCGTCAGGAAAACTCCGGATCAGTTCAGACCATTGTTGAGGGGTGCGTCGTCCGCCGATGTGGCCGGCACTGATGTTGATGCCGAGGCAGCTGCCTGCCGGGATAGTGCGCAGGAATTCAGCGATATCGGCTGAAACCGGCATTACTGGCAGATATGGCTTGCAGGGATGCAAGACATTTGAACCCAGAGCGCTCATGAGTGAGAGGTTTTTAGCTGATTCATGTGTGCCGGGGCCGAGCTCGATAAGGTGGTCGTAGAGCCCTTCGTGATAAGGGCTGAAGTGTCCTATCTTGCGACGTGCGCGGATGAGTGTTGTCTGGATGAGAAAATGGATTGACGGATGCTCCTTGGGATTGAAAAGAAGGTCAAATTTTTGGGGAAGGAGCTCTGTGTAGTACCGTTTCATGTTTCTTTTTGCATGGTATACGGCGGTAACGTTGGTGTCGGCGCTGAAAAAATCAAAGATAATCCGGCTGAACGCGATGATGAAGATTGAAAGATTTGGATACTCTTTTTTGAGTGTGCCGATAAGCGGGGTCAGCATAATGCAGTCCCCGTAGCATTCGCGGGCAAGAATCACGATACTTTTCGGCGTTTCAAGAGAAAGAGGTTGCGCTTTTCGCTTTTTCGTGACAAACTGAAGCGTTTTTGCAAAGCGCTGGCGGAATATCCAGTTATCTTTTTTTTTGAGTTTCATCAGTAACTTTTTTTCAGCGGTGCCGGTTTGTTTTCGCTTGTTTTTTCCCTGCTCAATACCTATCTGTTGATAAGGTCTGAATGTCGGGGCTTTCAAGGCTGTAAAGTATCAAATTCCGAGGGATTCATTGTAACGCATAATTTTCAATGCAGAAGCTCACCTTTACCGATCCGTTTGCGGCCCGTAGGCCAAAATTTATAGCCAATACGCTTTTTCTGATTGCCGTCATGCTGCTCTATCCGCTTGCGGGCGGATTGCTTTTTTTGCTTGTCAGCGGCGGGAGCCTGGATCCCTTCTCCTTGCTGCATCTTGATAAGGGTATGCTCCCCTCCATTCGACTGATTCAGGCGGTCGGGCAGATTTTTTTGCTGGCCTTGCCGGTTGTGGTGATGGCTGGCTGGCATACCCGACATGATCATGCTTTTTTGCCGGGGAGTCTCCCTTTTTTGGGGATAGGCAAGCGCGTCGATATTGGCTTGGCCGCTTTGGCGGTCGGCGGCATTTTTCTGCTTCAGCCGTTGCTCTATACCATCACGGCATTTCAGGATTACGCGCTCTGGCCGGCTCTTGGCTCTGCCGGCAAAGAGGTGATTCGTCAGCGCGATCTGATGGAGGCGTTTATTAGGGAGCTTGCGCTGGTGCGCTCGGTTCCGGAGTTTTTTTTGGTTGCGTTTGTTCTTGCCCTCACCCCTGCGGTTTGTGAGGAGCTGCTTTTCAGGGGCTATATCCAGCAGAATTACACCAGATCGATGTCGTCTGGCAGCGCTGTATTGCTGACGGGCTCTATTTTTGCCTTCTTTCACCTGAGCGCGGCAAATCTTTTGCCCCTTGCTTTGCTTGGGTGGTATATTGGGTATATTTATGCCGGAAGCGGCAATCTGGCCATTCCGTTTGTGGCTCATTTTTCGAACAACATGGCGGCGTTGCTTCTTTTCTTTTTTACAGAACGAACCCATTTGGATGGAGCCATTGAGTCGAAGGCTGTTCTTTGTTCTCCTTGGTGGTGGCTTGTTGTTGCGGGAAGTTTATGGTTGTTTGTTGTGGTTATTCGGCGCTTTGCGGCTCAGGCTGCGAAAAGCTTTTCATAGAGGTTGATCATACCGGTTTAAGAGATGAAAATGGCGAAACTGTTGAGCGTTAATTTGCTGCAGAGGATTGTTGTGGCTCTTGTAGGCATCCCTCTTCTGCTCTGGCTCATTGAGGTTGGGGGTATCTGGTTTTTTTTATTTTTTTTATTGCTGGCCCTTCTTGCTGCTTTTGAATTCCATCGCCTCGCACGCCACAAGGCAAAGCCTCCGGCGCTCTGGATCGTGCTGGCTGTAACGGCGCTTTTTCAGCTAAATTTTTATATGCACTTGCTCGAAGTATGGGAGCTGTTGCTTGCCGTTGTGCTGGCGCTTCTGGTTATGGAACTTTTTTTGAAAGATGGCTCGCCGCTGCTTAATCTGGGAGCGATTTTTCCGGGCTTGCTCTATGTCAATCTCTCGTTCGGCTCACTGCTGCGGCTTCGTCTTGAAGTTGGTGACGGCAACGGGGTGACGATGGTTTTTCTTCTGTTTTTCTGTGTCTGGGCGGCTGATATTTTTGCCTATTTCGGGGGAAGCACACTGGGCGGCCGTTTTATTCACCGCAAACTGTTCGAGCGCCTAAGCCCCCATAAAACCTGGGAAGGCTTTTTGTCCGGTCTTGCCGGAAGCGTTGCTGCATCACTGATCTACAGCAGCTTTGTTCCGCAGCTGTCGCTGACCAAAGCGCTCTTGACCGGACTCTTGATCGGGCTTGCAAGTCCGGCCGGCGACCTTATTGAGTCGATGTTCAAACGGGATGCCGGAGTAAAAGACTCTTCGCACTTGATTCCCGGTCACGGCGGGGTGCTTGACCGGTTTGATACCATCATGTTTGTGTCGCCCTTTATCTACTTCATTACCACTCGCCTTTGAGCCGTTTTAAAGAGCGGTGCTGTCGGGCGGAATGGATGGGAATGTTTTTTTTATATTATAATCCGGATTTGTGAGCAAAGCGTTTCTTTCAACAGCCAGAAGTATTAAGCGCAAAAGGTTATCATCATGAAAATTGAAGGCCTTCTTTCCGAAAAATATATTGCTTTGAATCTTGACCTTGCCCTCAAAAGCAAGGTGATTGAAAAAATGCTTTCCGTTGTGGCCGAGCATCCGGGGGTGGCGGATATCGGCAAGCTTCGTGAGGATGTGCTCAAGCGTGAGCAGGATATGTCGACCGGTATCGGCAAATCCCTGGCCCTGCCCCATGCAAAGAGTGCAGGGGTGTTGCAGCCGGTCATGGCGTTTGCCACGCTTCGCAACTCCATCAATTTTGATTCGATTGATGATGAACCTGTCCGTATTGTTTTTCTTCTGGCAACGCCTGAGGAGATGCTTGCTGAGCATTTGAAGCTTCTTGGCCGGATTACAAAGCTTGCGGGTCGGGAGGATATTCGTCAGCGACTCATTCTTGCAACATCGGCTGAAGAGGTTATTGAACTGTTCAGGGACGAGGAAAAAGATTTGCCACAGATATAAACCAACATTTTTACCAGCAGGGGATCAGTACAGTTATGCCGCAGTATCAGGCAGTAAAGGGCACCAGGGATATTTTTCCCGAAGAGGTTGCCCTATGGAAATATATAGAAGGAGTGGTTCATACGCTTGCCTCTCTTTACGGGTTCAGTGAGATACGGACTCCGGTTTTTGAGTATACCGAGCTCTTCCAGCGAGGTATCGGCTCCACAACGGACATTGTCGGCAAGGAGATGTTTACCTTTCAGCCTGATGCCAAAGGGCGTTCCCTTACCTTGCGTCCGGAGATGACTGCCGGGGTGATGAGGGCGGCGCTGCAAAGCAATCTCCTCTCGTCTGCTCCGGTTCACAAGCTTTATTATATAGGGGAGCTGTTTCGCAAGGAGAGGCCCCAGGCCGGCCGGCAGCGTCAGTTTTCGCAGTTTGGCGCTGAACTGCTTGGAGTATCCTCGCCTGCAGCGGTAGCTGAGGTCATTACCTTGATGATGCAGGTTTTTCGTTCACTTGGCCTGCATGGCCTGAAGCTCAGGATCAACAGTCTTGGCGACACGGATGATCGGCTCCGGTACCGTGAGGCCCTGCAAGCTTATTTTGCCCCATTCCAGGACATGCTCGATGAGGCTTCGAAAGAGCGGCTTGAAAAAAATCCGCTGAGAATTCTCGATTCAAAAAATCCGGCACTTCAGGAGCTGATTGCCGGGGCTCCAAGGCTCTACGATTATCTTAACCCGGCTTCGGTGCAGGATTTTGAGAAGGTACTTTTTTACCTGGGAGAGCGGGATATTGCCTTCGAAATCGATTATCGTTTGGTACGCGGGCTCGATTATTATTGCAATACGGCCTTTGAGGTGACCAGTTCAGAGCTTGGCGCCCAGGATGCCATTGGCGGGGGTGGGCGCTACGATGGGCTTGCCCGGGAGCTGGGCAGTTCGTCGGATGTGCCGGCTTCCGGGTTTGCTGTTGGTATGGAGAGGCTTCTGATAACAATGGAAAAACAGGGGCTTCTTGCTGCGCTTGAGGCTCCGGGGCCGGATGTTTACATTGTTGTGCAGCAGGTTGATTTGGCCGACCACGGACTGCAGATTGCCTGCCGGTTGCGTAATGCGGGTATCAGGACGGAGATAGACCTGGCGGCAAGGAGCATGAAGGCGCAGATGAGAGAGGCAAACCGGATAAAGGCGTCCTATGCGCTCTTTATCGGTATGGCGGAATATACGGCTGGGCTTTATTCGCTGAAAAATCTGGCAACCTCGGAACAGACGACACTCTCATTGGACGCTGTAGTTGAGCGTCTGCTGGAACGGGTTGAGAAGGAGCCATTGAGCTCGTGACGACCATGCGCCATAAGGTGACGCTCTATGGCAAGAAAGAGTGCTGCCTGTGTGACGAGGCTCTGGTTCTTTTGCAGAAAGTCCAGGCCTCATTGCCGTTTGATCTGGAAAAAACGGATATTTCCGGTAATCCGGAACTGCTCGAAAAGTTTGGCCTTGCCATTCCTGTGGTTTTTGTTGATGGTGTTCAGGCTTTTAAATACCGGGTAAACGAAAACCGCCTCAGGGCATTGCTGAGCTAATGATGAAATATATTATCCTGTTTATTTTTTTCTTTCTGCTGGTGCGTGCGGTGGTGCGTACCCTGCGGAAAGGACTCTTTTTTATCCGCAAGGTTGGCGGTCCCGCTCATGGCGTCAATGCAAAAGCCTCATCTTCGTCAGGGCGGCATATCGAAGAGGCTGATTATGAGGTTATTGAGAGCCGCCTTCAACATAAAGAGCGGGACGATTGAATAATGTTTATTTGCTTTTGGCAGTTTCTTGGCTATATTAGGCCACTTGATTTAACGACGTGCAGCATTATCTTATCTGAAGTGGGGGTTCCCCACTTTTTTGTTTTCTATTTTAAAGGTTGTATGAGGTTTTCATGCAAGAGCGTATAAAAAATTGTGTTTCCCAGGTTATTGCTGAGTCTGCGGGTACGCGGGGCGAAGGTGCCTATCTTATTGATGTCAAGGTAAAAGGCAAGGGGAGCGGCCGCAAGATAGAGGTACTGATGGATGCCGATATTGGTATCCAGATTCACCAGTGTGCCTACGTCAGCCGAAGGATTCGGGAAAAACTGGAGGCTGATGATGAGCTTCTGGAACTGGTTGGTGAAAATTTTGACCTGATGGTCTCTTCTCCCGGTCTTGGTGAACCTATCATTATTCCCCGTCAGTATATACGCCATGTCGGGAAGCTGTTGCTGCTTACCTATGCCGATGAGCAGGGCGAGCCTGTTGAGCTGGCCGGTCACCTTCAGGAGGTCTCGTTTTCCGATGAGAGTGCGCCGTACATCGTGATTATGCCGGAAAAA
>SESG01030466.1_pt1 | contig 14928 bp, 13 predicted proteins | sample 3171421 | NCBI WGS metagenome assembly SESG01 (sample SAMN10866946, study PRJNA518727) | freshwater metagenome | biome: subpolar coniferous forest; feature: holomictic lake; material: water; isolation source: holomictic Lake 227, 6 m and 8 m depth | place: Canada: near Kenora, Ontario | collected... | reverse complement strand
TACTTTTTGTCTGTGGCCTTCCGGGCTACACCCCGCTCGAACTTATCGACCTCTCCTTTGAGTCTGGAAGCGTTTCAGTTATTGAGCCACAGAGCTTGGATCGACCTCGCAAACTAAACCGAAGAGAAGTCATTTCGTTAATTCTTGCGCTCGAAGGTCTAGCCACTCTACGTTCAGATGGCGACAAACTTCGCCTTGAAATATTGAAACTTCGCGATTCTTTGGTCGCGACGATTAAGGATGCAAATTTGCAATTGGCCACTCACGAGGAATTTCTCCCACCTTCGCCTTTTTTGCAAATAATTGAAGGTGCGATTTCCGGTCGAAGTGATCTCAATATCGAATACCTCAGCGGCAATCGCGACGAGCGCAGCGAGCGCCGCGTTACTCCAGCCCAGCTTTATACAGAGAATGGCTTTATCTACCTAATCGGCTATTGTTTTAAATCAGAAGCCGATCGAACTTTTCGCTTAGATCGCATAGTTAAATGCGAGCGCGCTACCGAGCTCGTTGCCACTTCTGAAACTTCCACGAGTTCTACGCAATTTAACTCCGATCACAATCTCACTGAGGAACCGATCCTCGAGATCTCACATCGGGCGCGCAACTTTCTGGAGGAGAATGCCGCTGTGTTGACGATTCTCTCGACCAACCCCGATTTCACCCTGGCCCAAATCGCCGTCCTGGATCCTGAGTGGTTGATCCGAAGCGTTTTAGGGCTCGGGGGAGCGGTCACGGTCCGCTCGCCAGCCACCCTAAGGTCTCAGATTCACCAGCGCGCCCAGGAAACGCTAGATCGTTATAACTCTAGGTTGAGATAAGTAGGCTCAAATCCGATGAGGGAGGTACTATCTGCGTACCAGCCTCACGATAGGAAGTATTCATGTTTCTCAGAGAACCAAGCCACATCCTCCTGCTCCTGCTCGTTCTCGTACTTCTTTTTGGTGCCAAACGTCTACCAGACTCAGCACGGGCTTTAGGTCGCTCGCTTCGCATTTTCAAGAGCGAAGTTAAAGAGTTAAACCCAGAGGAGAAGAAAGCCACTCCTGAATCTGGCGATACTCCACCCGTTAACTAGAACTTCCCATGGGCGCCCCTGAGGGCGGCCGAATGCCGCTTGTAGAACACTTTCGTGATTTACGTAAGCGAGTTGTTCGAGCCGCAATAGCAATTTTTCTAGCTTCAGGCATCGGCTGGGTTTTTTATACAAAAATCATCAACGCGTTAGCGGCGCCAGTTTGCGACCTAAAGGCGGCCCAGAAATCCGGCTCCAGCCATTGCGGCACTCTTTACATTAATGGTGTCCTTGGTCCGCTGAACCTCCAAATCAAGGTCTCACTTCTGACCGGGGTAATCATTTCCGCGCCAATTTGGATCTATCAACTTTGGGCATTTGTAGCGCCTGGATTGCACAAAAAGGAGAAGCGACGCTCCATCTTCTTTATTATCGTCGCCACGCCTTTCTTCGCTCTCGGCGCCAGTTTGGGATATTGGATCCTTCCACTTGCGGTAAAAGTTCTGTTGGGCTTTACACCGGGCTCTCTCACTAACTTAGTGCGATTCGATGATTACCTAGATTTTGTTTTGAGAGTAATTCTCCTCTTTGGCGGCGCTTTCGAACTCCCGGTATTCTTGGTTGCCTTAAACTTGGCCGGTATCATCACTGGTAAAGGAATTCTCAAACCGTGGCGATTCGCAGTGTTTGGAATTGCGGTCTTCACCGCAGCTTTCACTCCAACTGGTGATCCAGTTTCAATGTCACTACTTGCAGTACCACTAATTGCCTTCTATTTTGCCGCCGGTGGAATCGCCCTTCTCGTGGATCGTAAGCGCGGAAAGCGAAGTTCCAAGATCGGCGACGATGAGGCTTCTAGCGTTGAACCAGCGAGCTCAATCGATGAACCCGACCTAGACGAACCTCTCTCTTAAGGATATCGACCTAAAATGAAGTGGGCCATAGTTGTAAATCCACACTCCGGCAAACGTCGAGGGATGAATTTAGGCCATGACTTTCGAAGCCTTGCTATTGCAAATGAGATATCGATTGTTTGGATCTGTGGCGCCACTGCACGGGAATCTAGAGATTTGTTAGCAGCCGAAGTTAAGGCTGGTCGTTTAGATGCCGTGGTTGTTGTTGGCGGTGATGGTTTAGTCAATCTTGTCGTGCAGGAGCTCGCACAAACTCAGATAGGAATGGCCGTTATTGCTGCTGGAACCGGGAATGATTTTGCCAGGGCGTCCGGCACATTCAGCATGACGGTGCCTGAACTATTTCGGTTTATGACGACTACCTCACCCACTGCGATTGATCTGGGCAAGGTTGATGTTGGCGGCGAGCAAAAATGGTTTTGCCAAATTTTGAGCACTGGCTTTGATTCTGTCGTCAATGAACGAGCTAACAGGTTCCTGCGATTACACGGGAAGATGAAATATAACGTGGCAACGGTTATCGAATTGCCGAGATTCTCGGCAATCGAATACGAGTTGGAGATCGACGGGGCGAAACAAACCACCAAAGCGATGCTAGTTGCCATTGCAAATGGCCCGACATATGGCGGCGGGATGAAGGTCTGCCCGGATGCCGATCGCAGGGATGGGCTTTTCGATGTTTTAATTCTGCATCCGCTGCCCAAGTTGGAATTCATTGCAGTATTTCCAAAAGTGTTCAAGGGCACTCACGTGACTCATCCCAAGGTTGAAATATTTCGAGCAAGGAAGCTGAACATATCGGCACGGGCTCGCGCCTATGCCGATGGTGAAGATTATGGAGATCTGCCTTTGACCGTTACCTCCGAACCACAGTGCCTTCTCACATGGTCTCGTTAGTGGAGTTCTCTCCGGCAGAACGATATGCAGCTAATCAAAGCAAGATGGCACACCCAAAGACGCTGGAGTTCGCTAGCAGTTACCCCTTCGAGATGGATGATTTTCAACTCCAGGGCTGTCAAGCTTTGGAAGATGGCCAGGGGGTACTGGTCGCTGCTCCTACCGGTGCCGGCAAGACAATCGTGGGAGAGTTCGCTGCCTTTCTTGCCATCAAAGAGGGCAAGAAGTGTTTCTATACAACGCCCATAAAGGCGCTCTCTAATCAGAAATATCAAGATTTGTGTGCGATTTATGGTGATCAAAACGTCGGATTGTTGACTGGCGATACTAGTTTTAATTCCGAGGCGCCAATAGTCATAATGACGACAGAGGTGCTTAGAAATATGCTTTATGCCGGATCTAGTACTTTGCGCGATCTTAAGTACGTGGTCATGGATGAGGTCCATTACTTAGCCGATAAATTTCGTGGCGCGGTATGGGAAGAGATATTGATCCATTTGCCGGAAAGTATCCAGGTCGCTTCGCTGTCAGCAACGGTTTCCAACGCTGAAGAGTTTGGTGACTGGTTGCAGACGGTTCGTGGGGATACCAAAGTGATTGTTTCGGAAATTAGACCGGTACCGCTATATCAGCATGTTTTATTTGGAAATCGATTACTCGATCTCTTCGTTGATCAAGGAAAAGTAAATCCCGAAATTCTAAGACTCGAACGAGATTCCTATAAACAGGTTCGAGTTCATTCCGGCGGAAACCACGGCGGGAAGAAGAATTGGCAAGAGCGCTCAAAACTTACTCCCACCATCAATGCCATCTCGCGCCCCGAAGTAATCGACAAGCTTGATCGTGAAGGGTTACTGCCCGCCATCACTTTTATTTTCTCGCGAAAAGCTTGCGATGCTGCGGTTCATCAATGTCTAACTGCCGGTATTAAATTAACGACCGAGGAAGAGCGTTCTGAAATCCGTGCCGTAATACACCGAGCTACAAAAGGCATTCCAGAAGAAGACCTCTTCATTCTGGGTTTTCACGAGTGGTCTGAAGCGCTCGAACGTGGAATTGCTGCCCACCATGCTGGTTTGATTCCCACGTTCAAAGAGGTTATCGAAGAGCTATTCCAGCGCGGCTTCGTCAAAGCGGTCTTCGCTACTGAGACTTTGGCCTTGGGTATAAATATGCCAGCGAAGACAGTTGTTCTTGAGAAACTGACAAAATGGAATGGCGAATCGCATGTAGCGGTCACTCCAGGTGAATACACCCAACTTACTGGTCGAGCCGGTCGGCGCGGTATCGATATCGATGGGAACGCCGTTATTTTATGGACCAAAGATGTCGACTCTGGTTCAGTTGCTGGATTAGCGTCAACCCGAACCTATCCACTACGCAGTTCTTTTAAACCTACCTACAACATGACCATCAATTTAATTTCGCAATTTGGCGCTGAGAGGGCAAGAACCTCTCTCGAGGCATCCTTTGCGCAGTATCAAGCCGATAAAGCAGTGGTTGGTTTAGCTCGCCAAATCACCCGTAACGAGAAAGTTATTGCCGAAATGTCGTTTGAAGTTGAATGCCACTTGGGTGACTTTCTGGAATATGCCGAAATTCGTAGCGAGATTTCAGATCTTGAAAAGTCGATGGCCAAGAGATCGAAACAGAAGCGATTACAAACTGAGGAAGAGATACAAGAGTTGAGAAAGCAGTTGCGCAGCCATCCTTGCCATGGCTGTGTCGATCGCGAGTCACACTCGCGACAGACCGAGCGAATTTCGAGAATTCGCCGCGAAAATCGCGGCTTAACAGAGCGCGTCAACACTCGCACCAATGTTATTGCTCGGAGATTTGATTTGGTGCAAATCATGCTAGAAAAATATGGTTACATCGCAAATGGCGAGATCACTAGATCCGGAAAGTTACTTTCAAAGATTTACGGTGAAACCGATCTCTTGATCGCGGAGATGATACGGCTGGGTGCCTTTGATGCTTTGAGCGGTCCAGAACTCGTATCGGTGCTTTCGGCCTTTCTTTATGAGGCTCGTAAGGAGGAGAGCCCAAAGATTCCACGTGGAGCTGTGCAGGAAGTTTTGGCCGAGCTGGTAACTCGATGGAATGTTATACACGAAGATGAGATGGAGATTGGGCTTGAACCACTTAGAGCTCCTGATATGGGATTTTGTTGGGCGTCGCATCGATGGGCAAGTGGCCACAGTCTTAGCGCCATCTTGAAAGGAACCGAACTAACCGTGGGCGATTTTGTTCGTTCGACAAAACAAATCATCGACTTGCTACGTCAGCTAGCAATTGCTTCACCACACTTAAGCGTAACTATTGCAGATGCATTGAAGCGCGTTGATAGGGGAGTGGTTTCATACGCAGGTGGTGCGCTATGACGCTGATGCTGATTGATAGCGCTTCGCTTTGGTACCGTGCCTATTTTGGAATGCCCGATACCTTACTCGCGCCTGATGGCACGCCGGTAAATGCAATTCGTGGTTATCTTGATATGACGGCTCGGTTGATGACGGTGTATCGACCGAAACGTTTAGTTGCATGTCTTGAAGGAGATTGGCGGCCGACTTGGCGTACCGAACTTTTCCCCGGCTATAAGGCTAATCGCTTAGATGCTGAAGGTGACGAAGAAGAACCAGATACTCTGACACCACAAATTCCAATCTTGCTGGATCTACTTGATGCTTTCGGAATACCAATGGTCGGCGTCGATAATTATGAAGCCGATGACATCATTGCCTCATACAGTGTGGCTGAACCTGGACCAACTCGTATTGTCACCGGAGATCGAGATCTCTTTCAACTTGTTGATGACAAGCGAAAAGTTGCCGTCGTCTATTTAGCTAAAGGGATTTCAAATCATGATTTAGTCGACATTAAATGGATCGCAGATCGTTACGAAATTCCGGGGGATCGCTACGCGCTCTTTGCCATGATCCGCGGTGATGCCTCTGATGGTTTGCCTGGAATTCGTGGCATCGGTGAAAAGGGGGCTGCGATCATTGCGCACAACTTCTCTTCCCTGCCTGAAGTTATGACCGCCGCGGCTAACGAGGATGAACGTCTGACCCCGAATTTACGTAAAAAATTATTGGATAGTGCTGAATATGCGGCCATCGCACCGAAACTAGTGCACTGCGCCTTGGATGTTCCACTGCCAAAGATGGATCTTTCGCTGCCTAAACGTCCCGATTCCCTGGATGAGATCTACCAATATCAAACCGATTACGGTTTGGGAGCTAGTGTGGACCGACTCATTGCCGCCTTGAATTGGTGAGATAATTGCTGATGCGCTATTTGATCGTCATACCAACCTATAACGAGAGCGAAAGCATCTCGGGGTTGCTGGCACGAATAAACCTGGTCCGAAATCGGGAGAGCGCTCGGGAGATCGAAATTCTGATTGTTGATGATAATTCACCCGATGGCACCGCCAAATTGGTCGAATCCCTCAGCATCTCCGGGGTTCACATATTGAATCGTGCCATCAAATCAGGCCTCGGACCGGCCTATTTGGCAGGATTTAGCTGGGGGCTAGAGCGTGGTTATGACTTCTTCCTCGAGATGGATGCCGACGGTAGCCATCTTCCAGAAGAGCTCTCCGCAATGCTCCTCGCCTGCGATCAAGCCGACCTGGTTATCGGCTCCCGATGGGTTCCAGGTGGAGCTGTGGTTAATTGGCCCTGGCAGCGCCAAGTAATCTCTCGCTTTGGCACTTGGTATGCCGCAACATTGCTGCGATTGCCATATCGGGATCTGACCAGTGGCTTTCGGGTCATTTCTCGAGCGGCCTTGGAATCGCTGCCATTTCAACAGATTCAAAGCAAGGGTTATGGCTTTCAAGTTGAGATTGCAATGCGACTACACGATGGTGGATTTAGAATCAGTGAAGTGCCAATTACCTTTGTAGAGCGGGAATATGGCCGATCGAAGATGACTGGAACGATTGTGATTGAGGCGTGTCGGAATGTGACCCTTTGGGGTTTCAAGCGGTTGCTAGATCGCCGATAATCTACATTATGTCAGATATTAATCTCGGAACCAGCGCTCGCGGTGACCACCACTACCCCGAGGCTCACCAACTATGACCGCTAATTAATAGCTATCTCCTCGATTGGCAAGCACGAACAGACCAGATTGCGATCGCCAAAGACGCCATCGATTCGACCAACTGTCGGCCAATACTTTCCGGTATTCCCAATTTCGACATCATTTCCGGCGGGAAATGCTCCGATCTCTCTGGAGTATTTTCGCTCCCAAACCTCACGCACTAAATCGGCGCTGGTGTGCGGGGCAAAGTGCAATGGTGATTCTTCATGGGTCAAATCCCCCGCTTCGATATCGGCGATCTCAGCTCGGATCAAGATCATCGCATTGATAAAGCGATCGAGTTCGCGAATATCTTCGGACTCGGTTGGCTCAATCATTAGAGTTCCAGCCACAGGGAAACTGACTGTTGGGGCATGGAAGCCGTGATCCATCAAGCGTTTTGCCACGTCATCTACGGTGACTCCAGATCGCTTGGTGATCTCACGCAAATCGATAATACATTCGTGTGCGATAAACCCGTGTTTGCCCTTGTATAGAACGGGAAAATGCGGATCGAGCTTGAGGGCTAAATAGTTGGCCGAAAGAATGGCAACCTCGGTGGCCTTTTTCAAACCATCTCCGCCCATCATTCGGATATATGCCCAGGAAATTGGCAAAATACTGGCCGAACCAAATGGCGCAGAGCTTACGGGGCCAGGACCAGTTGCCGGACCAGCACTTTCATCAAGTGGATGATTTGGAAGGAAAGGTGCCAAGTGAGATCGGGCGATAACTGGGCCGACGCCAGGACCCCCTCCCCCATGTGGAATGCAGAAAGTCTTATGTAAATTCAAGTGCGAAACATCGGCACCAAATTTTCCTGGTTGTGCCAAACCAACAAGCGCATTTAAATTCGCACCATCTACATACACCTGCCCACCAGCATCATGGATAAGCGCACAAATTTCGGTGATAGCTTCTTCAAAGACTCCGTGGGTTGAAGGATAGGTAACCATTAGGGCTGCCAACTCTTCTTGGTACTGCGCGATCTTTGCTTTCAAGTCATCAACACTTACATTTCCGGCTTCATCGCAAGCAACAACAACTACCTTCATGCCAGCCATGACGGCGCTTGCCGCATTGGTTCCGTGCGCGCTGGATGGAATCAAACAAATATTTCTATTTCTCTGACCGGTTGAGTCCAAATAATTTCTGATCGCTAGCAATCCGGCAAATTCACCTTGTGATCCGGCATTAGGTTGCAGTGAAACCGCATCGTAACCAGTGATTGCAATGAGCCATGCTGAAAGTTCTGCGATCAATTCGCGAATACCGGCACTCTGCGATATCGGCGCGAACGGATGAAGCGATGAAAACTCCGGCCAGGTGACCGCAGCCATCTCGGTTGCCGAATTCAATTTCATCGTGCAAGAGCCAAGTGGAATCATGGTTCGGTCAAGCGCCAAATCGCGATCAGCCAATGCCCGCATATAGCGCATCATTGAAGTCTCAGAGTGATAAGTATTGAAGAGTGGGTGAGTTAGATAGCTAGAAGAGCGAAGAAACTCAGTCGGCACTTCTGAAGCGATCTCAATGTCTTTCCAAGCGATGCCTAAAATTCCTAAGAGTTCTACAAGAAACTCGGAGGTGGTCGTCTCGTCAAAAGAAATACCTATCTTGCTATCTGAAAGTTTACGGAGGTTAATTCCTGCCTGCTCTGCGGCGTTAAAGATCTCACTCGCACGAGGTGAAGAAAATGTAACCGTGTCGAAAACTTGCCCGACATCAACTTGAAAGCCGGCTTTCAGAAGCTCGGCACGAAGGGTAATCGCGAAGCCATTAACACGAAGCGCGATCGCCTTCAGACCATGGGGACCGTGCCACATCGCATAGAACGCCGACATGACAGCAAGTAGTACCTGAGCGGTACAAATATTTGAAGTGGCCTTATCCCGACGAATGTGTTGTTCGCGAGTTTGCAGTGCTAACCGAAAGGCTGGGTTGCCATGGACATCAACGCTTTGGCCAACGAGTCGACCTGGTATCGAACGCTCAAGCCCAGTGCGCACCGCCATGAATCCGGCGTGTGGTCCACCAAATCCCATTGGGACTCCGAATCTTTGTGCGGAACCGATAGCGACATCAGCGCCCCACTCCCCCGGTGACTTGTAAATCGTTAGTGCTAATAAATCGCAATCAATAATTGCAAGCGCACCAGCATCATGCAACCAGGAGATTGCAGAACTTGGATTGGCAATCTTGCCTTGGGATTGAACTTGCGAAATAACGCCACCGAATACCGGCACACCGAGAGCCGCGAGTCTCTCGGCAGTCATCTCGACCTGAACGACGGTGATTCCAAGCGGTTTTGCCCTGGTTTCAATTACTGCACTTACATGTGGGTGTAAGCCTTCATCAATGGCAAATACCGCGGCGTCATCACCAGACCAAACTCTACGAGCAAGTGTCATTGCCTCGGCAGCGGCACTGGCCTCATCCAACATTGAAGCGTTGGCAATCGCTAATCCGGTTAAGTCGGAGATCGCCGTTTGAAAAGCGAAGATCGCTTCCAGTCTGCCTTGGCTAATCTCTGGTTGATATGGCGTATAGGCGGTGTACCAGGCCGGATTTTCTAAAACATTTCGTAGAACAACGGGCGGAGTGATGGTTCCGTAATAACCGGCGCCAATTAACGAGTGGGCAACTTGATTTCGGCTCGCTTTGCTTCGCAAATCTGCAATCGTGGCTTCTTCAGAGATTGCTTCTGGAAGCGCTTGGACTAATGCTGTAGTCATTGCAATATTGGTCGGCACTACTCGAGCGATGAAGGCTTCGAGTGAGTCCGCACCCAACTCTTGTAGCATGAGATCAATCTGACTTTGATCCGGTCCAATATGTCGGTCTTCAAAGCGAGAACGAATCTCACTCATTTGCCATCCCCTTACAATTCGGGCCAAGTTACGTAACTTAATTCGACCTAAATTGTCGACTAGTTAAAGCTCGGGCGTATGAGGTAAGGATAAAGATATTTAGGCGCCTTTGCGCTTCCTGCGTTCGGCTAACTCGTCGTTACTTTGAGCACTACTAGCCAAAGATCCATCTGAAACGCGCTCGCCTTGTAGCGTCGCTAAGGAACCCTCAACCTCACTCCAAACGCGACCAATGGCGATTCCAAAAACTCCCTGACCGCCTTGAAGTAAATCGATAATGTCATCTGCGCTGGCACATTCATAAATAGAAGCGCCATCGCTCATCAGAGTAATGCGCTCGAGGTCTGAAACGCCTCGAGTTCGCAGATGCTCGACGGCGGCGCGAATATTTTGCAGTGAGACACCAGTGTCCAGTAATCGCTTAACAATCTTTAAAACCAAAATGTCGCGAAAGCCGTAGAGTCGTTGCGAGCCTGATCCACTCGCCGGTTTAATACTCGGCTCCACCAATCCGGTCCGTGCCCAATAATCGAGCTGACGATAAGTAATTCCGGCCGCTACACATGCTGTGGCTCCGCGATACCCAATATCGGTTGCGCTCGCCACTGGTTGCTCTGACTCTGACATTTGGTTGCTCACTTCTTTGGGGGAAGAACTTCATTGAGGAAGTTTGGAACTAGTGGAAGCGTAGATTTCTTAGCTTCAACCCGCAATCACCGACACGCAAAACTCTCAAGTTAAACTAAAGAGTTAGCCAACAAAATCCTCTGGGTTTATCTGATCTAGGAACTCGCGAAACTTCTCGACCTCATCATCAGATTGATCAGGGATCTCAATCCCGGCTTCACCGAGCAACTCCTCACTGGCAAAGATCGGCGCGCCAACTCGCAACGCTAGGGCAATCGCATCGCTAGGCCTGGCCGAGAGCTCGCCTCCCCCTGCGAAGATAAGTTCCGCGTAGAAGATGCCAGCTTTGATCTGCGTCAGATGCACCTGTTCTAGCTTTGAGCCGAGAAGCTTAATCGTCGAGACCAAGAGATCATGGGTCAGAGGTCGAGGTGGGGTTAACTCCTGCTGTGCATATGCAATCGCGGTCGCCTCAACGGCACCAATCCAGATAGGTAAGTAGCGAACCCCATCGACCTCTTTGAGAAGGACGATAGGTTGATTGGAGGGCATTTCGACCCGAACGCCGATGACATCAACCGGCAGGTAACTGCTCATTCTTGAATGATCCGAGTTAGCGCAGGCGTTGCAGGCCGGAGCGAACCAAGGCGGCATGCAATCGAACTGAGAGCGAAGCTAATTCTCGTTGAACTTCTTCAGCACGAGCTTTGGCATCTGAACTCTTTTGGCGAAGAAGCGGGGTAATGACCTGTTCAACCAGCCCGACTTCGCGATCGGCAGCGCTCTTGAAGGATCGTAAATGGCGGGCTTCGATGCCGAAGGCTGCTATCTCGGCAACTGCCTTAGCTACTGAGAGGCTATCGCCGTCGTAATGGCGACCTCTCAAGGAAATTAGCCCATAAGACTCTAGCTCCGTTAGTTGTGAATCATCCAGACCGGAGGCGCTTAGCAGCTCCTCTCGCGAGAGGCGCAGATCGTTATCTTGACCAAAATTCGCTGGGGCAAATTCCCCATCTATCGTCGCTAGGCGAGGGGTAGCGATTCCGCCTACGGCCGCGGCCGGTTCAAGTCCACGATCTAACGCATCCAAATTTTCTTTAATGACTCGAAGAGGTAAATATTGATCGCGTTGTGCCTGAAGCACATAGCGAAGCCGATCCAAATCGATGGTTGTGAACTTGCGATAACCCGACGGGGTGCGTTGCGGATCGATCAAGCCTTCGGACTCTAAGAATCGAATTTTTGAGATCGTGATATCAGGGAAGTCGCCTCTTAATTTGCTGAGTACTTCTCCAATACTCAAATAGGCCCGGGCTGGAACGCTCATTTAGCTCCCCTTCACAAAAAATGTTAATTTAAACTTACCGAACTGAACTTCATCGCCTTGGGCTAGCGCCGATTGCGCCACCGCCTCGCCATTCAAATAACTTCCATTGAGACTTTGCAAGTCTCGAACTACATATGCCGAGCCGATCGAATGTTCAACGACTGCATGCTTCCTTGAAACAGTGACATCATCGAGAAATATGTCGCTACTTGGCTCTCGCCCGACACTTGTTTCTGCAATATTTAACAGAAACCTTGCTCCCTTTCCAGGCCCGGAGAGGCCGATCAGCATCGCTGAACCCTCCGGAAGTGCCGAAATGACCTCGCGCTCTTGCACTGAAAGCGACTCAAGGGAAGAGCCAAAATTTCCTTCTGGACGAAGCGCGGTCAGGTGGATCGTGGAGGTCAACTCGCTCGGGGTCGGTTGATCGCTCACGCTCTCCCCTTTTCCCCTCAAAAACCTTGAGGTTCTACTACAGGGTGACCCTAGGCGAGGAGAGGTTATGCGGTCAAGCCCTCATATTCGGCTGCGCTCATAAGTTCATCGCCGCTACCACTCAGTTCAATTTCGGCAATCCAACCAGCGCCATAAGGGTCGCTGTTGATAACTTCAGGAGCGGTATCTAGCTCAGTATTAACGGCCACCACCGTGCCAGTAACTGGCGCGAAAATCTCAGAGACTGACTTGGTCGACTCGACCTCACCACAAACGGCTCCGGCAGCGAGGAGTTGACCAACCTTGGGTAACTGGATGTAGACAATATCTCCGAGGGCGCCTTGGGCAAAGTCAGTGATTCCAATCCGAACAACCGCCGAGCCTTCTTTGGCTTCAACCCACTCATGCTCTTTCGTGTATTTGAATTGGTTGGGCACTGATGACATGGCGCAAACTCCTGATCTTCCTAGGTTTTCCTTAATTAGAAGGCAACTCTACTCAATACTTTTAAGCCCGCCACTCCCTCGAAGTTGCCAGAGCCCTTGAGCGGTATAGCTCAGACCAGTTAATAGATAAAGTCCAATTCCCCAAATCGCAAAGCTCCATCCCAAGATGGCGCTCACTCGACCGACTCCGTGGTCGCTTTTCAGGAGTAAAAGAGGAAAGGCGTAAAGGAGATTAAATGTGGCTGCCTTTCCCAAGTAAGTGACCTGGAAAACCGACCCGCCTTTGGATTTCAAAATTAAAAGGAGTAATGCCAACCAAAGATCTCGCCCGATCAATAAGAGCACCATCCACCACGGAATGAAATTTCGAATCGCAAGCGCGATCAATGTTGCGGCGATATATGCTCGATCAATTGTTGGGTCCATCATCGCCCCGAGTTTTGATTCTTGGTGAAGCGCGCGAGCAATCTTTCCATCTAAATAATCAGTTACGGCACCTATCGTGAGTACGAAAAAACTTGCGGTTGCTTGATGCTTAGCGAGAAAAAGATAGAGAAAGAGTGGGATACCAAAAGCACGCAGCAAAGTGAGGGCATTAGGGATCGTGAGGACATTTCGCTCTGAAGCCACTTGCCAACCTTTCTGAGATTCACCCAGTCGGGACGACAGGATTTGAACCTGCGACACCCAGACCCCCAGCCTGGTGCGCTACCAAGCTGCGCTACGTCCCGGCGACATTTTCGTCGACGAGAATATTACTCTCGCTCTTTAACCTTAATTGCAACCTCAACTGGTGAACCAAGGAAACCAAATTCTTCGCGAATTCGACGCTCGATAAAGCGACGATAAGAAGGTTCAATCCACTCACTGGAAAAGACAACAAACTTTGGTGGACAAATTGCCGCCTGGGTAGCAAAACGAATCTTAGGCTGCTTTCCGCTTCTAACTGGAGGTGGCGTGGCTGCGATTAGCGCACCGAGGAAGGAGTTCAACTTTGCCGTTGGAACTCGCTTCTCCCAGCTGGCTAATGCAGTTCGCAGTGCCGGAGCTAATCGATCTCGATGCCAACCAGTTTTTGCCGAGAGATTGACTCGTTGCGCCCACGGGTAGCGTTCTAATTGACGTTCTATTTCGCGATCCAATTTCACTTGGCGATCTTCATCCACCATGTCCCATTTGTTCATGACTAGAACCAGCGCTCGCCCCGCCTCTTCGGCCATTGTGACGATACGAATATCTTGTTCCGTCAACGGTGCTGAAGCATCAAGAACAATTACCGCTACCTCTGCACGATCCAACGCGTTAGCCGTTCGCAACGAGGCGTAGTAATCGGTCCCGCTATCTTGATGTGCCCGACGTCGGATGCCGGCGGTATCGATAAAGCGCCATGTATCTCCGCCAATTTCAATCAATTCATCAACCGGATCTCGAGTCGTACCAGCGGCATCGTCAACGAGAACCCGGGACTCCCCCGCCAAGACATTTAGCAGGCTGGACTTTCCGACATTTGGTCGCCCAACGAGGGCAACGCGACGGAAACCATCATCGGCTTTCTCGGAACCAACTTCCGGCAATTCGCGTACCAATAGATCCAATAGGTCGCCGCTACCTCTGCCGTGAAGTGCCGATACAAAATGGGGTTCGCCTAAGCCCAAGTTCCAGAGTCCATGTGCATCGGCCTCTTCTCGTGGGCCATCAACTTTATTCGCGGCCAAAAGAATCTTCTTTTTAGATTTGCGTAGCAAATCCACCAAAGCGCCATCTTCATCGAGGGCGCCGACTTGGGCATCAATAACAAACATGATGAGATCAGCTTCTTCGATCGCAAGTTCGGCACCGGCAGTGATCTTTTCCGAAATTCCTTCGGGGCTCATCTCCCAGCCGCCGGTGTCGATCAAAATAAATCGGCGACCATTCCATTCCGCTTGATACTTAACGCGATCTCGGGTTACTCCCGGAGTATCTTCAACGATCGCTTCGCGCCGACCGATCATTCGATTTACCAAAGTTGATTTTCCAACATTGGGTCTCCCGATCACAGCCACAGTGGGCAATCCCAATAGATTTCGATGTTCCAACCAATTCCAAATCAAATCTACAACTTCATCCAAATCCAAAGCGGTTGAATCCAACTCCATGGCATCTTCTGCTGGTCGTAGCGGTGAAATCCTACGAGTGGTATCAATCTGATCTCGGCCATCGAGTGCGGCCGCCACTTCAGTTGTTGAATCAGTCAAATTCAATTCTCGTTCTCGGCGTATTGCTCGCTCAGCTAAGTTGGCATAGAGAAAAATCTTCATTTCAG
>SESG01002246.1_pt1 | contig 14929 bp, 9 predicted proteins | sample 3171421 | NCBI WGS metagenome assembly SESG01 (sample SAMN10866946, study PRJNA518727) | freshwater metagenome | biome: subpolar coniferous forest; feature: holomictic lake; material: water; isolation source: holomictic Lake 227, 6 m and 8 m depth | place: Canada: near Kenora, Ontario | collected... | reverse complement strand
CATCCAGAACGAACTGGCGGTCAGTTACGTGGATCACAATACGGTTCAGGTCGGTTTTGAGAACGCCGACGACCACGCCTACCTTCAGTCCGTCGCCGCCCGCTATGGCATAGTCTTCTCCAAAGCCGGCAATGGCATCTGCCACCAGCTGCATCTGGAACGCTTTGGCGTGCCAGGCAAGACGCTGCTGGGTTCCGATTCGCACACACCCACTGGCGGCGGGCTGGGAATGCTTGCCATCGGCGCAGGCGGGCTGGACGTCGCCGTAGCCATGGGCGGCGGCCCGTTTCACCTGACCGCCCCGAAGGTGGTGCGAATTGAGCTGACCGGGAAATTGCGCCCATGGGTCACAGCCAAGGATGTGATTCTCAAGCTGCTTAAAATTTTCTCAACCAGGGGCAATGTCGGCAGCGTGTTCGAATATGCCGGGCCAGCCTTAAAAACCCTGACCATCCCCGAACGCGCCACAATTGCAAACATGGGCGCCGAGTGCGGCGTCACCAGCTCGGTCTTTCCGAGCGACGAAGCCACCCGTGTTTTTCTCGAGGCCCAGGGCCGCGGTGAAGTCTGGCGCGAATTACTGGCCGATCCCGACGCCGGATACTCCCGCACTGTGACACTCGATCTGGACACGCTGGAGCCGCTGGCCGCTGCGCCGCACGCACCGGACAACATCGTCACTGTCGCCTCGCTCGCCGGCAAACGGGTGGATCAGGTGCTGATCGGCTCCTGCACGAACTCGTCCTTCACGGACCTCAAGACGGTTGCAAAACTTCTCAAGGGTCAAGTGGTGCACCCCGATGTGAGCCTGGGCATTGCCCCCGGTTCGCGTCAGGTGCTCAGGATGCTTGCCGACGACGGCAGCGTGACCGACCTGCTTGCCGCCGGCGCGCGGCTGCTGGAAAACGCCTGCGGCTTCTGCATCGGCAACTCCCTCTCGCCAGCAACCGACGCGGTCTCCCTGCGCACGAACAATCGCAACTTCGAGGGCCGCTCGGGCACCAAGTCCGCCCGCGTTTATCTGGTCAGCCCGCCGGTTGCCGCCCTGGCCGCCATTCACGGACGGATAGTGGATCCGCTGCTGATAACGGATATTAAATATCCGCGCGTGGCGATGCCTAAACGCTTTGAGTGCGACGACGCGCTGCTGATCCGCCCACTCCCCGACGGGAGCTCGGTGGTCGTTGTGCGCGGCCCGAACATCGGCGATCCTCCGCGCAACACCCCGCTTCCCGATGCGCTTACCGGCCCCGCCACGATCAAGCTTGGCGACCGCATTACTACCGATCACATCATGCCAGCCGGCGCGCGGCTGAAATACCGCTCGAACATACCGGCCTACGCCCAGTTTGTCTTTGAAGGCGTGGATCCGGGCTTTGCGCAGCGCGCGGCCGGCGCGCGCGATGCGGGCCGCCACAACTTCATCATTGCCGGCGAGTCATACGGCCAGGGATCCAGCCGCGAACATGCCGCGCTCTGCCCGATGTTTCTGGGTGTACGCGCCGTGATCGCCAAGAGCATGGAACGCATCCATACGGACAATCTGATCAACGTCGGCATCCTGCCGCTGACCTTTGCAAACCCGGCCGATTACGACCGCATTGCCGCCGGTGACGAGCTGCTGCTCGCCGATGTGCGCGCGGAGATTAAAACCGGCAAGCGCCGCCTGACGCTGCTCAACGCCACCCGCAAGATCGAAATTCCGCTCGACATATCGCTCACCGGGCGCCAGCAAAACATTGTCCTGGCCGGCGGCCTGCTGAATACCGGACACTGAACGTCGCCCCATGAAAGTCAGCGCCTTCAACTTCCTGCGCAACGGCGTGAAATACGGGTACCCGTTTGAGGCCTCGATTCGCTCCGTGCTGCCGATCGTGGACGAATTTGTCGTGGCCCTCGGCCCCTGCGAGGACGACACCGAGGCGCGCCTGCGGGCGATTGGCGATCCGCGCCTGCGCATTATTCACACCACATGGAACGAGGGCATCCACCCCACGCCCGGCTACAAGGGCTTCGTGTACGCCCAGCAAAAGTCCATTGCGCTGTTCAACTGCACCGGCGACTGGGCCTTCTATCTGGAGGGCGACGAAATCGTACACGAGCAGGATCTGGACCGCATACGCAGCGCCATGCAGCTGCATTTGAACAACCCGCGCGTTGAGGCGCTGGCTTTTGATTACCTGCACTTCTATGGCAATGGCAGCACGCTGGCCTGGTCGCCTAACTGGTACCGGCGTGAAGTGCGCATACTGCGTAATACGATCCCGGCCTGGGCGCCCGAAGGGCTGTTTTTCGCGGTGCTCGATCGCCCGCTGCGCGCCCGCTACCCCCGCGCTGCGCTTGCAGGCGCAACCATCTACCACTACGGCTGGGTGCGGCCCGAGGAGCGCATGCAGGCGCTCAAGGGGCGCATCGAAAAGTATTGGAGCGACCGCACGCCGTCGGTGGAGTACCGCGACAGGGATCCGCAAGTGCTGCGCCCTTTCACAGGCGTCCACCCCTCGGTAATCCGTGACTGGCTGGGGCCTGAGACCGGGCTTTTCGCGGCCAATCCCCACCATCGCCTGACTTCCCGCGAGCGTAAACACCGTGCGATGATGGCCGTCGAACGCTGGCTTGGCATATATCTTGGTTCCCGCGGGCATTTCCATCTGGTATCCTGACCACTCAGGAATTGCAAGGCGCTCCCGGCATCCCCCGGCGGGATCAATGCGCAGCATGCAGGTTGTTTTGGCAGGTTTTTCACGGAGTTATTCATGTTGTTGATAATTGCAGCCCTGGCTGTTTTGCTTGTGCTGCTGATGATGTCCGCGTTTTTCTCAAGCGCTGAAACTGCGCTTTTTTTGCTCAATCCGCTGCAAATCCACCGCATCCGTCGCCGCCACCCCCGCAAGGCCGCCGCCATCGAGCATCTGCTTGCGACGCCGACAGCGCTGCTTTCGAGCGTGCTGATCGGCAACACCATCGTCAATGTCGCCGCCGCCAATCTTGGCTACATTATCGTGCGCAGCTTTACACAGACACATGCGGAAACGATCGCCATTTCCGTAATGACGGTGCTCCTGATTATTTTTGGCGAAGTTGGCCCAAAGCGCTTTGCGATGCGCCGTCCGGAACAGCTGGCCGTGTTGTATGTCCGCCCGCTGGGCTGGCTGATCACCGGCGTTACGCCGATCCGCCGGCTGCTGGAACGTATTACCGACGCCTCGCAGCAAGTGTTCCGCCCCAAGAAGGCAGCGGTCACAGGCGGGGAATTACTTACCGCCGTGGATGTGGGACATTCCGAGGGGTTGCTCAACCACGAGGAGCGCATGATGCTGGATGGCATTATACGGCTGGAGAACCTGCAGGCCCGCGACGTGCTTACGCCGAGGGTGGACATCGTGGGCCTGGCCATCAACGACCTCCCGGAGCAGCATCGCTCGACAGCGCGCGGGTGCCGCTTTCACCACCTGCCCGTGTACCGCGAAAATCTCGACCATATCGAAGGCTTCCTTGATGTGCGGGCCTACCTGCTGGACCCCGCTGGCGATTTGCAAGCGCACCTGCATCCGCACTTTTTCGTCCCCGACACCGCGCCGCTCGATAATCTCCTCACCATCTTCCAGCAGCAGGAGCTGAGCATTGCGGTCGTAATTGATGAATACGGCGGCACGGCGGGCCTGATCACGCGCGGCGACATTCTGGACGAAATCGTGGATTTCGCCGCTGTTGCCGACGGCGGGCTACCCGCCACCATTGAGGCTGCGGGCGACAATCAGTGGATCACAGACGGCACGACCAGCCTCGAGGATTTGAACTATGAGCTTGATCTGCATCTGGATGCCGGGGGCGCCGACCGCATCGCCGGCTGGATCACGGTGCATATGAAACGCCTGCCCAGGGTTGGCGATCGTGTCGAAGCACAGGAGTGCCGGGTGACAGTAATGAAAATGCGCCGCCACCGCATTACGAGCGTGATGGTGGAACGTCTGCCGCCACCGCCCGGCGATGCCGTAGAAGGTGGTGGCTGATGCTCTCAGTACTGATTGTAATTGCGTTTTGCCTGACTGCTAACGCGTTTTTTGCCGGCATCGAAACCGGCGTGATTTCGCTTAACCGCATGCAGCTACGCCACCGCGTGGACAATGGCGACCGCGCCGCCGCCCGCCTGCAGGAGTTTCTGGATCATCCCGACCGCCTGCTTGCCACGACCCTCGTTGGCGTTAATCTCGCCATGGTCATGGTCGCGGTTCTGGCAGGGCACCTTGGCACCGAAGTGGAACAGGCGCTGACCGGGCGCAGCAACGGCTACTGGGGCGAAACTCTGGCTAACATAGCCATGATGCTGATCGTGCTCGTGTTCGCCGAGTACCTGCCCAAGGCCTGGTTCCAAAGCGATCCGCTGCCACGCTGCTCACGCTTTGCGCGACTTCTGGTGTTCAGCGAACATCTGCTGCGCCCGCTGGGCAACGCCATGACCTGGATCACGCAGGCCTTACTGCCGGGCAACCTCAAACAGCAGGCGCCGCGGCCGATGTTTGTCACCAAAGACGAACTGGAGCTGCTGGCCCATGAGGGCGAGGAACATGGCGCCCTCAGCCCCAAACAGCGCATTATGATCCGGCGCGTGTTCGCGCTGACCGAAAAAAAGGTCGTGGACATTATGATTCCCGCCGCACAAATTGTGCGTGTCACTACGGATACGACGGTCCAGCAGTTCCTCGACCAATGCCGCGGCGCCAAATTCAACCGCTTCCCGGTTTATAACAAGGCACAGCAAGCATATACCGGCGTTGTAAATATCTTTGACGTTTTCGCTGCAAATGCGCCCGACACCGCGCCGCTGGCGCCCTTCGTCCAGCCGCCGCTGTTTGTCGCCGCCTCCGCACCGCTGACCGAGGTGTTCACACTCCTGCGCCGCTCGCGCCGCAGGCAGTGCCTCGTGACCGGTCACAGCGGCGCAGTGGTGGGCATCGTCACCACGGAGACTATTTTACGGGAAATTGTCGGGCAGATGTAGATGATGAGCAACCAGGATCAGGAGAAGAGATAATGATGCGATCAAAACGGGCGGCGGTATTCTGCGGAATTGGCATGCTGGCAACAATGGTCGGACTGGCGCAGTCTCCGGACAAGCCCATCCGGCTGTTTGCCGAAGCCGAGGATTTCAAGGTGGTCAAGGGCGAATGGGCGGTGGTGCCGTTCCGGGAAAACTATTTCGCCTCCACTTTTGCCATTACATTCCTCTCTCGCATGGCTTGCCTGGGCGCTCCCGGACAGGTGGCACAGGGCAAGGACGCCGTGGCAGAGCAGTTGGTGACCATTCCTCACGATGGCGAATTCGAGGTGCTGGCCCGTTATGAACAGCCCTACGATTTTTCCGTCGAGTTCACAGTAGAAGTCGAACAAAAAGGCAAAGTGCTTTACAAGGAAACATTCGGGCGCTTGACCGATCCGAAAATATGGGGGTGTTCCGGCGATGAAAATGCCCGGCGCGCGCCAATGCAAAGGTTCTTCTGGGGCGCGACAGACAACATTGTCTGGCAGGAAAAAGGGGCCGCGAAACTCGCCGCTGGTGCGGCGATCGTCCGCATGACCGCCGCTCCGCAAATGGATGGGAACACACCCCGCCTGCAGGCAGCGCGGCGGAATGTGGACGTGATCTGTTTAACGGATGACAAGGCCGGACGCGCAGCGCAGCGCAAGAATACGCAGGCCCGCACTTATCTGGAGCTGGATGGGTGGCTGGTACAGGACGGCGGCCTTTACATCCGCATCAAGAATCTTGGTCAGGCGCCGGTGGCGCCCGAGCTGGCCCCGGACCCGGGTGGCCAGCATTCGCCGTACACCGTCCACCTGCGGGATTGGGCTGCGCTCAAGGTCTTGAAGTCCGGTTATGCGCAATCAGCAACCACCTATGAACTGGCTGGTCCACGCTCAACAGCAGTCGCTGCAAAACATCTGGCCGCGTGTTCGGGCACCAACTTCTTCAAGACCCAGCCGGAGGATCAAAAGCTCCCGCCGGGCGCCGTGTCCGGCTGGGTGCCCATGGGGCAATTACTGGATGCACTCCACGACTCGACCTGGACCTTTAAGACCCCGCAAAAGCTGGGCCTTGAATTTGCCATACCGGATGGCAAGGGCGGATTGAAGACCGTCAAGGCTCTGGAAGTAAGCGGCACCACAACTTTTGAAATGCCCGGCAACCTTGCGCCGAACCCGGCTTTAGAGCAAGCCCTGAAAAATCGCTGGTGGCTGCCGGTCATACGGACAGTCCCGGAATCATTGACCTGGCTCAAAGGCGAGGTAGCCAGGTTCCCGGATAAGGGGCCCGCAGCCAAGCGCTTCCTGATCTACAACATCATGGGCTGGGGTGGCCTGGAAAACCCGATAGCTCGTGAATTGACCACCATGCTGGGCGACAACACCATGCTCGGGCAGGAGGGCAAAAAGCGCAAGCTGGTATGTCATCTAAGTAATCCCGACCCAACCTGGGTCAACGCCGAACTGGCCAAGGGGAAAATGAATGACACCTACATTGTCAGCTATGGCGATGAGACCCATTTGCCGGCGGTTAAACCGGACGACGCTACGTTCCGGGCCGGGCTGGCCGCACACGGGGTCAAGGGCCGGGAGGCGGCCAGCTACACCACGGACAGGAACAGTCCGCTTTTCTACTACTCCAAACTGTGCGCGATCGAAAACGGGGCCCAGCAATATATCGCCGGAACTGCGGCCTACTCTGCCAAGGGCATTCTCACAGGCGCCAACTACGCGCCGCACTCGAACTATCTGGTCAGCGAAATCAACTACATCCGCACGTTCAAGCTGAAAGCCATGTCGATGCCGTGGAGCGAAGATTATGTCTGGCAGGTTCCGGAGTTCAGCATACAGGTTATGGGCTATGTGACCTCAGCCTTCCGGGCCGGCGCGAAATACAACAACCTGCCGATCCACATGTATGTGATGCCGCACAGCCCTGGAAATACGCCGAAGGATTTCCGGCTGTCGTTCTACACCTGCGTGGCCCACGGCGCGAAAATGATCAATTATTTCTGCGCTTCCCCGTTGGCCGTGGCCGCCACGGAAAATTACGTGGCAACCAGCGACCTCGCGATGTGGCGGGCAATTTATGACTGCTCCCACGCGGCCGGCCAATTCGAGGACTATGTGATGGACGGGCAGGTGCGACCGGCACAGGTTGGATTGCTGCTTTCCAGCGTGGACGACATTATGACCGGCGCCGACAACACCACGCTGGCCCTCCACAACAATGAACGTAAAGCCATCTACTACGCCCTGCGCCATGCCCAGGTGCCGGTGGATTTTCTGAGCGAGGACGACGTGATTGACGGGCTGGCGAAGAACTACAAGGTCATTTATGTCACCCAGCAGTGGCTGCACTCCAAAGCCGTCACCGCGCTCCGTAAATGGGCGGAGGCGGGCGGCACAGTGGTGGCGCTGGCGGGCGGCGGATTCCTTGACGAATTCAACAAGCCCAATCCGGAAGCCGGCGCACTTTACGGAATCAAAGCCCAGCAGTTGAACCGCGACCCGAAGTTCCTCGATTACATTCTGATCGAAAACAAGCCGTTCCTATCCAAGCAGGACCTGCCGCGCTACAAACCATTCGCCACGGCGACCCTGGGCGAAGGCGAGCGCAAACTGGAGAACATCGGCGTGATTGCCTGGAAGCAGGACCTGACCACCGGCGACGGCAAGCTGCTGGGCAAATTCAGCGACGGCAAGCCGGCTATGGTTGAAAAAACGCACGGCAAGGGCAAGGCCGTTTTGTTCGCCTTCCTGCCCGGCCAGGAGTATCTGCGTAAAGCTTTACCCTTGCAACCGACAGACCGCGGCAGCTGTGACAGCAGTTTTACGCACTTCATTCCCACCGCCATGGACCCCGCCTTGCGCCGGGCTTTGGTGGACGACTTCCTGCCGGCGGACTTTGTGAGACCCGTGTCATGCAGCGAAGCTCTGGTTGAAAGCACTTGTATTGACACGCTCAAGCCTGTGCGTCGCCTGGCAGTGACGCTGATCAACTACAGCGGGAAACCGGTTCCGCAGCTGACAGTGACGATTCACGGCGTGACCAAAGCGTCCAAGTTGCGGTCGGTGGAACAAGCCAAGCTGGAATACAAAACTGAAAACGGCAACCTCGTAGTGACACTGCCGCTCGATGTAGCGGATATGTTGCTGATAGAGCTTTAATCCGGCAGAAATAAAAAGGCGCGCCGGACTTTCGTCCGCCGCGCCTTTGCGTACCGTTCTTGCGCCGGGGCTACTCGGTTTTGCTGCCCTTTTCTCCCGGATGCCAGTCCTCGTTGGACTTGGTGCTGAACGCTGCATCCAACACACCAGCCAGATCGCCAAGATCTTCGCCAGGGCCAAGGCCTTGGAGCATCTCGTCTTTGACGACGAAGTCTGCGTCGGACACCGCCGCCGCTTTAATGCTCAGTCCGATCTTACGCTCGACCTCGTCGATGCGCACGACACGCGCCTGAACTTCCTGACCAAGCTTGATGACATCCTTGACCTTCTCAACCCGCTCTTCGCTGATCTGGGAAATGTGCACCAGCCCGTCAATTCCATCTTCCAGCTCCACGAAAGCGCCGAAGGAAGCGAGCTTGGTGACTTTGCCTTTGACCATCTGGCCGATTTTGTAGCGCGCGGCAATCGAGGACCATGGATCATCTAAAGCCTGCTTGAGGCCGAGGCTGATGCGCTGGTTGTCCGGATCCACTTCCAGCACAACGGCGTTGATCTTGTCGCCCTTTTTGAGAACTTCGGAGGGGTGATTGACCTTGCGTGTCCACGACATATCCGAGACGTGCACCATGCCGTCAATTCCATCCTCCAGCTCGATGAAGGCCCCGTAGCTCGTGAGGTTACGCACCGTGCCGCTGACGCGGGTGCCGATCGGATAGCTGCCGCGCACACCGTCCCAGGGATTTTCCTCCATTTGGCGCATGCCCAAACCGATTTTCTGGTCGGTTTTGTTCACGGTCAGCACGACAATCGCCACGCTCTCGCCAACCTTGAGCACATCCGAGGCGCGCACCACACGCTTGGTCCATGAAATTTCCGAGACATGCACCAGGCCTTCGACTCCCGATTCCAGCTCGATGAATGCGCCGTAGGGCATCAGGCTGACGACCTTGCCGCGCAGCCGGCTGCCGACGGGGTACTTGTTCTCGATATTGTCCCAGGGGTTCTGCTGCTTCTGCTTGAGGCCAAGCGAAACCCGTTCCTTTTCCAGGTTCACATCGAGCACCATGACATCGATCGGTTCGCCAACCTTGACGAGTTCCGATGGATGGTTGAGACGGCCCCAGCTCATATCGGTGATATGCAGCAGCCCATCCATGCCGTCGAGATCCACAAACACACCGAAATCGGTGATGTTCTTGACCACGCCCGGACGCAACTGGCCAACCTTCAAATCGGTCAGCAATTCGCGTTTACGGCCGCGGCGCTGATCCTCAAGCAATTCACGGCGTGAAATAACAATGTTTTTGCGGTCGGTGTTGATCTTGATGATTTTGAACTCGAACTCGCGGTTGAGGTAATCGTCCGGATTCTGCACCGGCACAATGTCAACCTGAGAGCCCGGAAGGAAGGCCTCGATGCCATCCACATCCACCAGCAACCCGCCACGCACGCGGCCCTGAACCATGCCCTTGACAACCGAACCTTCTTTGCAGTTGGCCACCACGCGGTTCCAGCGCTGCTGTTCCTTGGCCCGCTGATAGCTCAGCTTGATCGTGCCGGTCTCGTCGTCCATGCTTTCGATCAGCACGTCATGCACGTCGCCGGGCTTAAGATCTGCAATTTCCTTGAATTCAACGAGAGGAATGATGCCTTCGGATTTCGATCCGATATCAACCACGACATCTTCACCGCAGATTTCCAGGATTTTTCCCGGAATCACAGAACCTTCCGTAAGGTTCTTCATGGTATCCGCGTAGAGTTTTTCCATCGCCACGCGTTCCAGGTCCACGGGAATGGCGGCGGCAGCGGCGGCAGCGGCAGCGGCGCGCTTGGTAAGTTTTTTCTTTTCAGTCATAGGTTTAGTTGTTGGTTTGCTCATTATTTGGGTTCCACGGGCTACCCTACCCGCCCGCCAGCCTTTTGTGGATGGTTTCGCAGGGGGCCCACCGTCAAGAGCAGGTATATTTGACAGAATCCACGGCGTCAGGCAAGCATTAAAATTGAAAAAATGCATGAATCATAAATACCGCAGCGACTTGTCCGGGAGCGGGTGAGTAAGGTAGGTTAGCGCCCATGGACAACCTTCCGGCCATTGAGCGTTTCGTAGAGTGCCTGCGCCAGGCGATTGCAACAGGGCGCCTGATCAAGGCTTCCTTCAGCGGGTATTGCGGGGCGGACCCCGGGCTGCGCAAGGTTCATGCACGCCCCGTGTCAATCAAGGCAGGCCTGCGGCTGCAGATGGTCTATCGCTATGCGACGCGCGATGTGACGCGCAACTTTACAATGGAGCAAGCAGGCGGTCTGCTGGAGGCCCTGCTGAGCGACGGCTTTCAAAATGCGCACCTGCTGGCGACCGATCAAAGCGCGACGCTGGAACGGCACGCGGGGCATCGCGACTCGCTGATGATACGACCTGGCACGCATGCAGCTCCGCCATCCTGTGCGCACGATCACCAGAAACAGCGCCCGGTCAACGCGCTACTGGCGGGATGGCTGTGCGGCCTGGGAATTACCGATGGCAATGGCTCAGTGCGCAAGGAGATGCAGTCCAAGTTCCGGCAGATCAACAAATTCGTGGAAATCTTGCGTGGCCTGCTGGAGGCGGCAGCGCTGACCCCGGAGCCGGAGCTTGCTCCGCCGGGGAGTGCGGACGCGCCTGCGTCACTGCGGCTTGTGGATATGGGTTGCGGCAAGGGCTATCTGACATTCGCAGCTTACGATTGGTTGCGCGGGCATGGCTGGCCGCATCTGGAAGCGCTGGGCGTGGAGTCCCGTGCGGAATTGGTGACGCTGACCAACCGCGTGGCGGAAGAGCACGGGCTGAACGGCTTGCGCTTCCGTCAGGGCGCTATCGCCGACATGCCGCCCGTCCGCTCCGACATCCTGATGGCGTTACACGCCTGCGACACGGCCACCGACGACGCAATCGCCTGCGGGGTGCAGTCGAATGCCGCGCTGATTCTCGTGGCTCCCTGTTGTCACAAGGAACTGCGCCCCGCGCTACGTCCACCGCCAGCGCTGGCAGCGGCGTTGCAGCACGGGATTATGCGCGAGCGTCAGGCGGAGTTTGTCACCGACGCGCTACGTGCCGGATTACTGGAGTGGGCCGGATATGAAACGCGGGTGTTCGAATTTGTAGCAACTGAGCATACGGCCAAAAACCTCATGATTGCGGCAGTCAAAAAACGCCTGCCACCCGACATCCACAGCGCAGCGCGGCGCGTGCGGGAGCTGGCGGCATTCTACGGCATCGAGCGCCAGGCGCTGGCGGCGCGGCTGGGGTTCGATCTTCTGGCGCCTACAATCCCACAGCCTTGAAGGTCCGGTTAACGTCGCGGAAGTGTACGTCAAGCGCAAACGCTTTGTTCAGGTCCGCCGGCGCGATCTTGCCCATCAGTTCCGGGTCTGCGGCTACGAGGTCACGCAATTCCGCGCCGGTTTCCCAGGCCTTCATGGCGTGCTGCTGCACCTGCCGGTAGGCCACTTCGCGGCTGACGCCCTTTGTGGTCAGCAGCAGAAGCAGCTGTTGCGAGTGGACCAGACCATGCGTCAGGTTCAGGTTTTGCAACATACGCTCCGGAAAAACGCGCAAATTTTCGATCAGCTTCGCGAGCTGGCTCAGCATGTGATCCAACGCGATCGTGCTGTCAGGCAGGATAATGCGCTCGACCGAGGAGTGCGAGATGTCGCGCTCATGCCAGAGCGCCACATCCTCCAGGGCGGCCATGGCGTTGCCGCGGATCACACGCGCCAGCCCGCAAAGCTTTTCGCCTGTGATCGGGTTTTTCTTATGCGGCATGGCCGACGAGCCTTTTTGCTGCTTGCCGAAGTACTCCTCGACTTCATGCACTTCGGTTCGCTGGAGGTGGCGGAACTCCTGCGCCCAGCGTTCAACCGAGGCTGCCACGAGCGCCAGGGTCGTCATGTACTCGGCGTGGCGGTCGCGCTGCAGAACCTGAGTGGAGATAGCGGCCGGTCGCAGCTTGAGCTTCCGGCAAACGTAGGCTTCGACGGCGGGATCGAGGTGGGCGTGGGTTCCAACGGCGCCCGAAAGCTGCCCGACGCGCACCGTCTGGCGGGCCGTTTCGAGCCGCTCCAGAGCGCGGCCAAACTCGTCGTAGCAGACCGCCATCTTGAGCCCGAAGGTGATCGGCTCGGCGTGAATGCCGTGCGAGCGGCCGATCATCGGGGTGAACTTAAAGCGGCGCGCCTTGGCTGCAGCCGCCTTGCGGACAGCCTTTACGCCGGCAATCAGCAGGTCCGCGGCGTTCACCATCTGCACGGCAAGCGCGGTATCGAGCACGTCGGAGCTTGTCAGTCCCTGATGAATAAAGCGCGCCGCAGGCCCTACGTGCTCGGCCACGTTGGTCAGAAAGGCGATTACGTCGTGATTGACCTCGCGTTCGATTTCGAGGATGCGCGGAAGTTCAAAAGCGGCCTTGGCCTTGATCTGCGCCAGATCCGCCGCAGGCACCTCCCCGCGTCTGGCCATCGCCTCACAGGCCAGAATTTCGATCCGCAGCCAGATGGCGAATTTGTTTTCGTCGGCCCAGATCGCCCCCATCTCAGGCCCGGTATAGCGTGGTATCATATCATCCGTTCTTGCGTTGAAAGTCCCGCATGAATGCCGCCAGCGCATCTATTCCGGCCAGCGGGAAGGCGTTGTAAATCGAGGCCCTTATACCACCGACTGCGCGATGGCCTTTGAGACCCTTCATGGCCTGTTTGGAAGCTTCCTTGACGAACTGCTCCTCCAGCGCTTCGCCCGGCAGCCGAAAGGTGACGTTCATATTGCTGCGGCACTCCGGAGCGGCGGTGCCGCGATAGAATCCGCCACTGCCATCAATGGCAGCGTAAAGTTTTGCGGCCTTTTCGCGGTTTTGACGGTACAGATTCGCGGCGCCCATGGCTTTGATCCAGCGGGTGACGAGCATGAGAATATAGATGCCGAAGGTTGGCGGCGTGTTATAGAGGGAGTTTTCCTCCAGGTGCGTTGCGTAACGCAGCATGCTGGAAAGCGTTGCCGGTGACCGCGCGGCCAGGTCCTTGCGGATTACGACCATGCAGAGGCCCGACGGACCAAGGTTTTTCTGCGCTCCGGCGTAGATTAATCCAAACTGGTTGGCATCGAAGGGGCGGGAGAGAATATCCGAAGACATATCGGCCACCAGCGGCGCCTCAGTACGGGGGAAGTCCCACCACTCTGTGCCGTCAATGGTCTCGTTGGTCGTCATGTGAACATACGCTGCGCCCGGGGTCAGTACGAGTTCGCCGGGCGTGGGGATGCGGGCAGGGCTGGCCTTGCTGACATCGGCCGCCAGATGCACCTTGCCGATGAGCTTGGCCTCCTTAACGGCCTTTCCGGACCAGGCTCCGGTATGGATGTAGTCGGCCGTCTGACCCGCTCCGAGCAGGTTCATAGGCAGCATGGCAAATTGCAGGCTGGCACCGCCTTGCAGAAAAAGCACCTCGTGATCAGCGTCAAGCTGCAGCAGGGACTTCACGTTAGCGACGGCCTCCTGATGGACCGCATCATATTCCTTGCCGCGGTGGCTATGCTCCATGATGGACATGCCGCTGCCTTGAAAGTCCAGCATTTGATCGCGCGCCTCTTCCAAAACCTCGACCGGCAACCCCGCTGGACCAGCTCCAAAATTGAATACTCTCGACATACTGAACCTCCCGTTGTTAGGCATCCGCAGCCTAGTTCATATCCGCAGTGCTCGACAAGTGAATATTGAGAAAGGCTGCTGCAGTAAAGTCTTTCAGGTTGCTGGCAGCGTGCTGGCCCAGCAATCCAAGCCGCTATGCGCCGTTGCCAGCCAGCGTGGTAATTGCCGGCAAAGAGGCGCTGGCTCCAGATGCGAACTTGAGAGCGCCGCGAGTGAAATCCAGCGGAACCTGATCCAATCCTCCTCGGACTCGGGATCGGCGGCTGACGACAAGGCTGGACAAGTCACCACAAAAACGAAATTAACCTCGCAATGGGCCCGGCTTTTCTGCCGGTAGGTGTGCTCCACCGCTCCCAAAAAACGCCCGACTTTGGCGCTCACGCCAAGTTCTTCCCGCCACTCCCGCGCCAGCGCCGTCGCGGCGGCTTCGCCGAACTCAACATGCCCGCCGGGAAGAAAAACATTATCCGCCCCCCGCCCCTGACACACCAATATGCGCCCCCGCCGTACCAGCACGCCGCGGACCAGGACTTCAATTTGTTTGTTCGACATGGCCGCTTCCTTCCCGTAAAGCCAGGACATCGCCCGCTAGAAACAACGATCCGCAGATCACCACCGCAGCGCCTTCTGCCGCCGCCCAAACTCGCGCCGCCGCCAGCGCGTCAGGCAGAGCCTGAGCCGCATCGACCGGCCAGCCGCGCGCCCGGACCAGCGCCGCCAGCGCTCCGGGGGTCTGGCCGCGCGGGTGCGAGAGCGGCACTGTCCAGACCTTCCGCACAGGCAGATCGAGCGCTCGCAGGAACCCCGCGGCGTCCTTGTCCTCGCACATACCGAACAGCAGCGCCACCGGCCGTCCTTTCAATAAATCGTGCAGCGCCACACTCAGCGCATGCGCGGCATCGGGATTGTGCGCGCCGTCCAGAATCGTCGGCGGGGCGGTCTCCAGCACCTGCATGCGGCCCGGCCAGCGTACCGCAGCCAACCCTTTGCGCAGCACCGCTGGCGCCACCGCCGGCAATCCCTCCACCGCCAGCGTTTCGAGCGTCGTCAGCACCGTCGCC
>SESG01030335.1_pt1 | contig 14934 bp, 15 predicted proteins | sample 3171421 | NCBI WGS metagenome assembly SESG01 (sample SAMN10866946, study PRJNA518727) | freshwater metagenome | biome: subpolar coniferous forest; feature: holomictic lake; material: water; isolation source: holomictic Lake 227, 6 m and 8 m depth | place: Canada: near Kenora, Ontario | collected... | reverse complement strand
ATGCTTTTACTTCTGAAACTATCTGCTGCATTTGATAAAGCTTGTTTTCCCCTGTTTTCCTGATTTTCAGTTCAATGTTTCCCGCAGCAAGGTTCTTTTGTCCAATAGTAATTCGAATGGGAATGCCGATCAAATCAGCATCTTTAAATTTAACGCCGGCTCTCTCATCGCGTTCATCCAATATTACCTCTATGCCGCAATCAAGCATCTCAGCATAAATACTTTCCGCGGCCTTCATTATATCATCTTCATTAATATTTACCGGAGTAATAATTACCTGATACGGCGCCAGAGGCATGGGCCAGATAATCCCGTTTTCATCGAAATTCTGCTCAATGCAGGCGGCAACTGTGCGGCCAATACCGATGCCGTAGCATCCCATAATCATGATCTTTTCCTGGCCGTCTTTATCCAGAAAAACGGCTTTCATTGCTTTGCTATACTTTGTACCCAGCTTAAATACGTGACCTACTTCAATACCACGCGCAAATTTAATTTCACCGCCGCAACGGGGACAAGAATCGTTTTCCTGTACAACGCGCAAATCGGTAAAGGCTTCGACACTAAAATCTCTGCCAATATTCACATTTTTCAAATGATAGTCTTCTTTATTGGCGCCGGTTACAAAATTGGTCATATTCATTATGGAATAATCGGCAATTACGCGTGTTTTAATTTTCACGGCTCCGGCAAATCCACGTGGCGCTCCGGTTGCCTTCAAAATCATTTCATCATCGGCAAGTTCCAGTTCCGCCGCTCCCAGATAATTTTTAACTTTGATTTCGTTAACATCCTGATCACCACGAATAAGCACAGCGCAGGCCTTCCCGTCAGCATTGAAAATCAGCGTTTTCACAATATCCTGCGGCTGGACTTTTAAAAATACGCTAACTTCTTCAATTGTCCGCGCATTCGGTGTATGGACAGATTCAAAAGCCGACCAATCCTTTTCCGATATTTTTTTCTTTTCCGGTTCTCCAATTTCGGCTTTTTCCAGATTAGCGGCATAAGCACATTTCCCACAAAAGACGATGGCATCTTCACCGGAATCGGCCATAACCATGAACTCATGCGAATACTTCCCGCCAATGCTGCCCGAATCAGCCTCCACTGGACGGAATTTTAAACCACAGCGGTTGAAAATATTATTATAGGCAACAAACATTTTATCATAACTTTTTTCCGCGCCCACCTCATCAGCATCATAACTATACGCGTCCTTCATCCCGAATTCGCGGCAACGCATTACGCCAAAGCGCGGACGAACTTCATCCCGAAATTTAGTCTGAATCTGATAAAGGTTACGTGGTAATTGCCGGTAAGTTTTTATATCATTTCGGATCAAATCGGTGATTACCTCTTCATGTGTCGGACCAAGGCAGTATTCGCGTTCATGGCGATCACGAAACCTCAAAAGTTCCTTACCATAATGCACCCAACGACCTGATTCCTGCCAGAGTTCTACTGGTTGAACCATCGGCAAGTGTACTTCCTGCGCCCCTGCCCTATTCATCTCTTCGCGAACAATCTGTTCTACCTTGCGAATAACCCGATACCCCAAAGGAAGATACGAATATATGCCACTGGTTAATTTCCTGATCATCCCAGCCCGAATCATCAACTGGTGGCTGGACACCTCCGCATCGGAAGGAATCTCTCTTGCTGTGGGCAAGTGCATTTCCGAATAACGCATTAAACCTCCTTATTTTCCTCATCCATTAATTTTATCTCTTCGAGTAGTACTGTAACAAAATCGCTTTCTTCAACCTTTTTATACGCCACTCCATTTTTAAAAAGCATCCCGAATCCCTTACCACCGGCAATCCCAATATCCGCGTCAGCAGCCTCTCCGGGCCCATTCACCACACAACCCATCAAAGCGACTTTTAAATATTGTTTCCTGCCTGTCAGCGCCTTTTCAACTTTTTCGGTAAGGCCCAAAAGATCAATCTGGCAGCGTCCGCACGTAGGGCAGGAAACTATATCCGGACCAACCTGCCTTATTTTTAAGGCGCGTAGAATACTATAAGCGACAGGAATTTCTAATGCCGGACTGCCTGTAACTGAAACCCGAATTGTATCACCAATACCATCATACAGAAGAGTTCCGATACCTAGAGCCGATTTAATTGCGGCATCAACTAACGTTCCCGCCTCGGTAACACCTAGATGCAGAGGATAATCAGTTTTATCGGCAATAGCCTGATAAGCATCAATCATGGTGGTTACATCAGATGATTTCAACGACAATTTAATCCGGTCAAACCCCATATCCTCAAACATTTCAATATTACGCATCGCACTGATGCATAAGGCTTCCGCGGTTGCTCCGCCATGTTCCGCAACCAAATCTTTCTCCAAAGAGCCTGAATTCACGCCAATACGGATCACAGTTTCCCGTTCTTTGGCCACTTGAACAACTTCACGTATTTTATCTTTGGCGATATTGCCGGGATTAATCCGAATGCCATCAGCTCCGTTTTTTATAGCATCAATCGCCAATTGATAATGAAAATGAATATCAGCAATGAGCGGAATAGTAATTCTCTTTTTAATTAACGGAATCGCCTCTACGGCTTCGTTATCGGGCACGGCAATACGGATGATCTCGCAACCAAGTTCTTCGAGTGCGTGGATTTGCGCTACAGTTGCCTCCACATCGCGAGTATCTGTGTTTGTCATAGATTGGACGACAACAGGCGCTCCGCCGCCTATCTGCACATTACCAAGACTGATCTCTCTTGTTTTTCGTCTCTTAATTGAAGATAAATGCGCCACAGGAACCAGCTTTCCGATCGTATACTTGTGATTGATTTATAACATGAGAACTAATGTTGAGCAATGGGTAATTTGTCTGGAACATGTTAAGATATTGCGGGATAAAATTATTTTCCCTGCCAGCAATGCAGACAGAGTTGGTCTGCGGGAAGACCGATTGCCGCTATCATATCGTCAATGGCCTGATATTTGAGGGATGTTACATTTATATCTTTTCTAATCCAGTCAATCATCTTTGCGTGCTTTGCCGAATTGGTGTCCAGGTAATCCTCCGGGTTGTCAATCTCTTTGCCTTCCAGCGCCAGAATAGCTTTCCGGCAAGCAAGCTCCGTTGTAGATCTTGTTGATGCAGCATAAATACAAGGAAACATCAGTGGAGGACATGCGGGACGCACGTGAATTTCCTTTGCGCCATTGTCCCATAATTTTTTTATTGTATAGTTTTTTAATTGTGTGCCACGCACAATAGAGTCATCACAAATTATCATACGATTGCCCTTGATTATTTCACGCACGGCAATGAGTTTCATCGTGGCTACAAGATCTCTAATTTCCTGAGTAGGCGGGGTGTAACTGCGGCCGTAACCAGGAGTATATTTCACGAGCGGCCTTCGATAAGGGATACCTGATTCCATCGCGTAACCAACGGCATGACCAACACCGGAATCCGGCACACCGGTAACAAAATCAGCTTGGACGTTATCGCGTTTGGCTAAATATCTGCCGCACATCTCCCTTGTTTTTTCAACACTGATGCCTTCGTAAGTCGATGATGGAGAACCCGTATATATCCATAGAAAAGCACAGACTTGCTTTTCCTGCCCTTCCGGCTTCATTTGTGAGACGCCGTCTGCCGTCAAAAGTAATATTTCACCGGGCCCGATAAATTGAATCAACTCATAACCCAGATTTTCAAACGAGCTTGCCTCTGTCGCTACAACATAGGATTTTTTGGTTAAATCATTACTTTTTCCCACAGCCAGAGGGAAACGGCCATACTTGTCGCGCGCCGCATAAATCCCCTGTTCACTCATGACTAACACGCAAATAGACCCTTCAATAATACCGCGCATGGAAGCTATTCCTTCCACTATATTATCTCCGCGATTAATCAGACAGGCTACAAGTTCCGCGTTATTAACGCCACCGCCGGTAACTTCACTAAAAGAAATCCCCTCGTTAAGAAGCTCTCCTACCAACGCGTTTTTGTTTGTGATGAGACCTGTTGCCACAACAGCGTAGACACCAAACTTGGAACGGAAGATCAGAGGCTGGGGAGACTCATCATCAATCGCGCCAATGCCGAAATGACCCTCCATCTTTTTATAGTCATCAACAAAACGTGATTTGAATTGTGCCTGTGAAATACCGTGAATAGTATTATAAAAACCCTTGGGTCCAAATACAGCCATCCCGCCATTTTCTGTCCCCAGGTGCGAATGATAATCCGTTCCGTAAAACAGAGTCTGCACACAGCTTTGATCTGATACTACTCCGAAAATACCGCCCATTTTGTCCTTCCTTTATATCTAGTCCAACTTCGCTATTGCATTTTTAATTCTTTTCACGCCTTCTTCGATATTTTTTAGCGAAGTGGCGTACGATAAGCGGATATGATCATCGCTGCCAAATGCAGCCCCGGGAACTGTAGCCACGTTTGCCTCATCAAGCAGATAATCAATTAACTCCGTTGAACCAATTATTTTCTTGCCTTTATAGGAGCGCCCATAAACACCGGATACGTTCGGAAATACATAAAAAGCGCCTTCCGGTAATAAACATTTTACATCCGGAATGTCATTGAGAGCGGCAACGATAACATCTCTTCTTTTCTGGAACTCACCTACCATCATCGTAACGATGCTTTGATCGCCGCTTAGTGCCTCGACCGATGCTTTTTGTGAAATAGAGGTCGGATTGGACGTATTTTGACTCTGAATCTTGTTTACAGCCGCAATTATTTCTTCAGGCCCTGCAGCATAGCCGATTCTCCAGCCGGTCATCGCATAAGCTTTGGATACTCCATTGACTACGATTGTCCTGTCTTTTAATTTACTCTCTACAGAGGCGATATTGGCAAAAGGATATTTCGTATAAAGAATCTTTTCGTAAATATCGTCTGTTATTATTAATATATCTTCATTAAGAAGAACGGCGGCGATAGCTTTTAATTCTTCCGAAGAATACGCAGCTCCTGTCGGGTTGGAAGGTCCGTTAATAATAAGGGCACGCGTATTAGGCGTTATCGCGGCCTTTAATTGCTGAGGGTTAATTTTAAATCCGTCTTTCTCCAGCGTGTTTAAAATTACCGGTGTTCCGCCAGCCAGAACTACTATATCAGGATAGGATACCCAGTACGGTGCGGGAATGATTACTTCATCGTCCGCTTCAAACAAGGCCTGCGCTAGATTATATAAAGAATGTTTGGCGCCGCAGGATACAACAATCTGCGAGCGTTTGTATTCAAGAGAATTATCTCTTTTTAACTTGTTTATAATTGCGTCTTTTAATTCATCAGTGCCACCGACAGGTGTATATTTAGTGAACCCGGCCTCAATTGCTTTAATGGCGGCTTGCTTGATATTGGCCGGTGTATCAAAATCCGGCTCACCTGCGCCAAACCCAATGACATCTCTTCCTTCTGCTTTTAAAGCATTTGCTTTAGCAGTAATGGCTAACGTTTCTGATGGTTTAATTTTCGCAACTCTTGATGCTAGTCTCATAGGCTACCTCTTGACATTACTGAATTTTTCCATCAGCCCGCGGTGGACATTATCTGTTATCAGACCTTTTACTGATCCACCCATACTGGCCACTTCTTTGATCAGCTTAGAACTAGAATAAAACCATTTAAATCCGCTCATAAGAAATACTGTTTCCACTTCCCTTGTTTGCCGCCTGTTCATCAAAGCCATTTGAAACTCGTATTCAAAATCAGAGACGGCCCGCATTCCCCGTAATATTACACTGGCGCCTGAGCTTTTCAAATAATCCACAAGTAATCCACTATGACTATCCACCTTGACTCCGGGATTTTCACTGAATATTTCGCGAATAAATTTTTCTCTTTCTTCCACAGAAAAAAGATAAGACTTATTCGGATTATAAGCGACTAGGACAATGACTTCATCAAACAACCTTATTCCTCTTTTGATAAGATCAACATGTCCATTTGTAATCGGATCAAAAGAACCCGGATAAATTGCGATCCTGTTGGCAAATTTTTCTTGCGTCATTTCTGCTCCACCTTTAAAAAAGAAATGGCATTATCACCATATTTTCTTTGATCGATTTGTTGCCAAACGGTTTCTCCGCTGACACTTTCTGCTAAAACCGAGTTCAAATCTTCTCTGATCGAATGTTGAATTACTATCAGAGCGTCCTGGTTAAAAACCGGATACTTTTTCAATAACTTTATTGTTGTTTCCACTAACCCCTTGTTGTATGGCGGATCTGCAAAGACAATATCAAACTTACAATTTTTCCTAAAAAGATCGTTTAAACCTGACCGGACATCGGCGTTTATTACGCGACATTTCTTTTCAAATCCACAGCTCTCAATATTCTTTTGCGCAACCGAGGCTAGAATTTTATCTTTTTCGATAAAGCAAACTTCTTTTGCTCCGCGGCTGGCGGCCTCCAAACCAACGCTACCTGAACCGGCAAAAAGATCGAGAAAATATTTATCAACTACATCGCCCAATAAATTTAAAAGAGCTTCGCGTAAAAAATCAGAAGTAGGCCTGTCTTTGGATCCGGCAGGAAAATTTAGCGTTCTCCCTTTAGCCATTCCCCCGATTATGCGCATAATTTTCCGTAGTCAAATTAGAGCCCTGAATTATTTATCATGCTCAGTATGCCCTATATTTTTCTTTTCTTTTACCCTTTGGCTTATTTTATCCCCGAACTTAGCTACCCACCAAATAGGGCCGGAAATCGCGTATCCAACCATAATCACAAAAGCCATAATCTCCGGCTTGTAGTAGATGACTAACAAAATACCAACAACAATCAGGATAAAAGTAAAGGGCACGCGGGAACGCAGATTCATCCCCTTGAAGCTGTAATATTTAACGTTACTGACCATTAGCATTGCTAACACTATAACAGAGTACGTTATATACGAATTATGAAATTTTCCTTCACTGCCGATAAAATAAAAAAATATGACTGTAGTGGCGATGACAGAAGCTGCCGCAGGAATTGGCAGGCCGTTAAATACTTTGCTGTCAATTATACCGATCTGTATATTGAAACGTGCCAATCTAAGGGCGCCGCAAGCAACAAATAAAAATCCGGCCATCCAGCCCAGTTTGCCATCCGACGACATTACCCAGACATAAGCCAGTAATGCAGGAGCTACTCCAAATGCTATCAAATCCGACAGTGAATCGTATTCCGCGCCAAATTTACTTGTTGTATTTGTCAGCCTGGCAATGCGGCCATCAAGCCCGTCAAAAACAAGGGAAACTAAAATTGCTAGGGCAGCAATGTAATATTTTTCCTGGACGGAAGCGATAATGGAATAGAAACCGAAGAACAAGCTGGCCGTAGTCAAAAGGTTGGGTAATAAAAAAATCCCTTTTTTGAGGCGCATATTTTTTATTCGCAGCTCTTTAGTCATGATAAATACCCCAAAGTTGATTTACCGGCTCTCACCTTATCTCCGAGATTAACTGAAATTTTTGAATCTTCAGGCAAATAGACATCCACGCGTGAACCAAAACGAATCAAACCAAATCTTTCACCTTTTAAAACCTTTGTGCCTATATTGATCCAGCAGACAATCCGGCGAGCGATAAGGCCGGCAATCTGCACAACCCAGATTTCCCGGCCATCTTCAGTGCGGATCATCACCTCATTGCGTTCATTATCCTTCGATGCTTTATCCAGATTAGCGGAGAAAAACTTCCCTTTGTGATAATTGATTTTTTCAATTTTTCCGGGATAAGGCGCCCGATTAACATGGACGCTTAAGACATTCATAAAAATGCTTATTTTTTTGAATTTACCGGCAATAGTTCCTTTCATATCAACATTCTCTATCTTGATTACTTTGCCATCGGCAGGAGAAATAACCAATTTTTCTTCGTCTCGAAAAGACCTTTCCGGATTGCGGAAAAACCAAACAATAAAGAATGTTATGGCCGCCATTAAAATTATTAGTAAGCAAATGCCGGAAAAAGAAATTAAAATAGTAAGGACTAGGGAAATGAGGATAAAAGGATAACCTTCTTTAGCGATAATGCTATCATGTTTCATAAATTATTTATCTTCCTTTATACTATTTTGAGCTAATTATTACACCAAAACGGCAAAATAAAGAATCAATATGTATTCCAAAAAGTTACTCACCATCTGAGCTCCTTGGTAACAAACGCGGTTCAGTTGATATATTAATTGGGTTGCGTTGTCAATTAATCTTTGATTTTCAATTACTAATTACCGCGACTGATTTTTGAAGTTTTGACCATAAAAACAATCTTGACATTGTGTCAGTCATATCAGGTAATTACTGGTAATTAAATCGTTTCAGGAAAAAGGCATCGGCATTACTACAAATTCTGATTAGTTCCTGTGTTCCCGGAAAGCTTCACACTTGAATATTCTATCTTTAAGAGTAGATTTCGAATAATATTCGTGTTAGCCATCTTTTCAAATTTCTGATATTACTTATTTATTAAGGAGGAAATGTCATTGAAGTATCTGGTAATCAACGGAAATCCATACCGCGACAAAAGGGAGCTGGATCATTACATCGACAGTCTTTTTGCCGGAATAAAGTCAGCCGGACATGAAGTTCAATCACTTGTCCTCAGAGATATGAAGATCAAACCATGCAAGGGTTGCTTCAGCTGCTGGGTCAAGAATCCGGGCAACTGCATAATCCAGGATGATGGTAATGAAGTAGCCAGGCAATACATAGCATCCGACCATGTAATCCTTGCGTCACCTCTGATTATGGGATTTTTAAGCTCTCTTTTGAAAGACGCAATGGACAGGAACATCCCCCTTGTTCACCCACATCTTGAAGAAGTGGACAGCGAAGTGCATCATAAGAAGCGATACGACAAGTATCCGGTCATTTCATTTCTGCTGGAAAAGGAATCCTTCACCGATGCCGAAGACATAGCCATCGTAACCGGAATTTTCCAGAGAGAAGCTATCAATGTCAGATCCTCACTAGGTTTTGTCCGGTTCATCGAAACACCCATAGAGGAGGTTCTTCATGCGCTTAACATTTATTAACGGTTCCCCCCGTGGGAATAAAAGCAACACCGGCAGACTTATGGATCATTTTATTCGTGGTTTCCTGGAGACAGCAGGCAACACTTGCGATATCGAATACCTGACAAAGAACAGAAACAATCTTCCGGCTCTCGCGGAAAAATTCGCCACAGCGCAGGACATTATCATTGGCTTTCCGCTATATGTTGATGCCATGCCCGGGAGCGTAAAAGAATTCTTCGAAATCCTTGAGTCCTACATGGGCAAAGTGAACAATACGGCTCTTGGATTTGTTATACAGTGCGGTTTTCCCGAAACTTCTCACACCAGACCTATTGAAAAGTACTGCGAAAAATTCTCCCGCAGAATGGGCTGCCGCTACCTGGGCTCTATTTTAAAAGGCGGTTGCGAGGGGCTCGATATTCAGCCCGGCTTTTTGACCGACAAGTACTATTCTAATTTTTACCTGCTCGGCGTGGAATTCGGGAAGACAGGCAAACTAGACGGGATCATACTTGGAAAACTCGCCCGTCCGGAACACCTGAGCGCCGAAAATATGGCCAACGTTATCCCTTTTATCAATCAGGGTTTATGGGATGCCCAGATGGAAAAGAACGGTGCCCTAGACAGAAGCTTCACCAAACCACTAATTCCATGAAATCGTCATGTCATTTATTTATCTAATCTGGTAGATGGAGAACAAAATATGAAAAAGATAATAATTAACTTTTAGGGAGTAACCATATTGAAATATTCATATCTGACATTAAGATTAATTTTGTTTATAGCCGTAATCATTGCCGGTACCGGTATCGGAAACGCGCAATTATTGTCGCACAAATCCGTTGGGCAAACTTTGGTTGACGCAGTCAAAGTAAAAGGGCCGCTGACTTTTTGCAATGAACCGGTACCTTTGAATGAAACTGATATCAAAGAGAGGCTGGAGCGAGAAATGCTCTTATCTCTGGATAACAACGATGATGTCATTTTGTGGCTCAAACGCGCCAACCGGTATTTTCCTCATATTGAGAAAGTCCTGAAAGAAAAGTCTCTGCCCGACGATTTAAAATACATCGCCATTGCCGAAAGCGCGCTAAAACCTCATGCGGCTTCCAATAAGGCAGCGGTCGGTTATTGGCAATTTATTGAAAGCACCGCCACCAAATACGGAATGAAAATAAGTAACGATATAGATGAGCGCCGAAATCTTATTAATTCTACAGAAGCCGCAACAAATTATCTCAATACTCTTTATTCTCTCTTCGGATCATGGACACTTGCCGCTGCTGCCTATAACATGGGAGAAGAAGGCCTGAAAACGGAAATTTTAATGCAAAAGGCAAATAACTACTATCAGCTTTATTTAAACCAGGAAACTTCGAGATATGTTTTCCGAATCCTGGCAGCAAAAATCATCATGTCCAATCCGGAAAAATATGGGTATAATCTAGCAAGAGGAGATCTTTATTCCGAGGTACAATTTGATCGTGTGGAAATAATAGTAAGAGAATCAGTCCCGCTTTATATTATTGCTCAAGCGGCAAAAACATATTTTAAAGTAATCAAAGATATGAACCCGCATTTTACAAGCTATTATTTGCCGGCGGGTAAACATAAAGTGTTGATACCCAAAGGCGCGGCTGCGGGTTTTTCCGAACGTTTCGATACTATGATGTCCCAATGGCAAGCCGAGAAAAAAGAACGTATTTATATTTTTAAAAAAAATGATAATCTGTCTAATGTTGCCTCTCGGTTCGATGTTTCAGTAAAAGCAATAAGGTTATGGAACGGGATAAGCACTGGCAAAAATATTTCGCCGGGAAGCAAAATTTTTATCTTCTCCAGTAAATTCCAGCAGGCTAATACGGCTGAGGTTGGTGATACACAAGATCCGGCTCCAGACTCGCCCTAAAGTAATTGTTTTACTGTGCAGAAACCATTCGTTGTTATTTGACGTAAAAGAATAAATGCCTGAATTCGGGAAGTATATACGCTTGCATCATGGAATCGCTATTCTTATTAGCAAGCTGCCTGAAACCATAATCTATAACTTATAATAATCAACAATAAATCTGCATGTCTATCTAAATATCTATCTTTTTGTTGTTGTTTTTCTCTTATATTTATTATAAGTATTTCATAATGTTAATCGCTTAATCGTGTGGGTGAAATCATGAAGAGTTGCCATCAAAAACAATATGCTGTCATTATTTTAATTTTCGTCACTATTTTATTTACATCCTCATGCACAGGATCAAAATTCATCACTCCGATTGAACAGCCTTCAGGGCAGCATGATATGTCTTTAGAAAAGTCATATTCGAAAGTTATTATACAAAAATTTGAAGTTGATCAGGATTTAGAAAAAAATTATCCTGGAATAACTGTCAACTGTGAAAGCACACTCATGAACGAACTTCTACAAGTAAGCTCTATTTCTCAAATAGAAAAAGCTCGCGCCAATTCCGTGCGGCAAAGGGGAGCGCTTATCGTAAAAACACGAGTTACAACTCTGAAGCTCGCCGGCGGCAACACAGCCCCCGAAATGACAGCCAATGTGAGATTGATCGATTCGGCTACCGGAATAACTATTCGTGAAAAGGATTTATCTGCTCCGTCTTCCGGCAGTGGCAGTTCTGATCAAATGCTACCGTACAACCTTGGTAAAATGATCGCCCAATACGTTGCCGCGTCTCTTAGCGGTAATTAGAACACATAACATGGAACTTATCGATAAAATAATCCAATTAAAGAAAGAAAAAAATGCTGTAATTCTTGCCCACAATTACCAGCTGCCGGAAATTCATGACATAGCTGATTTTGTCGGCGACTCTCTAGGGCTTAGCATGTCGGCGGCAAAGACTGACGCGGAGATTATTGTTTTCTGCGGTGTCCATTTCATGGCGGAAACGGCAAAGATATTATCCCCGCAGAAAACTGTCTTACTTCCGGATAAAAATGCCGGCTGCCCGATGGCCGATATGATTAATGCTGAGGACTTAAAATCTCTTCAGGCCGCGCATCCCCAAGCCGTGACGTTGTGTTATGTGAACACATCAGCCGAGGTAAAGGCGCAGTGCGATTATTGCTGTACTTCCGCCAACGCGCTGAAAATGGCGCAAAATATTTTAAAGACTAATGATGAGATTATTTTTATTCCCGATAAATATCTGGCAAAGTACGTCGAAGATCAGATCGGGCACAAGTTTATTACCTGGGAAGGTTATTGCCCGACACATGCCCGAATATTACCGGAGCATATTATACAAGCTAAAAAGCTGCATCCGCAAGCCAGGGTTCTTGCTCATCCTGAATGTAAACCACAGATCACTGATATTGCTGATGTTGTAGCTTCTACGGAGAAAATGCTTACTTATGTTAATAATTCTAAGGATACAGAATTCATTATCGGCACGGAAATCGGCATCATTCACAGAATGAAAAAAGAAAATCCGGAGAAAAGTTTTTACCCGGCATCGGAAAATGCCACTTGCCCTAACATGAAACGCATTACATTGGAAAAGGTTCTGTGGTCGCTTCAGGATTCAACTTATGAAATCACAGTCCCTCAGGAGATCATGGACAAAGCAAGACTCTCTATTGAAAGAATGATGCAGGTAACATAATTTTGTCAGGACGCAATTAATATTATGAAAAAAGATTCTGTCGGCATTGTAATACCGCAATACTTTACCTTTGCTGAACCACCCGATACCTTACAGCTTAAATCAGGCCGCAACCTTGGCCCGATAACGCTGGCTTATGAGGCCTATGGCAAATTAAACGCTAAGAAAACAAATGCGATACTGGTTTGCCATGCCCTATCAGGTGACGCCCATGCGGCAGGATTTCTTGAGGGAGAAACAGCTGCCGGCTGGTGGGATGACATGATCGGTCCGGGCAAAGCTCTCGATACAAATCTTTATTATGTAATTTGTTCCAATGTCATCGGTGGATGCAAGGGCAGCACGGGGCCTTCCTCAACTAATCCAGAAACAGGAAAACCCTACGCCCTGGATTTTCCTATGATCACCATTGCCGATATGGTGGAGGCCGAGCGCCACTTAATTGACTTTTTTGGCATTGAAAAACTCCTTTGTGTTATCGGCGGTTCCATGGGTGGAATGCAGGCACTGCAATGGGCATCAGCCTATCCGGATAGGATTATTGCCGCGATACCCATTGCCACAGCGCTAAAACATTCACCGCAACAAATCGCCTTTGATGAAGTCATCCGGCAATCAATAATGGCCGATCCGGACTGGCGTGGCGGTTACTATTACGAACATGGCCAACCGGAAAAAGGCCTGGCCGTGGCAAGGATGATCGGGCACATCACCTTCATGAGCGATCAATCCATGGAGGAAAAGTTTTCGCGAAAACTGAAGAACGATAATTTAAGTTTTCAATTCATTGATGATTTTGAAGTCGAAGGGTATTTGCGTTATCGCGGCTATAATTTTGTCAAACGCTTTGATGCCAATTCTTATCTTTACATTACCAAAGCCATGGATTACTTTGACCTCTCCGGTGATAAATTCATGCCCACAGTTAAAAAAACGGCCGTCCGGTTTCTGCTAATTTCATTTAAGTCGGATTGGCTTTATCCAACGCATCAGTCGCAGGATATTGTCCGCCTTTTAAAAAGGAAGCATGCCTACACGACATATTTTGATTTAATCTCAACTTACGGGCATGATGCTTTTTTAATTGAAATTGAAGACGAAACTCGCTTAATCAAAAATTTCCTGGCGAATGTCAGCCCTGATTAATAAACTAATAGCGGATAAAAACGGAAGGAATAATAATTGTAAATATGAAATCAGATCATCAAATTATCGCCAGCATCATCAATAAAGGAGCGCATGTTCTGGATTTAGGCTGCGGCAATGGCGAGCTGCTGGCCTTTCTAATGCAGCAGAAAAAGGCTTTGGTGCAGGGCATTGAACTTGATGAAAATCAGATGCACCAGTGTGTTGAGCGCGGGTTGACAGTGCTTCAGGGAGATATTGAAAGTGGCCTGGTTGATTATCCGGATAAATCTTTTGACTTTGTAATTCTCAACCAGATCATGCAGCAAATAAAAAAGGCTGATTTTGTCATTCAGGAATCTCTGAGGGTTGGCAAACGCGTAATCGTCGGCTTCCCAAATTTTGCCCACCTGAAGGCGCGCTTCACTCTTGTATTTCGCGGGAAGACGCCGATCAATGAAGCCCTTCCCTACTATTGGTTTGAGACGCCCAACATTCGTTTTTTGACTATCAGTGATTTTATCGATTACTGTGACAAAAAAGAAATTAAAATCGAGCAGCAATATTATTTGGGAAAATCAAGACAGGTTCATTTTATGCCCAATTTATTTGCCCAGAATGCTCTTTTTGTCATCACGCGTAAATAGCCTAATTATTCTGAGGAGCCTATATGAAAAAAACAATTATCGCTTCGGATAAACTGCCGGTTGTAGGCCCTTACTCCGCGGCAGTAGAAGCAGGCGGCTTTATTTTCATCTCCGGTCAAATAGCGCTTGATCCAAAAACAGGTGAGGCCATCACCGATATTCAATCCGCAACCAGTCAGGTCCTTACAAACATCCAAACTATTCTGGATGCAGCCGGTTTAAAATTAACCAACATTGTCAAGACAACTATCTATTTAAAAAACATTACAGACTTTGCAGCCGTCAACGAAGTTTACACCGGTTTTTTCCCCGAGGACCAACCTGCGCGCTCGACCATTGAAGTAAGCTCTTTACCCAAAGGCGTACCGATTGAAATTGAAGCTATTGCGGCAAGAAATTAGTTTAGCATAATATTATGCAAACATTTCTCCCCTATCCTGATTTCAAAAAATCATTGCAAGCCATTGATTACCGCAGGCTGGGCAAACAAAGAGTGGAGGCCTATCAAATCATCCGCGCCATCAAGTATG
>SESG01002818.1_pt1 | contig 14940 bp, 2 predicted proteins | sample 3171421 | NCBI WGS metagenome assembly SESG01 (sample SAMN10866946, study PRJNA518727) | freshwater metagenome | biome: subpolar coniferous forest; feature: holomictic lake; material: water; isolation source: holomictic Lake 227, 6 m and 8 m depth | place: Canada: near Kenora, Ontario | collected... | reverse complement strand
GGCAATTAAATATCTTCGTGGTGGCATCCACGCTGGCACCGTTCACCGTCGAGTACTCGAGGCTGGCAAACTCATACGTGCGGCTGCCCTCGGGCGGCTGCACCGTGGTCGGCGCGCCCGCCACATGTATCTGCGGATCCTTGGGCCAGATATTGGCCGCCAAGGCCGGGATCGTCACATAATTCGTGTCCGACACATCGAACGTCGTCTGCCACCGTATGCGGGCTTTGACCGGGCGGATGGCGTAAAGCACCTTCTCCACCTCGCTCCAGAAGAAGCTGTTCAGCCCCTGGTCGCCCGGCAGGCCCTCGATCACGTCAATCAACGGCAGCCGCGCCACCGAGCCTTCCGGCCGGAGGATGCGCTGGCCGATGATATTGGCCGGCGCCATCAGGACCGCGCGCGTAACGTCGCCGCCGGCCGCCAGCGTGTGCTTGCCCAGGCCCGCAATCAAGCCGTCGGCATTGATGGCGAAGGCGCTGGTCACCGTCCAGCCGCTATCATTCGGCAGCAAGCGGTTCAAAAGGTAAGTCTGCGAGCCGCTGAAGAAAAACGCCGCCGTGGTGCCATCGCTCAGCGTGGCCGTGCCGGTCGCCTGGCCCAGGTCGTTCACGCTGGTGGCGCGACTGCTCGCCACCGTCACGCCCGTCGGCGCGGGAATGAGCGTGGGCGTGGTGGCGCCGGCCAGCCATAGCGCTGCCTGTTCCGTCCCCGAATTGGCCGTCTTGAGGCAGCCGGCCAACATCCCGTTGCCACTCAACCCACACACATAAGGGTAGAGTTTGTTGGCGCCGTCCAGGCGGACGAGGTTGGCTCCCTTCAGCACCCAGCCCTGGAGGAGGAGACTCGCTCCATACGGGCTATTGCCCGCCACCCACCCGTTCTTGTTGATCGCCACCGGCTTGCCGCCCACCGTGCCCGCCACCATGGCATCGGCCGTCAAGGTGGTGAGCGGGCGCAACAGGCGGAACGGCTGCGTCCGGCCGCTGACATCGGTATAGTAGCCGGCCATCGTGCCCTCCCCGTTGATCGCCACGCCCACGGGGTTGCTGACGCCCGCCGACCCGCCGACACTCACGAGGTTGGTCCCGGCGCGCCGGAACGCGGTGGTTTGCGCGCCCACCTTGTAGCTGCCCGTTTCCCAGGTCGTGCCGTCCGGGGCGGTGGCCAGTCCGTTGACCTGGCTATTGCCCTTCTCGAACAGCGTCAAGCGACCGCCGTACAGCAGGTTGTCATACACGAAGCCGCTGTCCGGCAGGCCATACTCCGCGACGTAGCCGCACACGCGCCCGGCGCTGTCTATCTGCAATTGCGAGATATTGGTCGGGCCGGGCAGCGTGATCGGCAGGTCCACCACCTGGTAGGCGGCCGCGGGCAGAATCGCCACCAGGATCTCGCGCGAGGACGTCGCGTCCCCGTCGCTGCTGGTCAGCCGCACCCGCACCCGGCCAAACGTCCCGGCCGGCGGCATGATGGTCAGCGTCCAAGTGGTCGGTTGCATCACGTTGGGCGCGGCCCCGACCCGGGCCACGGAAACATTGGCCGCCGGAAGAATGCCCGGGTCGAGCGAGGCGGCAGTTAGCGTCACCGCCGAGGCGTAGGAATCCGGGTCCGTCACCGTCACACTGAGCGACTGGCTGGCGGTCCCTTCCTCGATCAGGATACTGTCGGCCGCAGTGATGGCGGGCGGATCGTTCACCGGCATGACGCGCAGCCGGACGGTGCCCACGGCCGTCTGATTGGCGCTGTCAATGACGCGGTAGGTGAAGGAATCGGTGCCGGTGTAGTTCGCCGCGGGCGTATAGGCATAGCGGCTCGTGTCCTGCGAATAGGGCGCCACCACGCCGTGGCTGGGCTGGGTAACGATCTCGTAGGTTAACGCATCGCGGTCCACGTCAATGGCCGGCAAGGCGATCAAAGCCTCCTGGGCATCCTCGGACACAATCACTTCGCTGAGGTTGGCCGCACCGGTCCCCCACGTGAACCGTCCAAAGGCATCGCTGGTCACGCCGGACATGTTATAGAGCCCCTTGCCGGCCCAATCGTAAAGCCGCGACCCACTTCCTTCCATCATCCGGTAGTAGGCGACCAGGCCGCTCTCCTGCCCCGCCGACGGCGAGGTCATGGTCATGGTTATATCCGTGGCACCCCGGGCAACCGACCAGATGCGGGTTTCGTTGAGGGAGCCGCTGAAGAGGCGGATGGGGATGGCGTTGGTGGCGTTCCAGGCGGCGGCGAGGCGGATGGGCTGGGCCTTGGCGCTGAGGCCGTTGGCGCTGTCGGGGAGCATGGCGGCGAGCTGGCCGTTGATATAGACGAGGGACTGGGCGCCGTCATAGACGGCGGCGACGTGGGACCATTGCCAGAGGGGGATCGAGACGGCGGAGACGGCCATCTGGGTGAGGTCGGTGAGGTCGCGGCCGTTGCGATCCACGCGGCTGCGGGCAAAGGCCACCCGGCCATCCGTTGCGGTGAGGAACAGGCGGTAGCCGCCCGGGAGAGCGAAGGCCCACTTGCCGAGCAGCTCCTGCTCGGTCCGCTGCGTGGGATAGACCCACGTCTCGAGCGTGAAGGGATCGCGCGCGGAGAAATCGAGGCCGGTCTTGCTCCCCTCGCCCCCCACCGCATAGTCCTTCTTGCTGGTGGCATTGCCTCCAAAATCCAGATACCCGCCGCTGCCCACAATCGGAGCGTCGTTCACCGGGTTGACCAGGAAACGAATCGCCTGCGGCGCGGATCTGGCTCCGCCGCTGGGGCTGCCCAAAACCAGCACGACGCGGTCGCTCCCGCTGAAATCGGTGGCGGGCCAATAGGTGAGGCTCTCGGTGCCGGCGGCGGAGATCGAGTTGCCGGTTCTGGAGATGAAACCATTGCCGGGAAGCTGGGTGAAATAATAAAAGAGGGGGCTGCGCCAGAAGGGGAAGGAGAACCCGCCGACACCGTCCTCGTTGCAGGTGAAGGTGAGCTCGTAGGGGACGCCCTCAACCCAGGCCGGGACCATGGCTTCGGCCGGGACGGTGGACCCCAGCGCGAGGGCCTTGGTGCTTTTGGCGGCGTTGGAAATGAATTTACCGGTGCCCTGGTTTAACGGCCAGTAGCCGACGAGGGTTTCACTCGCAGCCGCTATGCCGACATAAAGGCCGGCTTGAATTTCGTCCGGGGTGCGGGCGGCACTCCAGAGGCGGACTTCATCGAGGGCGCCGATGTAGCCAGCGCCCAGGCGGTTGAGGGAGCGGATGACGGCGGCGGGAATGGGCATGCCTTCGAGGATGCCGGCGGACTGGCCGTTGAGGTAGAGGGTGGCGCGCTGTTGGGAGAGGGTGGCGGCGACATGGGTCCAGCCGGAGGTGGCAATGAGGCTACTGCTGTTCAACTGCTGGCTCTGGCTGCCGTTGCGCACTTGCAGGGAGAGTTGGCCGGAGGCGCCCGTAAAGCCCAGCGTCACGCCGTCGGACGCCGCGTCGTTGCCGAAATTCAGGAGGCTGGCGCCGGCGACAAACTGATTGGGCCGGACCCAGGCTTCGATGGTGAAATCGCCACTGAACCAGGTGCCGGCGGGGACATTGACGGTGTCCGTGCCGTCGAACTGCAAGGCAAAGGCGTTGGTGCTGGTGGTGGGGCGGGTGAGGCTGCGATCGGCCTTGGTCACGACCGGCACTTCAATCATCGCGTGCGCCCGGTCGCTATTCCGGGCGTGAACATAGACGCTCTTGGTGCCCTCGATGGTGGGGAAAGGATTGGTGAGGGTGATGGTGCCGACGCCGTTGTTATTGACTGACGGGAGAGTATAGGCGGCGAGGTAAAACTCATCGGAGGTGAAGTCTATCATAGCTCTGAGCGTGATCTGGTTAGCCGGAGTGTAGGCATCGCTCAGCCGCACCTGGAAGGTCTCGGTGACGCCTCCGGCGCGGACGATCGGGGGCGGAGTCAGGAGGGTGACGGTGGGGGTTAGGACCGGGCGCTGGAAAGTGACGGTGACTGTCTTGGTGACCTTGAGGGTCTTGTTGGCATCCCCGCGATATTTGTCGCTGCATTGGAGCTCGAGGGTGACGGTGCCAAACTTGTCCTGGTTGGGCTTGAGGCTGATGGTGAACGGATTCATGCCGCTGACGGTGACGGCGGTGCCGGGGACGATGTCGCTGCCGGATTTGACGACGGCGGTCATGGAGTATTCGGAATTGCCATCCGCATCAGAAACATTGGCGGTGAAATCGGTGTCGGCGTTCCAGGTGGCGTAGTAAGCGGCCTGGCAATCAATGCTGGCGGGGTCGTTGGGCAGTTTCTTCTCAAAATCAGCCGCGATGGCGGACAGGTAGAAGTTCTGGTCTTTGGTCAGTTCGGCTCCATTATTCTGGATCACATCCGTATTGATGACCGAGCCGTCGCCCAAATAGAGCGTCGCCCAATACTTTTCGACCTTCCAATTGCCACCATCGGGATCATTACCCGGCACGTTGGCTTCCCACATGCGGAGATCCTTGAGGCTGGCCACCGCCGTGTAGCAGGACCATCCGCCGTAGGTTACAGAGCCCGACCACTCTGAGTCGCGCGGAATGCCTCCCATGTTCCAATGATCGGACAAACCAAAGGCTTCCTTGTTCAGGTAGAAGGTCGGACCCGCATTGGCCATCGTCAGGTGCATTTCGAATTTGGTGGCATTGATCACGGCCTGGCCGGGGACCACCGTGCCGGCGAGCAGCAGGAGGGCGAGAAGCCAATGGCAAAGGCTGAAAGGCGGACGGGATGGGGCGTGGGGCGTGGGGCGTGGGGCGTGGGGCGAAAGACAGGACGCGGCGGCGCCGGGTCGGAGATCGGCACTCCGGGGTGAGTTCAGTTTACTCATAAGTTCTAGGTTGCAGGATAAAAGATTCGTGATCACAAACCGAATTTCAGCATTTCAGCTTTTCAGCATTTGCCTTCGTGGGTCGCGTCAGGGGGTTGGGGTGGGATTCAATTGGTCAATCCGCGACAAGCGGCGAATGCGGAAGTCCCCCGAGGTGGCCACGGCCTTGCGGTGCAGCCCGGTGACGCGCTCGGAATAGACGCCGGCCAGTTCGTTGCGGGCGGCGGAGGGATCCTTGCTCGGGGGCAAGGCATCGAACCGGAGCGTGACCTCCCGGGTGACCGTGTAGGCCTCCTCCTGGAAAACCTTGAAAGAGGCGTCCAGGTTGTCGTGGTGCGGATTGTATTTGTGACGGAAGGGATTAACGTCGCCGGTGCTGGCCAAGCCGAAGCTGGTCGTCACCCGGTTGCCGGGCGAGAAGTCCCCGGTGAAGGTGACGTAGTTGAGCACGGCATCCGGGCCGTCGAAAGCGAACACGGCGCTGGAGAGCCGGCGGCCCACCCGCTCGCCGTCCCGGAGCGACGAGCCTTTGAAGCTGTCGAGCAGCCGGCGGTCGGTGATGAGCACGTAACGCCCCGGCGTGGCGTCCTGTTTCAGGCCGTTCGGCGCGTTGGTCGTGGTCCCGTCCTGCCAGAGCTGGAAGACCTCGCTGAGCAGCCGGGCCTGGCCGCTGGCGTCCACATGGATGATCAGGCGCAAGTCCAGGTCGGCATCCACCGGCGTCGGCGCCGGGGTCATCGGGTTGTTGGTGTAGGAGAGGGTGACGATGTTGGCGACCTCGCCGAGGGTGTTGGTGGTGCGCACGCGGTTGGTCACACTGATCAGGCCGTTCAGCTCGCTCACCGCCTTAAGCGTCGCGTAGCCCATCCAGAGGCCGGTGTAGGGGGAGGAGGGGGAGGGGCCGGTGGCGCGGGGGGAAGGGGCGGGGCCGGTGCCGCGGGGGGCGGGGGAGGGGCTGGCGCTGGCGGCCTCGCCGCGGGGGATTTCCACCGAAACCAGGTGCAGGGTGCCGCGGGTGTCGTGCGCGGCCAGAACGCCGGCAAAGCCGTCGGAGTACACCCGCGTCCGCTGGGGCACGAGGCCGAGGCTGAAGGTGTTGCTGCCGGCCAGGTCGAAGATATAGGGCACCAGCAGGTCGGGATACTGGAGGCCCTGGAAGTTGAGGAGCCGGGTCGCGAGAGGCCAGCTCGTGTTGCTGCCGAAGGGCGAGAGGGTCACCGTCAGCGGTTCGGGCCGCGAGTTAATGAAGTCCACATTCAGCAGCGAGACATCGGCGCCGAAGTTGAGCGACGTGCCATAGGGGATGCGCAGATCGAAGCCGCCGTTGAAGTCGCTGGCGCCGCGGCAATAGATCCAGTAGGCCGTGTTGCGCTTGAGCGCGGTTTCCGCCGTCATCAAGTGCCATTGGCCGTCGGCCGTCAGCTCATACATCGCCCGCGGCTGGGCCGCGGCGGCATCATAGTGCGCCGCCGAGTACTGGAAGAACATCCGCACGTTGGGCGCCCCCGATTCCACCGGCAGCCCCGTGAGATTGTAGCTGTCCGGCACCCACGCCAGCGGGCGATACGCCGCCTTGCCGGTCACCGAGAGCGTCACGGCATTGCTGCCGTCAATGTGGACCAGGTAGGGCCGGTGTGACTGGATGCGGGAGAGGTTGTTGTTGAACGACTCGGTCCGGTTGGTCCGGTAATGAACCAGCCAGTCCGTCTGGTCCGGCGTCGCCTCGCTCAGCTCCTGCACGTACTGCACCGAGCGGTTGCGGTCCCGCCACGACCAGACGCTCGACCAGGGCAGATCGCCCATCACCTGCGGCACCGTGTTGCTGTCGGACTGGACATCGAAATAGATGGAGTTCCAGCCCGGGACCAGGCGCAGGACCTGGGTGATGTAAGCGCCGCCCGAGGCAATCGTTGCCTGGCGCGAGCGCAAATGGACCTGCGCCGGCTTGCTCGCAACCGCCCCCACCGCGCTGGTGACCTCCACCGTATAGACATCGCCATCCGCGACATTGGCCGAGGCGCTGCTGACCATGAGGTTGGTGCCGCCACTGGCCACCGCGCCGTTGCGACGCCACTGGCAGGTGAACGGCAGGGTGCTGCTGACCGCGACGAACAGCTCGCCGGTCTCATCCGTGTACACCGTGATGTCCCGCGGCTGCGTGAGGATGGACGGCAGGCCGTGGAACGCCAGAGTGGCCGCCTCGGATTCCGTGCGGCCGCCGGCATTGGCGACCACGAGCTGGTAGCTCCCGAGGTCATTGGTGCTGACCGATGAAAGGCTCAGCTCGGGCCCGGTGGCGCCGGCTATGGCGACGCCATCCTTCAGCCATTGGTAGGTCAGGTCTCCCAGGCCGGAAGCCGTCCCGCGGAACACCGCCGAGCCGCCCGGCACCACCAGCACGTTCTCGGGATGCGCGGTGATCACCGGCGCCCCGGTCAGTTGCAACGTCAGGATCTCCCCGCTGGCCGCACCAAACTCGTTGGTCACCACCACCGAGTAAACGCCGGCGTGGGCCGCCACCAGATTCGAGATCGAGAGCGTGCTGTTGGTCGCGCCCGCCAGCGCCACCGCGTCCTTGAACCATTGGAAGGCCAGCGGCTGGTTGCCGAACACCTGCACGCCCAGGGTGACCGACGCGCCCAACGCCAGCCAGGCGGAGCTGGGCTCCGTGACGATGACCGGCCCGGCGCGAACCACGACCAGCGTGTCGCGGCTCACCACCCCGCCGACGAGGTTGCTGACGGTGACGGCATAGACGCCGGCGGCGGCAGCGTTCACGCCATAGACATACAGGCTGTTGTTGGTTTCGCCCGTGATTGACTCCTGATCCTGGAACCACTGATAGACCAGCGGCGCCGAGCCGGTGGCCGCCACCGACAGCAGGAAATCCTCGCCCACATCCAGCGCCTGATCCATCGGCTGGACCGTGATGACCGGGAAGTCCCCCACCTGGAGCAGCGCCGGGGCGCTGGTCACGGCCCCGGCGTTATTGGCCACCAGCACCGTGTAAACTCCCGCGTCGGCCAGGGCCGCCGCAGCCAGAGTCAGGCTGCTGTTCGTCGCCCCCCCAATCTCGCCCCCCGCCCCCCCGGCCCCGCCCCCCTTCACCCATTGGTAGATCAAGGGCGCCTCGCCGCTGGCGGTGACAGTAAGCAGCACCGTGCTGCCGCTCGCGGCAATGACGCTGGCGGGCTCTTGCGTGATGACCGGCGGACCGGTCACCGTCACCTGCGCCAGCACCACCGTGATCTGGCCGGCATAGTTGCCGATCACCACCGAGTAGGCGCCGCCGTTGGTCACACTGAGGTTGGTCATCGTCAGCATGGGCGTATCGGTCACCGCAATCGGGCTGCCATCCAGCCGCCAGCTATACGTAAACGGTCCTGTGCCTGTGTTGGTCACGGCCAGCACCAGGCCCTGGCCGCTGGCGACGCGGTTGTTGGCCGGGGCGTTGGTGAGGGCCAGCGTGGGCGGCGCGAACACCGTGATCTGCGCCACGTCGCTGGTCGCCGAGCCATAGAGGTTGGTGGCGATCAGCCGGTAGGCGCCGGCATCGGCCAGGGCCGCCTCAACCACCATCAAGGTCGTACTCGTGTAGCCGGGCAGCGCCGCGCCATCCTTCGTCCAGCGGTAGCCGAGCGGCTCGGTCCCCTGCACCGTCGCCACCAGCGCAAAGCTCACCCCCACCGCCACATTCTGGCTCTCGGGTGAGGCGACGATCTGCGGCGCCAGCACTACGCTGACCTGCGCCACCGCGCTGGTAACAGTGCCGTAGCTGTTCTGGGCGATCAACTGGTAGGCCCCGGCATCGGTCGCGGCCACCGCCGCAACACCAAAAGTCAGGCTCGTGGCGCCGGCAATGGCTGCGCCATCCTTGACCCATTGCAGGCTCATCAGGGCCGTCCCCCCCAGCGTCGCCGCCAGGCTCAGAGCGCTGCCCTGGATCACAGCCACCGCCGCGGGCTGCGTGAGGAAGAACGGCGGGCAGACCACCTTGACGACGGCCACGCTGCTGGTACCAGCGCCGGCAAAATTGCTCGCCACCAGGGTGTAGTTGCCCGCGTTGGTCAGAGCGGCGGAGACAAAGGACAGGCCCGCGCTGGTCGCGCCCGCCACGGCGGTTCCGTTATTGAACCATTGGTAGCTGATGATTTGGCTGCCCCGGCAACTCGCGCTCAGCGCCAGCGCATCGCCCACCGTCACCGTTTGGCCGGCAGGCTGCGTGAGAAACACCGGCGGCGTGGCGCTCAGGGCGGCGGAATGCTCCGACCCGGCGGTGATTGCCAGCACGGCGGCCAGGCCGGCCGGCACCGTCGCCTGACCGTAGTCTGGCCAGGTATCGGTCTCGCCCGCGTCACCGGCGCCCCAGGCGACCACCGTGCCATCGTTCTTGAGGGCGAGGGAATGCTCCCCGCCGGCGGCGATGGCCGTCACGTTGGCCAAACCGGCGGGCACGTTGGTCTGCCCATAAGCGTTGATGCCCGCAGCTCCTACGGTGTTGTCGTTGAGCAGGAAAAGTGCGTGCTGATTCCCGGCGCTGACCGTTTGGGCCGTGTAATTCGGGATTGTGCCGATGTCACTGCCCCATTTGACACCGAGGCCGGAATACCGGCGGGCCAGGCTGATCTTGTTGCCGGCGCTGATCGTCATAACGTTGGCCGTCGCCAGGGCGGGCACCGTGGTCTGGCCCGCGTCGTTGGCGCCCCAGGCGACCACCGCGCTATCTTTAGTCAGCGCCAGGCTGTGATCCGTGCCCGCGGCGATGGCCACGATGTTGCTCAGCCCCGCCAGCACACTGGACTGCCCCAGGCTGTTGTCACCCCAGGCCACCACCGTCGAATCATTCAGCAAGGCCAGGCTGTGGTAGGCACCGGCGGCAATGGCGACCACGTTCGACAAGCCGAACGGCACGTCGCACTGCTGCGCGCTGTCATCACCGGTGGCCCGCACCCGGCCGTCTGCGGTCAGCGCCAGCGTGTGGTAGCCGCCCGCGCTCACCGCCACGATATTGGTCCAATTGAGCGGCATATCCGACTGGCCATACGTCCCGTCGCCCCAGCCCGTTACCGTGTATTCGTTGGCGGCGGGACTGATATACACCAGGCGGCTGGAATTGGTCCCCACCGCGTTGGCGACCTGCAACTGGTACCAGCCGAGCTGGTCGCGTTGAATACTGGTCAGGGCATAAACCGCGTTGGTAGCGCCCGGCAAAGCCGTGAGTCCCGGTCCCACCACGACCGCTCCCTGGTACGGCACCCAGTGATACCATTGATACTTCAGCACCGGCGAGCCGGTCGCCGCCACTGACAACGTGGCGGCGCCGCCCTCCCGCACCGTCACGCTCGAGGGCTGCAAGGTGATGAGCGGCGCGAGCAAGACGCTCAGGCTGGCCGTGGCATTGGTCGTGCCATACGCATTAGAAATAATCACCTTATACTGGCCGTTCTGGCTGGTGCGCGCATCGGTGATGGCGAGCGATGAGCCGGTGGCGCCCGAAACATTCACGCCGTTGAACTGCCACTGATAAGCCAGCGGCGCATCGCCCGTTGCGTTGGCGGAAAAGGTGGTGCTGCCGCCCACCGCGATGGCGCGGCCGGCGAGGGGGGTGATGAAATACGGCGGCACCCGGACGGTAAGCGTCGCCACCGCGCTCGTGAGCGAGCCCCCCGAGGTGGTCAGCACCACGGTGTAGCTGCCGGCGTTGCTGGTGGTGATGCTGGCCGCGGTATAAGTGGCATTCGTGGCCCCGGCAATAGTCACGCCGCCGAGATACCATTGGTAACTGGCATAATTGGTGAGCCCGCTCGCGGCCGCCACGGTCAACGACGCGCTTTCGCCAAAGTACTTCACCAGGCTGGTCGGCTGGCTGGTGATGACCGGCACGAAATTGGCCTGGCCGCTGAAGTTCAGGATATGATGGTTCTCCGCCGCGCCGCCCACGTTGGCGTTAACGCCCACCGTGCCCGCGTTGGTCCCGAACAGGCTGGCGAGATTGAGCGTGTAATTGTAAATCAGCGGATTGTTGGTGCTGCCCGTCGCGCCGCTCGCCAGCTTGATGTTGGCCATGGTGACGGTCAACCGGTTGCTCGCCGCCAGGTAACTTGCGCTGAGATTGTAGGGCGGGTTGGCAAAGCCGCCGTTGACGCAACTATAGCCGGGGGCCTCGTTGGCGTTGGCAAAGGCCGTGGCCAGATTGACAAAAGGGAACTGCGTCTGGCTGCCGCTGCCCGTGCCGTAGGTCACCTTCAAGCTCGAGGCGGAGGGGTCGCCGGCATTTAGATAATCATCCAGCGCGATGCTCAGGAACTGGTTGGTGATGCCGCTGACGGTTGCTCCGCCCGGCCCCGTCACATTATCGTTGATGCCATCGGACTGGATGACGAAGCCGCAGTTGTCCGCCGCACCGCCGCCGTTAGCGTAGCCGCCCTGGAACGTCCATTGGAAACTCCAGCTTTGGCCGGGATTGATCTGCGCGGGCTTATACCAACAGGAGCCGGCCTGGCCGGCGCCGTTGCCGGTCAGGCCCAGGCGCTTGGAAATCGGAGCGTAGGCGGATTCGTTGGCCCAGAAAGCATTGCCGACGCCCTGCCAGTCGGGGCTGGACCAGCCCGCCTGATCAAAGGCATAAGCCAGCCTGCCCGCCGGCTGGTCCACCGTCAGGAGGGCCACGCTGCTGGTAACGCTCCCCCCAACCACGACCGTGTAACTGCCCGTATGAGTGGCGGCGACGACCAGCGTGGTATTGGTCTCGCCCGCCAGGGCATTGCCGCCCAAGTACCATTGGTAGCGCAGCAGGGCCGGCGCGCCGGTCGCCCCGACGGAAAAGCTGGCGGTGTTATCGGGCTTGGGCCCCAGCACATTGGCATAGGCCGGCGCGGAACCACCGACCGTGGTGTAAATCGAATTGCCCGCGCCGAGCACCGTCTGGCTGGCCGGCTGGGTGGTGATGTACGGCGCGCCGAGCACCGTGAGCACCGCGGCGGAGCTGAGCACCGCACCCGCGACATTGTGAACCTCGACCGTGTAGCTGCCGGCATCGTTCGTGCTAACATTGGGAATCGTATAGCTGGTGCCGGTCGCGCCGGCGATGTTCGTCCCGTCCTTCTTCCAATAGTATAACCCGGGCGTGGGGAACCCGCCAGCCACCACCGAGAAAGTGACGCTGCCTTCCATGGCCACCGTCTGGCTGCTCGGCTGCGTCGTGATGGTGGGGAGGATGTACACCGTCAGCACGGCGGCGGAGCTGACCAGCCCGCCGTAGCTGTTGCTGACCGCGACCGTGTAGCTGGCGGCGTCGTTCGTCGTCACCGCGCCGATGGTGTAGGCGGAGCTGGTGGCGCCAGTGATGTTCGCCCCGTTCTTGCGCCACTGGTAAAGGGTCGGCGGGAACGCGTTCGCAGCCACCACGCTCAAGGTGGCGCTGTAGCCGGCGGTAAAGATCTGGCTGGCCGGCTGCGTGACGATGGTGGGCAGGCTGAGCACCAGCAACGTCAGCGGGGGATCGTTGCTGATGGTGCCATGCGTATTATTGGCCACCAGGGTGTATTGGCCCTGGTCGGAGGCTTGCAGATTGGTGATCGCCAGGGTCGCGGCGGTGGCGCCGCTGATATTCGTGCCGCTGCGTTGCCAGTTGAGGGCGGGAGCCGGCCAGCCGCCGACGTCGCTGTAGAGATAAGCCGTGCTGCCGGCCCAATAGTTCGTGGTATAAGGGGCGGTCACGAAGAACGGCGGAGACATGAAGTTCACGCCGTTCAGCATCAAGCAATCATCGCCGATAGCGTTAACTACGTCCTTGCTGTAAACCCAAAAGATCGTGTGCGTGCCGGCCGGCAAATTGTATTGTCTATTGAGCAGCCCGCCTCCGGTGCCGCTCATGCTTCCCACGGTGCTGCTGAGATCCTCGCCATCCACATAGAAAGTGCCGAGGTCGTAGTTTGCCTCGCTGGAGATCCGCCAACTCCAGTTAACCCAGGAGTAACCTGGCACGTCTGCCGCGCCGATGGCCGAGAACTGGTTGTTCCCGATGGCACCGCTGCGCGCTCCATAATATCCCTGGCAAGAGCCCAGGACCCAGGGTGCGCCAACGGTCTGGTAGGGCAGCTTCGCGCCATAGACGGAGTTGAGCGCGTTCTGCACATTGGTCGCCACCGGTGCGCCGAAATCAAAGCAGACGCCGTCCAGCAGCGCATAATCGGCTCCCGGGCTGGAGCCCGCCGTAAAGGTCCAGCGGATGGTATTGGTCGTGCCGGCGGGCAACTGGACTCGGGTCTTCTTCCACCCACTATCCCCGGCCGCCGCCGCGAGCAGACCGCTGACCTGATTGGTCGCGCCCTGGTTGACCACATACCCGAGCTGGGAACTGGCCCCGCTATAGAGCCGCCAATAGAAACTGACGGCGGTGGCGTTGGTGATCGCAACATTGATGAAGCTGCTCGACCCGCTGGTGGCAAGCCAGGGACTATGCATGCACTTGCCATCCATGGTCACGGATGTGGCCGCAAACCAAAACGCGTAATCAGTAAGCGAACCGCTGGACCAAACCTGCCCGGTGAATTTGGCGGGCAGGCCGCTGTCGGCAACGCACGACGAGAGCGTGTTGGTATAGCCCGCCGCACGGGCGGCGGGCCGGCCCAGGAGCAGGCCGACGGCTACGACGAGGCAGCAGCGGAGGGCGGAGGAGCTGAAAATCTGAAATCCGAAGCTCGCAATCCGAAACAAATCCGAATTGCCAGGAATAGGGCAATGGACCAACGGGAAGCCAGGACGTTTCTTCGCCGGCGGCGAGCCAGCGCGACAGTTGCAGTGCAGAGCGGTCACAGCACGCGCACCGCTCGCGGCGGCGGAACGGGAGGGGGTATTCATAACAGTGGGATCAGGATTCATGAGCATTCATGAGGGCGTGGCGTTGCGGGTCAACCTTTGGGCAAGGGTCCGGGAGCGATGGTTTTGGCCGGGGGCAGGTTGGTAGCCAAACGGTCCAGTCGGCCCTGGTCCACGCGGATGGCCAGGCCCTGGCGCAGGCGCTCGCGGGTTTGGGCCGCCTGCTCGGCCTGGCGGCGGACGCTGAACTCGTGCTCGATCAGCGGACGCACCTCATCAAAGGGGCGCGCCTGCGCCGGCCGGGTGCCGACGAGCTTGAGCAGGAAAATGCCGTCGTCGGTGACGAGCGGCTCGGAAATGTCGCCCGCTTTGGCGAGCTGGAAGGCGGCCTCAGCCACCGGCCCGGGGAGGCGGAGGACCGCCTGCTCGCGCGTGAGCCAGCCGAGTTCACCCCCGCGGTAACGCGTGGCCTGGTCGATCGAATGGTCGGTGGCGAGCCGGCCGAAGTGGCCCTGCTGGCGGCTCTCCGCCACCGCCTGCTCCCGCAGTGCGCGCGCCGCCGCCAGCGCCGCGGCGTGCTTTTCCGGCGTGGCCTTGCGATGGGTTTCGAGCCGAATGAGGGCCGGGTTGACGGCCGCCGGCCGGCGATAGCTGGCAACGTTAAGATCGTAATAGGCGCGGAGCGACTCGGCGGGAGGGAGGTTGGTGGCGGCCCCGAGCAGCCCCTGACCCTCGCGATAGCGCGCCGCAACAAAGGCACGAATGGCCTGCTGGGTCTCCGCGCTCTGCACGAAACCGCTATGGACGGCCTGCTGGTAAGCCGCTTCCTGGTCAATCAGCTCGTCGAGCACCCGGGCGGGCGTGATGTTCGCATTGGCCAGCCGGGCCCGCCGTTCCCACTCCGCCGCGAAACGGCGCGCCGTAACGCCCGAGTCCCCGACGCGCGCGACCATTTCCTCCTCCGGCGGCCCCTGGCGGCGGCACGCCGGACTGACGCCGAGCACCAGGCATATCAGGAGCGCATCGGCCAGCCTGCCCCAGGCGGCCCCACGCGTCCGCGGGAGCAGTTCACGAGACAAAACCGGCATCATCAATAATACCCCCGGGGTTCACCGTAACAACCGTTTGGCCGCACCCGTCGGCGAGAACTAAGCTGCATAATTGCGGTTAGTCATAATCATTCAAATCCCGATACTATCCTTTCCAGCCCACAGCACCAACATGAAATATGGGGTACCCCAAATCCTCCAGAAAGGGTATTTTGGGGTACCCCATGC
>SESG01033866.1_pt1 | contig 14983 bp, 11 predicted proteins | sample 3171421 | NCBI WGS metagenome assembly SESG01 (sample SAMN10866946, study PRJNA518727) | freshwater metagenome | biome: subpolar coniferous forest; feature: holomictic lake; material: water; isolation source: holomictic Lake 227, 6 m and 8 m depth | place: Canada: near Kenora, Ontario | collected... | reverse complement strand
AGGAGTAGACATTGAGCCATCCTAACAGGTGTATAAAAATGTACAGCAGCAAACTTTAATACATCACTTTGTCGAAAATGCTGTATGCGTTTCGATAATGCAGATGTGGTTAATGACAAGCCCCAGAGGAGAGGGCGAATGCGTGTCCCATCGAGATCATCAATAGTAGGAACATAATTATCAATTAGTACCTGGAGCCGCACTTGTGGCAGAGTAGTGTGCATGAACATGAATGAACCTAAGCCATCCGCAACGTCTCTGGCCCCGGTTACAGGAACGGCCGGATCACGAAAAGCCCAATACGCCGACCAGTCAAACCCCGAAAACCTGGCGCGGCAGGGGATGATTGAAGACCCCGAAACCATGGAAACCCAGCCCGTGGTCTATCGCAAGGTCCTGCTGCGAATTGTCTTCTGGGCGTTGGGGCTGGCGGCATGTTTCGGGGCGGCGGGCGTTATATTTGCGGGCGATGACCGAGTGTGGCGGATCGTGGGGACGTGTGTGGCTACCGCCGCCGGGGCATCCCTGATGCTGGCCGCCTCCCGCCAGCTCGACCAGGAGACGACTTGGTTGCCCGGCGTCATGGCCGTTTGGCTGATCGTGACCGAATACCTCGCTGCCCTCGGCCTCATTTGGAAGTTCTTCGGGGGTGCGCAGGAACCGGCGGCGCTAACCATGCTCTTCCTGGCGGCCACCGCAGTCCCCGCCATTGGTTTTACAGGCGTCATGAAGCGACCGGACGGCGCTCTTTCGGCGCGGGTTGGGGTCTGCGCGAGCGCGGTGGTTTTCTTATTGCTGATGGTGGGTACGTGGGGCGGGTGGCTTGGGGCCGTTCAAGCGGAGCGTTGGCACACCCTCGGACTGGCCCTGGCCGCGTTCGCGGTGCTGGCGGTGATCTGCTTCATTGGCTCAGGCACGGACCGGCGATACTGGCGCTGGCTGGGTGTAGCGGCGGCAGGAGCGGCCTTTTCGATCGCCGCGTACGCGATTATCAAGGACATTCATGAGACGTCCGCATTCTTCGTCTGCGTCGTGAGCGTGGCCGCCGTCGTGGCGCACGCGAACGTCATGGCCTGGTGTCCCTTGAAGCCAGCCCAGCGGTGGCTATTGTGGGGGACGATCGGGGCCGGGATCGCCACCGGTGGATTCGTTGACTGGGCGAGAATCACAACTCCGTGGCAGGAGGAAATGCTTGGGCGTCTTGCCGGGGCCACGGCCATCATCGCAGGCTGCGGAACGCTCGCGCTGCTGATCCTGGCCAGCATCAATCAGCGAATCCTCCCGGTGGCCGCCGCCCTCGCGGACCTGCGTGAGATCCTGTTGACCTGCCCTCGCTGCCGATCCAAGCAGACGGTTGCGCTCGGCTCGGGGAAATGCGGCGCGTGCGGGCTGGTCATCCAAGTGCGCGTGCGGGAATCGGAACCGGAAGAACAGAAGATTTGAGTCGATCAAGGCGAATAAGCCGCCTGCGAGCCGCATGATCGAGTGTCTCCGTCGCCCATTCTGGCAGCGTGCAACTTTGCGCCGATGGCGGTGTTCACCCGCAATGAGAAGTTTCGCCGCATCGCTCGGCTTTCCCTGGCGGATGTTGCTGGTGCTGGTGCTCGCGTGCGTGGCAGTGGGTGTCCTTGTCAGCTTGCGGTCCCCCAAGCCCGAGCCGTTTATCGTGCTCGGCCAGCCCTTTCAGATGCCTGTGACGCTGAGGGATTGGCTTGACCGATGGATACCTCAGACTGCGGGCTGGGCCTGGGCCTGGCGGGTGGAAGAAACAGTGTTCGGCCAGCGCAAACCTGTGACGCTCAACTTGGAAGTCGTGTCGCTGACCAGCACATCCCGCCCCGCACTCACTGGCCTTGCTCTGGGCACTGCCAGCGCTTCGCTCACCAACGGCCTGCAAGTGTGGCTGCTGGGAGCGGACCAGTTGAAGGCACTGCGTCAGCATCTTAAGCAGACACCAGGAGCCGAGACAGTTTCTCGTCCCAGGATGAGCACAGCGGATGGCATTGAGGGCGGGATGTTTATAGGCCAACCGGTTTCACTCGCCGGCTCGTCCGGGCAGGTGGGGTTGGCGCTCGATTGCTGCGCGCAATTACACCGCGACTACACCGATTTGATGACCCGCATTACGCTATCGGAGATCGCAACCAGCGAGGCGGTTGCCTCCAACGGGTCCGCGCCCCTGATCTCGGTCCTTACGAACCTGGACATTGCCCTGAGGCTGCAAATCCCAAGAGGCAGCGGCCTCTTCCTGTTTGATCGAGGTGCTCGCGATTCGAGCCGAAAGGGTACCGGGGTCATCATCGATCCACCACAGCCTAATAGGTAAGGAAGGCAATCAAGCGGCTCATGAGATGGTCAGGTTTATATGACCGGCGACCGGTTGTCGTTTGACATGAGGATTCGCGTTTGGCAAGGTGCGAGCATCATGAATGGAACCGAAAGCCAATTGTCCTTTGCCCGCCGGCGTTGAGCACGTGCCGAAGCGCAAAACGCCATTTCTTATCCGTCCCTCAATTCGATACAAGGTATCTACACCAGCGTCCAGTAGCCACTACGTGAAACCTATCAATCAACAATTCTTCCCAAGGGCGTTTTGCCGGCGGGTATTTGTGTTTACATTTCTAGCTTTGGGGCTCGGCGCCCAAGCGCAGGCGGCTGATTTCGGGAACGGGGAGTGGATTTGGTCCGCGCCTCCGGCAGGCCGGTTGGCTCTGGATCAGCCGGAGGGTACGACGTGGTTCCGGGCCAGCATCGCCGTGTCCGAGAAGGCCCAGATTCGGTCGGCGGAACTGATCATCACCGCGGACAACCTCTACACCGCCTTCCTCAACGGTCAGTTTGTCGGGGAGAGTGTGGTGGACCCGAATGCCTGGAATCGCGCGAAGCGGTTTGATGTCGCACGGCTGATTTCGGCGGGGCACAATGTCATCGCCATCGAGGCCGTCAACACGGCGCCGGGTCCGGCGGGTCTGCTCGCCCGGATTATCGTCGAGTTTGTGGACGGGCAGAAAGCGGAGCTGGCCACGAGCCCATCCTGGAAATGCGCCACCCAGGAGCAGGCTAATTGGCAACAGCCGGAACTAAACGACCAGGCCTGGGCCACGGCGGTAAGCGTGGGTGCGTTCGGGGTGGCACCGTGGGGGAAATTCTCGATCGGCGCGAATCAGGAAACGGCTGGCCGCCGTGACCGAGGGGACGAACTGGAGCCGCCCGCCGACTTTGCCTGGCCCGAGGCGGTTATCTTTGTGGGCGAGGATTGTAGTCTTTATCGTCCGCTCGGGGGAACCGGCACCAGTTACGACAGCCTCTCGGTTACGATTTTCAACCCGCGTGACTCCCGGTCCTTTCCCGAGCACGACCTGCCCGCGCCGATGAAGGTGGGGCGCAAGCTCTACGCGCTGAAACCCGCCCGACCGGGCGTGGTTCCGCGTTTGGTCCTCGACGCCGGGAAGGGAGCGCTGGGGTCGCCCACGGTATCCTTCGATGGGCAGTGGATCTATGTTTCCATGGCTCCCGGCGGGGCGCCATTCTTTCACATCTACAAGATCAAAGCCGATGGAGGTGAGCCGCAGCAACTGACGGACGGCCCCTTCCACGATATCGATCCCTGCGAATTGCCGAACGGCAAGGTGGTGTTCACCTCCACCCGGATTGGAACGTTCGAAGAATACCACAATCCACCCTCGCGTTCGTTGTTCACGATGAGCTCTGCCGGCCGGAACGTCACGCCGCTCACCCACACCATAGTCTTCGACAACGAGCCGGAGGTGCTGGCGGACGGGCGGATTCTCTTTATCCGCTCCGACAACTTCTTTGGCCGCGGCAAAGTGGAGACGCTATTGCACGCGATGCGTCCCGACGGCACGGCGGGTTACACGGAGTATGGCCTGGAGATGGGCCCGGAATATGGCGGGCGCCTGCGGGCGTTCAACTGCGGAAGTCCGGCGCCAATGTCCGACGGGCGGGTCGCATTTCTGACCGGGTCAGGGATCGCGGTGGGCCGTCCCGGTTGCACGGACGCGGAGCTGCGGCACGTGGATGTGGCGGCCGGCGATGTGGCCGCGCTACCCGATGGAAGGTTGCTATGCACACTTCCGGGGCGGGGGGGCCAGCGCGAGCGGGCTCGCCGCGCCGGCGCGGGCGCGCATGAAACCAGCTACGCCAGGATCGCGATCGCCGATCCCGCCCAGGGCGACAATAAGGTGGTGGTCGTGTTTGCTTCCACCAACGCGCCGTTGCACTCACCGGTGTTCCTGGGCGCGCGCCAGCGTCCGCCAATTCTGTCCTCCGCCGGGGAAGCCCGGAGAGCCTCGGAACCGCACCCGACCGGCATTCTCCTCTGCCAGGATGCGCGGCTTACCAGGAACACCACCGCTGGCTGGCCCCACGTTCGCGCGATGAGGGTCCTCGCGGGCAAGGGACTCACGATGCGTTCTTCCCACTCCTATATTGTCCACGCCGGCAGTGAAGTGACCGAACTGGGCACGGTGCCGCTGGCGGCAGATGGCTCCTTCGCCGTTGAGGTGCCCGCAGACACCCCGATCGCCTTCCAGGCAGTCGATGGCGAAGGCCGGTCGGAGCTCAATGAGATGTCCTGGATCTATGTCCGGCCCGGGGAAACGCGCGGGTGTGTGGGGTGCCATCAGTCCCGGCAGGCGGCTCCTCCGGTCCGGAAGACAACTTTGCAGGCCCTGCAGGTGAAGCCTTTGCGGCTGCCCGGGCTGGGCAGGCCTCACCAATTTCGCGGTAATAATGCGGCCGTAACCGGCCTGATGGAGTTGCAGTTTGATCGTTACCGGGAGGTCGCCGGCATCAATCGGCACAGCGATACTCTCGAAACGTTGGCGACCGGGGTCCAGGAAGTCGCGACGCTGATCGCCCAGTTGCAGGCGACCGATGCCGACCTGAGGATCAGCGCGGCCCAACGGTTGGGCATCTTCCGGCACCGGAACGCCTCCCCGGCGTTGGCGCAATGCCTGCGCGATAAGGAGCGCGAGGTGCGGGTGGCGGCGGCAGTGTCCCTCGCGGCCTGTGGAGATCGGGGTGCGGTTCAGCCGCTGCTTGGCGCATTGCAGGATGCTGATCCATTGGTCGCCCAGGCGGCGGCGGTGGCCTTGGAGAATCTGACGGGGCAAAGGCAACCCTTTGACCCCTTTGCCGGCAAAGCGGAGCAGCGCCGCCAGGCGGAAGCCTGGGGCAAGTGGTATCAACAGAATGATTGGGCGCGAGTGGAGAAGGACTTGGTCACGCGACTCTCCGGCACTAATCGGGATGACATCCGCCAGGCGGCGGTGGCGCTGGGACATATCGGTGGCGACGCTGCGCGTCGGGGCCTGCGCGACTATGTGAAGCGCGAACGTCAGCGAAATCCATTCCCGGAATGGCGTAAGAGCCACCGCGGCGACGAAACGCGGTTCAACTCACTGGCGGACGTCAACCCTCGCACTTTACAGGCTGCGGTGCGGTCGCTGGGATGGCTGGGTGACGCGGAGTCGGTGGGAATGCTATCCGAAACGCTGCAGCAGAACGTGGACCCGGAAAAAGCCAACCTGTTCCTAGCCGAGGCGGCAGTCGAAGCCCTGGGGCGAATCGGCACGCCTGAAGCCATCGCGGCCTTGATCCAGGCTTTTGCCAAACTGCCGGATTATCCCGAGTACACCCGCTGGTACGGCGACCACGACGCGCTGATTGCCTGCCACGCCTCGCCCGTGCATTATTTTATCATTGAGGCGCTCGACGCGAACGGAGTCACCGGCATAGAGTCGATCCTGCCGGACCTGATACGATCCGTGCCGACCGATCTGGACCGGGCGCTGCTGCCCGGCAACGATGATTACGAGACGCTGGTGGGCCGAGTGATCCGGCGCAGTGGACAGGCCGCAATGGTCACCGAGACCTGCCTGGCGCTGCTGGGAGACCCGCAGGCAACCAAACAGCCGGGCATCGAAAAGGCGATTGCCAAGACGCACCAGGCATGGGGCGGGAAACCGGACCTGGAAAACCGGGCGGCACAGATCATTTCGCTCCTCTGCCGTGACCGATCCTTCGAGCCGCGCATCAGGCAGGCCATGGAGCGGTATTGGACTCAGCCCGTTGATATTCCGCGCGTATTCGACACCGGCATCCCGGTGGTGTTGAAGCTGCCGGTCCGCCATTGGGTGTGTTTCTTTCTTGCGCGATCGCTGGGCAACCTGGGTGATGCACGTTCGATGGAGTCGTTGGTGAAAATCCTCGAGAGCTCAGCGCCGGAGGCAGCTAGTGGCCGGCCCGATCCCTTGGGTCCAGGGGTGCTCTTCCTGCAAAACGACCTCACGCCTTGCTGGCGCGCGGCGGTGGCTTGGGCTTTGGGGCAGATCGGGGATTCGCGAGCACAGCCGGTGTTGCTCAAGACGGTTGCCGACCTCCAGAATGCCACGGACACGCGATACGCGGCCGCGATCGCGGCTGGTCAACTGGCCAACGCGGCTGGTCTGATCGAACTCCACCGCCTGGCAGAAGACTACCCGGAAATCTCCGTCCGCCGAGCACTGCTCAAGAAATAGGCGCGTCCAATAGTCAGTCTTCCGCCGCGCCGGCTACCATGACGACGAATTCTCCTTTCAACGCGCGTTGCTGGAGCACCTCCAGTAATTCAGCCGGTGTGCCGCGCAAGAATTGCTCGAACTTCTTCGTCAGTTCGCGCGCCAGCACGACCTGGCGCCCAGGGTAGATATCGTTTAGCTCCACGAGCAGCTTTTCGATGCGGTAGGGGGATTCATAGAATACGAGCGTGCCGCGAATGGTTTTAAGGCGCTCCAGTTCCCGGCGGCGCTGCCCGGACTTGTGCGGCAGGAAGCCGATGAAGTGGAACTCCTCGGCGGGCAGCCCGCTGGCCGTCAGCGCCGCCACCAGCGCGCTTGGCCCCGGCACCGACTCGACCCGGAAGCCCGCCGCGATCGCCGCCTTCACCACGCGCTCGCCTGGGTCGCTAATGCCCGGGCTGCCGGCGTCGGTCACCAGCGCGACCTTTTCGCCGCGCCTCAGTCGCTCGATGATTTCCTCGCTCCGCTTCGCCTCGTTGAACTGGAAATAGCTTAGCAGCGGCCGCGAGATGCCAAAGTGCTTCAGCAACTGCCCGCTCCGCCGCGTGTCCTCCGCCGCCACCAGATCGCACTCCTTGAGCGTGCGAAGGGCGCGCAGCGTGATGTCTTCCAGATTCCCAATCGGCGTGGCGACCAGGTAGAGCGTTCCGGGCTGTAGCGGCGGCAAGGATTGGTTCATAGTCCGGTGGCGGACTTAAGCCGGCAGTGTTCAGCCATTCGCCCTCAGCCCGCCGACTCCGGCCTTCCTATTTTGTGATGCCTCGTTCACTGGTTCGAATGAACTGGACAAGGTATTGAACCTCCGGCAGGAGTGGCACTTCCTGTTCAATCCGCGCCAGCGCATTCGGGGTGGTCAGGCCTTCTCTATACAGAATCTTGTAAGCCTGCTTCAGCGCCGCCTGCGACTCGGCCGACACCCCGTTGCGCTCCAGCCCGATTTTATTCACCGTGCGCGTTTCAGCCGGGTTGCCCTCCACCAACATAAAGGGGGCCACATCTTGCGCTATGCGGGTACACCCGCCCACGATCGCCATCTTGCCGATGCGGCAGAATTGATGCACCCCGGTCATGCCGCCAACCAGCGCGAAGTCCTCCACCAATACATGCCCCGCCAGTCCCGCCATGGAGATAATAACCCGATTGCCCAAAACCACGTTGTGACCGATGTGACTGCTGGCCAGGATGTTGTTGTGGGAGCCGATGACGGTGGCCTCGCCATCGCCGGTGGCACTGTGAATCGTCACGCATTCACGGATGGTATTGTGATCCCCGATCTGGGTGCGCGTCACCCCGCCCTTCCATTTCAAGTCCTGCGTCTTGAGCCCGATGCTGGCAAAGGGGAAAATCTCGTTGCCTTGGCCCAGCCGTGTGTGGCCGTCGATCACTACGTGTGAATACAGCCGACAACCCGCCCCCAGTTCCACATGTTCCCCGATGACGCAATACGGCCCGATTTCGCAATCGGCGCCAATAAGAGCCTGGGGATGAATAACCGCCGTTGGATGAATCATATCGCTTTCCGGTATCGATCTGCCTGCCAGTCACTGCCAGCTTGTTATCACGCGCCCGCTCCTACGAGTCCACCAGCATGAAGGTCACGGATGCCTCACTCACGACTTCTCCCTGCACTTTGCAGACGCCTTTGGCCTTGCCGATCTTGCTGCGCATCTTGGTAAGTTCCACATCAATCACCAGCACATCGCCGGGCAGCACCGGCTTGCGCCACTTCACATCTTCGGCCGACATAAAGTAGGCGATCTTGCCGGCGTTTTCGGCGTTCTTGAGCATCACAATACCGGCCACCTGCGCCATCGCCTCCAGTTGCAGCACTCCCGGCATCACCGGGTGGCCGGGGAAATGCCCTTGAAAGTAGGACTCGTTGATGGTGATATTCTTGATCCCGATAATGTGATTGCCCTCGATCTTCGCAATGCGATCGACCATGAGAAACGGGTAGCGATGCGGCAGCAACTTCATTACGCCCTGGATATCTATGGCACCCTCCTGGGGCCTGGTTTCGTCCACGGCACGTTCCGGCGCCGCGGCGGCTTTGGGTGCTACCGGCGGCGGCGCGAAGGTCTGCGCGGTTACCAGCGGCTTGCGCATCTGCGCGATGATCCGCCGCACCAGCTCGCAATTGGCCGCGTGACTGGGCTTGACCGCCGTCAGCCGCCCCCGAATCGGCCGGCCCAGCAGAGACAGATCCCCGACGATGTCGAGCACCTTGTGGCGGACAAATTCGTCCGGATAGCGTAGCGGTTCCGTGGTCAGCACCGCGTCGTCGCGAATCACCACCGCGTTCTCCAGGCTACCGCCCTTGATTAAGCCATTCTTGATCAGGAACTCGATTTCCTCGTAGAAGCAAAAGGTGCGGGCATGCGCCAGGTCGCGCTCCCAGGTCGTGGGCGACAGCTCGAGGCTGTAGAACTGGGTAAACCGGCCCTGTTTGTCCGCGCTGGTGCAAGAGATCTTGAACGCTGCATCCGGGAAGAGCGTCATCACCGTCTCACCCATTTCAAGTTCGATCGGCTCGGTTATCGTGTAAGGTTCCTGGCGTTCATCCTGGGGCACGATCCCCGCAGTCTGCACCATCTTACAATACTCCCGCGCGCTGCCGTCCGCGATCGGCGGTTCATTGGCATCGAGCTCCACGATGGCGTTGTCAATGCCATACCCGGCAAAGGTCGCCAGCACATGCTCCACCGTGTGAATGCGCGTGTTCCCTTTGGCCAGGGTGGTCGAGCGGTTGTTCTCCACGACGTTCTCTACCCGCGCTTCGATTTCCGGCTTGCCTTCGAGGTCCACGCGACGGAAACGAATGCCCGTGTTGGGCGGTGCCGGGAGGAAGGTCATCGTCACCCGGTTGCCGCTGTGCAGGCCGATCCCGGAGTAACTAGCCGGGCGATTGAGTGTTTGCTGCTGTAGCACGAACCCATTAAACAAGCCGCCCGTCCTCTTGGCAAGCGGTAGATAGCCTATCGTCGGCCATCGTACCACGTATGGCACTCGTCGCGATTGGTCAGGATTCGCTGGTGCGACAGCACGGCTTTGAGGAGAAACCGGATATGTTCCCGCGGCGTATAGAGATGCATCTTACGTGCCGACGTGACCAGCGGGTGGCGGTGCAGGATCACGATTCGCTTCTTCCTGGCTCGCGCCAGTTTTTTCAACCGCTGGCTCAGGTCAATCTCCTCGCCGGCAAACAGCTCGTGGCTGAAGCCGCCCACCTGCCGAAAGGCATCCGCCTCGCAGAAAATGAAGGAACCCGCCAGCAGCTTCCCCACCCGGCTGATCCCATTCCACAAGCGCGTGATCAGGTTGCCCACCGGATAATGCCCCGCCAGTCTCATCGTGGAGCCGCCGGCCAAACAGCGCCCCATTTCAATCTGCTCCGCCACCTCGGCGAATAATTCCGCGCTGGGATGTGAGTCCGCATCAATGAATACCAGCCAATCCCCGGAGGCCGCCGCGGCGCCACTATTTCGCGCCCGGGCGATTTGATTGACCGGCTCGAAGACCACTTGGGCGCCCGCCGCGCGCGCTAATGCTGCTGTGCCATCGGTCGAGTTATTGTCGCAGACGATGATCTCAGTCTGCCATGCTCGCCGTGAGAAGACGGCCACGGCCGCCTTCACCTGACGCAACGTCTCGCCGATGAGCCGCTCCTCGTTGAAGGCCGGGATGATGACGGAAAGGTTCAAATGCGCCGGCTGAAGGTCATTCGCTCAACCACCCGCCTTCCCGCGCAGCGGACTATCGCCTGGCGCTGATGACGGGAGACTTTGCGGGTGCTTCAGGGGCCGGTGCAGCGGCTTGTTTCAAGGATGCGAGCAGATGGCGGTGCAAAGTCCCTGTAAATAGCCACCCTGCGAAAAGCACGATCAAAATGGCCAGCGCCGTCATTTTGAGGCGGAAGGGAGCAATCTCCGCCGTGGAGAACGGAATGAAAGTAGCCTGGCCCAGACCCAGCACAATGGTGGTGACAACCAGCCCCAGCAACCCTCCTCCGATCGCCCACAACACGCAGTTCTTGCCCGATTTGTTGGCCATCACACTGAACCAAATTGCCGTCGCGACCGCCACGGGCCACGGGATCAGGCCGACGATATTGTTGTTTTCCATAATCTTAAGACTCTAGTCCATGCTCAGCCGTTCAACACCATGAATGTAACCTTACAAAATTGGAATGCTCCGGAAAGCTTCCGGTCACATCCCGACGCTCCAATCGTATAAACAGAAACACAGTTGAGGCAATATATATGCGAAAGATTCCAACGGAATTAAGGGTTTGAATTAAGCGGCCTGGTGTGAGGGCCTACTTCGCAGCCTCGGCCGGTTTCGTGGCGGCGCTGGGAGCCGTCGCTGCCGCCGGGGCGGCTTTCTCAGCCTTCTCCGTCTTTTCCGCCTTCACCTTCCGCTCCGTGCCAACGCGGCCGTTGGTCCAGTCGTAGATGAAACCCATATTATCCAGGCCGACATAGGTGAGCCGCAAAACGATGACCAGGGCGATTGCCACCCCGATGATCCTGGGCCAGGGGCTCTTTTTCTCTGCGAACGGATCGACCAAGTCCCGCTGCGAACCGGGCGGCAGCGTGGCTACTCCCGTGAGCGAGCCGCCAAACGGGACGTTCATCTTTGCTCGAGCGTTCACCGCCCAACCGTTTGCGTCCAGGATCGGTCCCAGGTTCCGCCGGCGCAGCTTCAAATAAGCCATGATCACGGACGGTGCCGAGATGGCCAGCAGAAGAGCCGCAAAAGCCAACGGGATCTGCCACCACACCAGACCGAGTATGCTGCCGAAGATGCCTCCTAACGCCCCCAGCAAGGTGGTCAGGACCAACCCAATGGCGGCGAGTGTCCCCGTGTCAATCTTGTGTTTGGGCGCCTCGGGTGGTTTGGGTGGCGGATGTCCGCCGGCAACCGCCTGGGCGGTCGCCGCCATTTGGGCGTCCGCGGCCGCCTCGGCCGCCGCGGCGCGCTTGGCCACCTGTTCCTCGATCAGCCGCACCAGTTTCTTGTAAGGGGCGAAGAACGCCTGCCGAATGCTGATCGGGTTGTCGATAATCTTGTTGATAGTGGCGTCCCAGTCGCGGCCTTTGCGATCGTAGAAGATTCCGTTGCGTCCGACCATCAGGTTATCCGAGTCGCCGCCGGTGAAGGCCGCCACGATTTGCAGCTTCTCCCCGCTGCCCTTGCGGTAGCAATCGCAGTAGGCCAGGTACGTGCCCGCCAGCCCGGCCATAGCGGCATGTCGGCCGGGATCCTCCACCGTGAGGCAGAGCTCACAAGTGCGCTGGTCCAGGTAGAGCGTGCCTGCCTGGAAGATGGCTTTGTTCTTGCGGCCGTAGAAGTCTCGGAAGGAGATAAAATTGTGGCAGAGCTGGTTGAGGTCGCGATGGTAATGCACCAGCCGGTTGAGCCCGATGATGGCCTGCGCGTGGCCTTCCTCGGCTTTGTCTTTGGTGATCAGCGCCGTCAACGTCTCCCTGGCCTTGCTGCCAAGGATCTCCCGCACGCGTGTGAGCGTGATCTTCTCGACCGTTGCGCCCGTCTTGTCCGTGCTCCAGGCGTCATAGGGCGCGAGTTGGGCGACGAGCGCGGCCCAATCGGCCTCAGTGAGCGCCGCCTTATCGCCGAGCAGCGGCTTGATGGCGTCGGTATGAAGCTTGGCGACCGCGCCAGCCCAAGCGGGGTTAACGCCCTCCGTGAGCGGCATCGGCTTGCCCGCCTCCACGCGTGACAGCGGTAATCCCGCGATCTCCGCCGAGGTGATGGTCAGATCCTTCGCCGCCAGGGCCAGGAATTCCTTCTCTTCGCGATTCAGCGCCGTGAGCGCGCGCGGGTCGAAGGCCGCCAGTTGGCAGCGCGCGAAATAGTCATCGACCTTGGGCTTGACGGCCCGGACAGCGGCGGCCGCAGCCGGCGTGTTCAGTCCCAGGGGCAGGATACTCGTGTCGCCTTCCGCCTTCTTCCACCAATCCGCATACGCGCCCGCCTCGGTGAAGAACTGATCGACTTTGGCCTGGTTGACACCCGGCTTGCCGCTGGCGTCGGCAACCCCGCCAAAGCAGGTGATGATGTCGTTGATGACCGCCTTGGTCGCATCATCGCTGGCGGTATCCACGGTCACGATAGCGTCGCCGTTGAAAGGCTTGGCCGCGAAAGTTTGGGCGGCGGTGGCAGCCTCAGCAATGGTGATTTCAGCCGCGTCCGCCTTGCCCAGTATCTGCCGGGCGAACGCGGCAATCAGCTTGCCTTCGGGTGGGGCGTCGTTGATCGCGGCCACTCGCAACGTCGGGGCGCCCTTGAGCAGGTCGTCCGGTTTCTTGAGCAGGCCCCCGGCCCATTTAACGGCTGCAATCAACTCCGGCGCCCGGATGCGGCCGTCTTTGTCGGTATCAATCAGGGCCAGCGTGGCCTTATCGAACTCCAGTCCCGACGTGGGACAGGCCAACGCGACCCAAAGCTTCTGATCGAGTTGATCCAGGGCCATAAGGTCGGCCCCAGTATCCAGCCGGACCTGGTCAAAGCCGCCGGCACGAAAGAACTTCCAGGTGTGGTTTGCGCTCATAGTTGTGTTAGTTGATCCGGCCATTACTGCGACACCGGCTGCCCGGCAACTTGCAGCGGCCCGCGTTCTACCCGGCGGCGGCCCTAATATCAACTACCTATTCCCCGGCGGGGATCAGGCCAGTTGCGGCGCTTCGATCTCCCGCGGCGGCGCCATCAGGGGCGTTCCATCGCGCGCCTCGAGATACTCGAATACCTTGCCCTCGTAATTCCTTATCACCACGCGGTCGGAGTTGCGGCTGAGAACATACTCCGGCGTGACCGGCACCTTGCCGCCGCCGCCCGGCGCGTCGATCACGTATTCCGGCACCGCGTAGCCGGTAGTGTGCCCGCGCAGGCTCTCCATGATCCGCAACCCTTTGCGCACGCTGGTCCTCAGGTGCGCGGAGCCCGCGATCAGATCGCACTGGTAGATGTAATACGGCTTCACGCGGCACATCAGCAGCTTCTGCACGTGCGCCTTCATGACGGCCGGATCGTCGTTGACGTTCCGCAGCAGCACAGATTGGTTCCCCAGTGGCATCCCCGCATCGGTCAGGCGTCCCAGCGCCACCCGCACCTCCGTGGTCAGCTCGCGCGGGTGGTTCGAGTGGATGCTGATAAACAGGGGATGATATTTCTTCAGCACGGCGCACAGCTCCGGCGTGATGCGCTGCGGCAGGAAGATCGGTATCCGCGTGCCGATGCGCAGAAACTCCACGTGCGGGATCGCCCGCAGACGCCCCAGCAGTTGGTCCAGCTTCTCGTCGCTGAACAGCAGCGGGTCGCCGCCGCTCAGCAACACGTCGCGCACTTCCGGATGCTGGCGGACATATTCGATCTGCCGGTCGAACTCGGGGTGGAAATCGTAGCCGCTGGCGTTGCTCACCAGCCGTGACCGGGTGCAATAACGGCAATACGCCGCACACCGGTCGGTCACCAGGAACAATACCCGATCCGGATACCGATGCACCAGCCCGGGCACCGGCGAATGCGAGTCCTCGCCGCAGGGGTCGCTCATCTCCCACGGCGCCACATGCGTTTCCTCGACACGCGGAATGACCTGCCAGCGAATCGGGCAGTTCTCATCCGCGGGGTCAATTAGATTGAAGAAGTGAGGCGTAATGGCTAGCGCCAGCTTGTGATTGGCCAGCGCCGTGCCGGCGGCTTCCTCCGGCGTCAGCGTTGGCATCAAGCGCTGGAGCTGTTCCACCGTCGTAACGCGGTGCTTTAGCTGCCAGTGCCAATTGTTCCAGTCCGCATCCGGCACATTGGCCCAAAACCCCCGCCCAGCCGGGCGGAACTCCTTGAGAGATCTCGCCAGGCCTCCAGATGGAGGCAATTCGCCGTTCGCCGATGAGTCGTAATTGTGCATTTTTTCCCTGCTGTTGGGTATGCGCACTATAATTTTGATCGCAGACCTGTCAAGCCGCTGGCTGAAGAATTGTCGGCTGGCGGAGAATCGCGCCGCAATCGAGGTTCCCCGGTGGCCTCAACGCGAGTTGAATGTGTCATCGGCGGATGACAATGCGCACCATCATGGGCGACTGGAAATTGCTTCCGGCCCACCAAAAACAAGCCGGGAGGCGGCGTTTGCCGGACTGGTCAGGCTTAATCTCAAAGGGGCGGACCAGTCTCCGGTGTGCTCCGTTTTCGTCAGGCACTACTGGCTGGCTGTCAGCCTGCGAGCCCGGCACCGGCGGCGCGGAGATCCCTTATGCACCCCTTGTACACCCCTTGTGCATATCGAGCGGCAACGATAACGCTCTGCCAGCGGCAGGGTGTGTTGCCCAAGACTTCCGCCCATTTGAAGGCAGGGAGTAGGAGGAGGACCCCGATGGAAGAGGTCTCTG
>SESG01003188.1_pt1 | contig 14990 bp, 13 predicted proteins | sample 3171421 | NCBI WGS metagenome assembly SESG01 (sample SAMN10866946, study PRJNA518727) | freshwater metagenome | biome: subpolar coniferous forest; feature: holomictic lake; material: water; isolation source: holomictic Lake 227, 6 m and 8 m depth | place: Canada: near Kenora, Ontario | collected... | reverse complement strand
TGTTAAAATAAACGCTGAGACTTTATTCTTACAATAATTAAAGAAATCTTCGGTGAAATCAAACATCTTTATTTCTGCCATTTATTTTTTATTTAAGTATTTATAAATCATTTTTAAAAAGTCTTCTATATTATTTGTAAGTGGTATATTATATCTTTCACATACAATTTCAACATTTCCCTTTCTATAAAATTCATCAGGACAACACACAATCATATTCTTTTGTTTTCCAAATAATCCTAATTCTAATAATGAGATTGGAGCTTTGGATTTACCATCAAAATAAAGTACAATTAAATCTGCATCTTCTTGTGATTTTAATTCCCATTCAACTTGTTCTCTGAAATTATCATTTTCTATTGATTGTTCCCACGTATCATCCCAATCATCCCGACGAGGATTAAGTACAATTATATTAGAATTGTTTTTCATTTTTGATAAAAAACTTTCAACTTTAGATTGCCAATCTTCAGCTTTTCCCATCTCTATTGAACCGGCTAAAAAGCACGATATATCATTTTCAGAATGTTTCTTCCATATTTTAGGTGCTTTGACTATTTGCATAATATTTCTCCATTTTGTTATATTTTTTAAGATTATCGATATACCATAACATTTGTAGATTTTTTATATTTCCAATTATTTCTGGTGATATACTATTATAAAATCCATATGATATTGGAATAATATGGTCAAGATGATATTGTTTTCTACCCCGTTTTTCTATATTTTCTAATAAATATAATGATTGTTTATTCGTTATACGATATACTTGATTTTTATATGCATTATATTTTGGTAATATATTTAAATATTCTAAATAAGTAATACCTAATCTTGTTTTTATTCTTTTATCTAAAACATCACAGTTATAACCACTTTCTGAAGCTTTAATACTTAATATATTTTTTATTTTTGTTGCCTTAATAAGGCCATATCGTTTTTCATAGGTTTTTCCTTTATACATTAAACTAAATTTTTTCTTATTTTCATTAGAACACTTATGACCTAATTTTTTTCGTAATTGTATTGATTTTTCAATTCCATAAATTTCATCATATGTTTTTCCTTTTTTCCAAATAGTAAAAATATTTAAAACTATGTAATAAATATATATATTGTGGATAACTTTATTGACAGCGTGACCAACCACAATTTAAACATTTATTACATCCTTGTTCATAAATAAGATTCTCACTATGACATTCGGGACAAGAAATACCTGTTACCTTTTCACCGTCTTTAACATAATTTTTTAATACACGGGCGATAACAGCTGCCATTGAAGTCATATCCTCTGTAGCTTTTTGCATCTGTTCTACAATATATTTAATTGGTGTTCCGTGACGTAATAGACCTGAAACTAATCTGAATGTTAATTGTTCGACAGGATTAAATACATCTGAAAAATTATCTATTACTATATCTTCACCAATTTCTAATTTATATATTCCACGTTTTACTTTTATAATTTTACCTTTCTTTCTTTTAAATGTAAAGTTTAATCCATTACCATTCATATGTCCACCAAATATTTCATATGGAGCTCCTTTATATAAACCGATACCTACAATAAATTTTTCATCTTTAACTTTTATTGAATATAGTTCAGCATCTAATATTTCTGGACGTTTAGGTGCAGATGCCATCTGTATAGAATCTTTCGAATCTTTTGATTCTAAAACCGCGGTCATAGTACCATCACGATAAGTTGTAATACCTTTAATACCACCTTTCCAAGCATCTATATATATCTTTTTAAAATCTTCATATGGATAATTATTTGGAACATTAACTGTTTTACTATTTGCTTGATTAGTGAATTGTGCTATTATTTTAAGAGTATCAATATGGTCTTTAACTGTTAATTCATTTGTTGTTACGAAAACACCATCTTTCTTCATCTGTTCAATTTTTTCAGTTGATATATTTTTATTTACCCAATACCAACCATAATCCATAATTAATTCAGCTTTAACTAATCCTCTATTTTTATCTATTTCATAATCTGTACCATTATAAGAACCTTTTAATATTTGTTCATCCCCTTTCATCGTAAACTTAAAATGTTCGGTCTCAAACCACTCCCCGTGTAACGGGTCACATAATTTAAGTCCATTTTGTTTCAATTCAACCATCTCATTCATATTTACAATAACCCATCGAGTATAATCCCATAGATATATAGGTTCAATACCACCTGAAACTAAATATGCAAATATAGCAGTATTACCTGTTGGAGCATTCATTGATTGATGAGAATTTCTCATACACCCAATTTTTTCTATTTTATGTTTTATTTCTTCATCGATTTCTAAATTTTTCCACCAATGAGAACTAAAGTATTTTTTCTTATCAAATAATTCAAAACTTCCTTTTTCTTGACCTAATAAAGCACTTGCTAACATTTCTTCTTCGGCTTTTAATTTAAATATTTTATGGATAAGTTTTAATGATTCTTTACTTCCATATCTAATACCTAACATATAATGTAATGAACCTAATCCCATTACACCAAAACCAATTCGTCTCTTTTGTTTATTAGCAATAGCATATTCAGGTATCGGTGTAGATGAAATATCTAATACTGCATCTAATGCTCTGATACAATATTTGATATCATTTTTAAATGAATCATAATCAAATGTTATTTTTCCAGTAGTATCTATTACAACATACTTTGTAAGATTTATAGAACCTAAATCACAGACACCTAATGAATTGGGAACTTCACCACACGGGTTCGAAGCTTGAATTACCTCACAATATTGAATCGGATTTAACAAGTTACATAAATCCAAAAATAGAACTCCAGGTTCTGCTCTATTATATGTAGCTTTAGTTATCTGTTCCCATAAATCAATTGCATTAACTGTCTTATGTTTTATAATCGGATAACCGTTTTGTTTCCATCCTTCTATATCACCATCCCACTCATCATCATATTTTTCAAAAGAAGTATCGGGAAATATTAAATCCCAATCGCCACCTCGTCTAATAGATTTAATATCTTTACTATTTAATTTAAGCATTTAAATTCTCCAAATTATATTTTATTCTTATAAATTTACATTTTAAAAATTGTTCAATTTCTTGTTGCCGCATAATATCTTTTTCTTTTTGTTTTAATCTTTGATGACGTTTTTCATCAATTTCAATCCAAATATTTTTAGATTTACTATATCCGTCTGCCCAATATCCAAGTTCTTTAATATAAAATTCACCACCGTTCTCTGCGTGTTGTAAATCAGTTATTCCTAATTCTTTAGCTTTTTGTTCCAAAATGGATATTGAATTTCTATTATATCGAGGAAATATTTGATTTCCATTATTTTTATTTTTTTCAATCCATTTAATAGTAGATAATCGCATTTGTTTTTTACTTTTTATGGAGTGGGTTTTTTTATAAAACGGATTATTTTTTCCACCATTTGTCTGTGAGGTCATTATATTTTTACATTTAGAAGAACATGTTTTTTTATTTTTGCTTCTATTTTTACACTGCGGAACATTAATATATTCAGAATTACATATTGGACATATACTTAAAATTCTCATAAGTTTATTAGGCGGCACTTGCCCTTTTTTTGATATTGAAATTTTATGTTTTGTTTCAATAGACAAATATTTTCCTTTCCAATATGGGTTTATCCCGTGATTTTTTGAAAAATCATATTTGGTTCTTAATTCAAATCTTTTTAATAATTTAATTAACCACTGTGAACTTATTCCAAGATATTTAGCTGAATGTGTTAGCGTTTTGTTAATTTCTATTGCTTGAACAATTTCTTCTTTTTTAAATTTTGATTTTCTAATTTTTGACATTATTCTTCTCATTTTTATATTCTTCGGCCGTCATAATTATACCATCAATATCAATTTTTTCTGTTTTCTTTAATATATGAGATTCTCCATTTTTTAATTCTATAATAATTTTTTCATCGGATTCTTCAAGACGCGACATAAAATTTTTAGTAATACCAACAGATATATTAAATTTTGTTAAACGATTTGGTGTTTGTTTTGCTACAATAAAATCTTCAATTTCAGGATGCCAAATAGATAGAACTCCCATTTGAGCACCTTTTCGTATTTTATTCTTTTCATCTTTTTTTCTTTCAGATATTGGAGTTTCTGCACCCATTGTAATAATTTCAGAACTCTTATCCCATAGTTCCATAAATTTTAATACACCAGGTGTTCTTCCACCAATACCTTTTACATAACTACCTCTTGGTCTTAACCAAGAAAAGTTTATTCCATAACCACCTTCAGATTTTAATGTTTGAGCTTGGTCGTGTAACATTTTATATATATTTGAAAGAGAATCTGCATTTTTTGTTTTTCTATCATATACCGAATCGATAAAACAATTATGAACAATACAACCTTCTACAATATAACTTTCATCATTTTCAACCGAAATATTATATACAAGTCCATTATATTTTTCCTTTTGTTTTATAAATTTTTTAGTTAAAATACAATCATCGAAAAATGTATATGATAAACTATACTTATTTTTACATTCCATTAATATTCTATTATCAGAATATTTTTTTGTTAATAATTTTACAAATTCACGATTTATTGAAAATGGAATTCGTAATGTATACGCTTGTCTATGTGTTTTACATCCATTATTTTTATTAAATGGTGTATTTGTTTTTTTACAAATTAAACCAATACAATTAAATAATATTTTTATTTCATCTATTAAAGGTTCATTAGCCAAAGATATAAGTAAACTTCCTCTTGAATCTACCATACCATCAGAATCCATTATCCCAAGTAATATATTTTTTATTTTTTCTGGAGTTAACTTCCAAACATATGTAGGAATATGTTTATTATATCCATATCTACCAATACTTCTATATAAAAATTGTGATATTATATTATTATTTTTTCTTAAATATAATAAACCATTTGTCGACATATTTTTATTTATTTCTAAACCAAAACTTTTTTCAAGTATATTTTTACATTTATCAGCTATATCATATTCACTTGTATTAAATATACTACCATCACCAATATATCGTCCCATTACATATAGAAAATCATCAGAGATTTCAATAAATCTATTAATTTTTGCACAAGTCATAGTTTGTTGTGCACCATTTCCACCAATACATTGATTAATTGTCCATATACTATTGTCATCAAATTTAACAATACCTTGTAGTATTTCTTCCATAAAATACTCACATAAATCAATAGATGAATTTATAAAATTATTTTTTATATTGTTTAAAAATGTTAAAACATTATTATTTTTTGATTCTATCCATTTTTCAGAACCTTGATAGAATGGATGTTCTGGTGTGACACGTAATTGTTTATTTAGGGTAGTTGATATATATACATCAATATCACCTATATATTTACGATTCATTATATTGGTTATTTTATTCCATCTACCAGTATGTGATAATACAATGTCATTTGTAGTTAAATCTTCAATATTTTTATATCCAGTTTGTGTTAATACGGATGTTCCACCTGGAAAACAATTAAATAATGTAGTAGCTTTTCTAGCTTTGATACCAAGATTTGCCATAATTCTACCACCATATATAAATTTCATTTCTGAAAATATACGATAGTAATTTTGTTCGATTTGTGTTCTAACTGGGGTTTCTTCTATAACTGCTGTTGCTTTTGCTAATCTATGAAATGTATCAAAAATATTATTATCATCTGGCCCTTTATAATTATTATACCAAATTTCTTGTGAAAATGGAAAATCTTTAAAAAAATCTTGTGTAGTTTGTAAATCGGTATTAGTCATTATCACACCTCTATTTATGTTTTTTATTAAGTTATCGTTGAATGGTTGTAACTTCATAATAAATATATAATCATATTAAATTTCAATCAGTTGTCTTGTTAATTGTTGTGCTTTATTTATAAATGGGGTTATTTTTTAATAACCCCATTTTAAAGTGTTTACTTTTAATACATACCACCCATATCCATAGGCATTGGATTATCTTTCTTTTCACTTGGGTCATCACAGATTGTAGCTTCTGTCATTAATAATAATGATGCAACAGATGCGGCGTTCTCAAGAGCAACTCTCGTTACTTTTGTTGGGTCAATAATACCCATTGTAATCATATCACCATACGTATCAGTTGCGGCATTATAACCATAATTACTTGTATCATTATCGGAATGTTCTTGTTCTACTTTATTTATAATAACAGAACTTTCTTTACCTGCATTTAAAACTATTTGACGAATAGGTTCTTCTATTGCCTTTTGAATAATTTTTATACCAAATAAAGTATCAATATTATCATTTTGAATTCCATATAATACTTTTTGTGCTTTTATTAACGCAACACCACCACCTGGTACGATACCTTCTTCTACTGCAGCTCTTGTAGCGTGTAATGCATCTTCAACTCTATCTTTCTTTTCTTTCAATTCAATTTCGGTTGCGGCACCAATTTTAATAATAGCAACTCCACCAGAGAGTTTAGCAAGTCTCTCTTGTATTTTTTCCTTTTCAAATTCAGATGATGCGGCTTCAATTTGTGATTTTAATCTCTGAATTCTTTCTTTGATATCCTCGGTTGTTCCATTACCTTCAATTATAGTTGTTGAATCTTTATCTACAATTACTTTCTTTGCAAAACCTAATTGGTCTAATGTGACTTTTTCAAGTTCAAATCCCATCGTATTTATTCCCACTTTACCACCCGTCACGATAGCAATATCTTCTAATATTTCTTGTCGTCTATCACCAAATCCTGGTGCTTTAACAGCAACAACTTTTAATAAACCACGTGACACGTTAACAACTAATGTTGCTAAAGCCTCACCATCAACATCTTCTGCGATTATTAATAAACTTTTATTTGCCTTAATTATTTTTTCCAATAATGGAAATAATTCTTTTGCGGCACTGATTCTTTTATCGACCATTAATATGTAAGCTTCTTCTAATTCAGATTTCATTACATCTTGTTTATTAATAAAGTATGGTGATACATATCCTCTATCAAATTGTAAACCTTCAACAATATCTAATGTTGTATCAATTCCTTTTGCATCTTCAACAGTAATAACACCGTCTTTACCAACCTTATTCATTGCATCTGCGATTAAAGAACCAATTGTTAAATCATTATTTGCAGATATAGTACCCACTTGTTCAATCTCTTTATTCTCTTTAATAGGTGAACTTATTTCTTTTAATTTTTTTATAACCAAGTCTACGGCCATATCAATACCACGTTTTAAATCTATTGGATTTGACCCACCAACAATATATTTTAAACCTTCTCTATATATTGATTGTGCCAAAATTGTTGCCGTGGTTGTACCATCTCCAGCTACATCAGATGTTTTTGATGCGACTTCCTTTACCATTTGAGCTCCCATATTTTCAATTGGGTCTTTTAATTCAATCTCTCTTGCTACAGACACACCATCTTTTGTAACCAAAGGTGCTCCATATTTTTTACCAATAACGACATTTCTACCCTTTGGGCCTAATGTAACTTTAACTGCGTTTGCAAGTTTATCAACACCTTCTAATAATGATGTTCTAGCTTTAGTGTTGAATTCTATTAACTTTACTGCCATAATTTATTGTCTCCTATATTTTATATTTATGTATTATTAATCAAGTGATATATCTTTATATGGTGGTAATTCTATGTTACCATCTTTTGATGATGGTTTATCATCACTAAACTCATCAAGTTTTTTCTTATATAATTTTCTCATATATTCATTTTCATTATTCATTTGTCCTTTTACCTCTTTTCCACTTGTCGAACTTTCATCATAAATTTCAATTTTACCACACGAAAAATTAATTTTTGATGGAAAAGTTAAACCATCAAGCCCAAACCTATTTTTAATTATGTGCCATCTTCCCGTACCTGCAACTTTATCAGTCATTTTTCTTGATAATGAAACTACAAAGTCGGCTACAAATAACTTTGACCATGCCTCTGCAACTTGACTACCAACAATAATATCAGATTCATCAGCTGAACGTTGTACTTGTGATGCGGCCCAAACTGGAACATCCCACTCACCCGCGAATGTTCTACAATCTGCATAGATATTACCTAAATTTAAATCATTTCTTTTATGTTGAGTAGTATTAATTAATAAATCTGGATAATCTATCAAAATTACATCGGTTTTAAATCCTTTTAATCTACATTTCTCAGCATGTGATTTTAAAGCATTAATAGTCACAGTACCGTTTGTATAATATTGAACTTTTAATTCACCTAACAATTTTTCAGAATGTTTTTTTATTTCATCTTGATGATATTTTAAATTTTGTGGTGCAATACCAGTCATTATTGATGCGAATCTTTGAGCTACATATGCGGCTTTTAATTCCATTGTATAATAAATTACATTCTTACCTTTTCTCATAGCTTCATATGCAATATTTATCATTGCCCACGACTTACCTGCACCCGTTGCGGCTATGAATATCCCCAATTCTCCACCACCCAAACCACCATCAGTTATCTCATTAATTATTGGCCACGGTGTTTCAAGTGTATTTCTTGCAGATTCATCAAACATCTTATCCATATCTTCTTTAAAATCGTGTCCTAAATCATTTGTAGAATTAATTTTCATAGCTTCATTCATTGTAGCAATAATATCATCATATTTCTTCTCATATAATAAATCAACACTTTTCATCAACGCCGTAGTCATATTCTGATTTCTACAAAATGTTAAAACTTCATCTTTAACAAAACCTAATTCAGTAGAATGCATTTGATTTACGGCTTGACCAAGTGAATCGACAATTAATGTTTTAATTGATTGGTCAAAATTTTCTTTAGATAGTTCTATTTTAAGAACAGATAAAGTTATTTTTTCATCATAATCTTTAAAATACCAAAGACATTTAGAACACAACCAACGAATTGCCTCAGATTCAAAGTATTCTGGTTTTATTAAATCTACACTATCTCTTAAAAAAATATCATCCGATAATAGTAATGATATTATTTTAATTTGAAATGATTGATTATAGTTATTTTTATCAAATGTCTCTGTCATAATTCTGGTTCCTCACTATTTAAAATTGAATCTATATCTACTACATCATAATGTTCCGTGTCAATAAAAAATCTATCCTCATGTACCACTACTTCTACCACTTTTAATTGTGCATTCTCACTACAAATTTCTCTTTGTTCCTTACATTTAAGACGTGCGAACTCTTGTAGTTTTTCTATTATTGCAAAGTCCTGCATATCTATAATTTTAACTGTTTGTGAATAAAAAAATTCTTCTGCGTTCATTTATAATCCTAATTTATTTTTTACATCAATTAAACTGTTTCTTATAATAGTTACATAATTCTCTTGAAACTTTGGACTCATTAATGTTTGAACATCATCCTTATTTGTATAGAAGGCGGTTTCAAGTAATATCGCTGGACAATTTACCATATTCATTGCAAAGTTAGCTTCGTAATCACTATCACCATCACTTGTATCTCGTAGTATTTTTATTTCACCTTGATAAAAATCTGTAAAATTTTTATAAAATATTTCAGCATATTCATCAGATTTTGTTTGTCCTACACTTGTCCAAATGCTAAATCCTTTTGCTTTTTCCCAAGTTTCACCATATCCAATAGCATTTGCATGTACTGATATTGAAAGATGTGGGTTGATTTCATTTATTCTTCTTTTTCTCTCTGAAAGACTTATATCAGTATTTTCAGGAACTACTTTATGTAATTCAATCCAGTCATTATCTGTATCGGTACATCTTTCTATTATCATATCTACAATCTTTCGGTTATATAGATATTCTTTAAATCTATTATCTTCAATAAGACTTTCGTCTCTAACTGTAATATCATCAGTCAATACGGGTGAAAATTTTCCGTGATAATTAGAACCGTGTCCATTATCTAATGTTATTATTAATTTTCCCACTGTTTTATTCCTTGTTTAATTCTTTTTCTAAAAGTGAAATATTAGCATCTAATGATAGAAATGTGTTTGTTACCCAAAAATTAGCGTTAGGTATTCCAGCATATAATTTATCTGCTATTACTTGTCTTTGAAAATCTACTCTACTTAACCTATGATATTGAGTATCTAATATACTTTGAATTTGTAATTTACTCATTGATGATATGTTTTGGTCATCAAGTCTCATTATTGAATAGTTTATATCTAACATATTTTTACTTTCAGATATGACTTTATAACATTTATGAGTGTCTTTTTCCTTTGATTTTTCTGTAGCATAGTCAACTATATCATCTATTGTCATCGGTTCACCATCTTCAAATAACTTTGGAAATGTTTTTTGTAATGTTTTTATTTTAACACCCTTTATACCGTGTATATTATCTGATGGGTCTCCCGTTATTACTTTATATAACAAATAATTGTTTTTTGGAATTCCAAAATCTTCTTTAATATCATCAGATTTATCATATAATTTTTTCTTTGTGGGACTCCAAATATTGATTTTATCATCAAGTAACTGTAAGAAATCTTTATCTGTTGACATAATGAATATTTTTCTTGATTTTTTATAGAAATACGTTGTTGCGGCATAGGCGATAACATCATCAGCTTCAATATTATCAATAGATAAATATGTGACAGGTAATGTATCTAAATAGGTGATAATTTTTTGTAATTGTACTGACATTGATTTTGATTCTTCATTAGAAGTCATTTCTATGGATGAACGATTATATCTTTGATTTACTCTACGTTTCATTTTATAATCAGAATATATTTTTCTTCTTCTGATTGAACCACCGACTCCATCAAAAACAATAATACATCTTGTTGGTTTTAATAACTTAATTGCATAACCTATTGAGTTTAAGAAAGCTACAATTCCACCAATATGAACTCCATCATCATTAGTTGTAGGATTCATTGAAAATCCACGAATGAATGTATTAAGACCGTCAATAATCAATACCCTATCGTTAGGTATTGATTTGACGGCAACTTCTTCATTGTGTTCTTTCTTAATATTATCTAACATTGTAAAATATTTCTGTTTCATAACCATTTAATTTTAATCTTCTTCAATAACATCTGTGACTTCAATTTCTTCTGCTAAATCTCTTGGTTTATATTTATCTATAATGTATTTACTCAATTCATTTAACATCTTTTCTTTAAAATCAGGTTCAGTTTTCATTCGTGTTCTAAATTCAGTTTCAGAGAATTCTATTTTCTCACCAGTATCACTATCAGTAAATACGAATCTAACTTTAGTACCCGTTATTACTTTGTAATCTTTTAATGTTGATAATGTACAACCATCATTGTCTATACCACTATCAAAAAAGATATTAAATGAACAAATCTTCATTGGTGGGCCGATTCTATTCTTGATAATCTTCGCTTGAGCTTCCATACCAATAATCTTCTTATTAGCATCCTTGATTTGACCTGTATTTTTTAATCTCACTCTAACTGAACTATGGAATGCGGGTGCCTTACCACCACTTGTGGTGTATGGGTCGCCGAACATAACACCTAATTTTGTTCTTAATTGATTCGTGAATACAAATAAAACTTTTTCACGTGCAATCATATTTGTAAGTTTTCTCATAGCTTTTGATATGATAATTGCCTTTTGTGTAGCGAATCCAGCTTGGTCAAAGTCATCTTCCATTTCTACTTTTGTAGATAGACCTGCAAGTGAATCAAGTACAATCGTAACTATCTTATCTTTATTACTATTCTCTCTTACAACTCTAATTATATTATCAACAGTTGCAAACGCATCTTCAACAGTATCTAATTGGATATAAATAATTCTATTCTCACCTGATATTTTAATTCCTAACGCTTCCATAAACTCAACACTGATTGAACTTTCACTATCTATGAAAACTGGAAATCCACCTTTTTCTTGTGTACTACTTAATACTGCGGCACACGCTAATGTTTTTCCTGTGCCCTCAAGTCCATTATATTCAACTATTCTACCTACGGGTAAACCACCATTTCTTCTATTTGAAATCATCATATCCATCACATCACAACCAGTTGAAACCCAATCGGTAACATTGGCAGGATTTTCATCTGTACCATCCAGAAAATATGCGGCAGTGAATCCTTGTGCTTTTTGAAAAATATCATTAACATCTTTCTTTATTATAGCCGCTAAGTCATCTTTTATTGTTGTTTTATCTTTACTTTTTGCCATTTTTTAATCCTCATTAAATAAGGGGACTATGCTTTTAATTCCCATAGTCCCCATTTTCAAAAGTGTAACTATTTTTTAACTTTAAATAAATCTTTAAAAGCTTCTTCAGCATCTGTATGTTGAATACTTTTTACAGGTGTTTTTCCAACTACAACTTTAGATGGTGTTGGTTTATATGGAATCGTAACTTCTCCATCTGATGAATCTTCAAGACTTTCTTCTATAACAGTAGATGTTTCGGTTTCATCAATTGGTTCAACCGTGTTTTCATCATCTGATGGTGTCTTTAACCAATTTTGAAGAATTTCTTGTAAATCTTCATATGTTGGTTCTTTATAGAGTTCTGTAATTTCTACTTGAGTTTCTTCAATTTTAGCAATTACATCTTGTCTATCGGTAATAACAGTTTTTGCAGGTTTTGGTTTAATCGTTGTTTTTGAAAATGAACGACCAGCTTCTTCTGCAGTTAAAAATGTAACAGTAATATCATTACCAGTTGCAGGGTCTGTGATATCACCCCAATCATCTTCTGCAATAAAACCTAAAAGTTCTTGATATACTTCTTTACCAAACCCCCAAAATTTTATTCCTTCAAGTTCTTTACCACGAACTATAATCGGACAAAATGTTCTTAATTTTGGTTCAAGTTTTTTACCAAGTTTCCAATCATCTTTATTTCCAGTAGATTTTAACTTTTCAGAAAATTCAACAATTGGGTCTTTTCTACCAAACGACATTGGTGACAGATATGAACGTGTATTTCCACTTGTGCCGATATTATAATGAAAATATAGTTCTATAAATGGCCAACTATTCTCAGCAAATTTATAAGGTACAATCCTTACGATAGTTTTACCAGGTTCAGGTTTCCATAGGTTTTTTTGTTTTGTTGATGTGTTTTGAAGTGAATTCAAACGCTTTTTAACTTTAGATAGGTCAATAGCCATAGTACTTTCTCCTTGTTTAATTTTTAATTGTTATTTGTTATTATTAATAATAAAGTCATTGTGTCATCTCTGACGACTTTAATATAAATATAACTAATTTTAAAAAACTGATTTTTTATATATACAATATAAATACTTTTTTATGTAAAATCAACTTAAATTTTGAATATTTAAAAATAGCTCTATACTTTTATAACTGTTGTGATTTTTGTTTGAATTTTAGTAAAACCAAACTCATTCGATAAAAGTAAACAATTTTTATAATGGTGCCACGGAATTAGAAATGTTTTATCTAATACTCCGTCATTTAATAATATAATTAAATCATTGATAGCATTGATTGTATACAACGTATTTGATTCTTTTTTTCTATGTAATGATATTGTATTAGGTAATATTATATTATTTGGTATGTATTCTATATTATATGTACACATTAATTTACTTGCCACGTCTTCTTCACGGACATCTTCTTTAAGAATAAATATTTTTTCAAATATGATTTCGTATGTGGATTTTATTAAATTAATTGTGTCTTGTAACTTTGTTTTTCGTGCAAAAGTGCATAAAAGCTGTGTTTTCAAGATTAGTCTCCGTGTTTAAATTATCTGTGTCAGATTTAATATTATATACTAATAAATAGTAAAAAATACTAAATTTCTATAAAATACTTCCGTAACAATCCCCAATTTTATGTTTTATTGGATATTGTCCACTATTTTCCATTATATTTTTTATTTCATTAACTACTTCTTTTATACTGTCATTCATTTTTATATCAAATAGTAAACTATCATATGTATAAAGAATTAAATTACAATCATATTTCCCAATAACACATATTATCTTATCTATTACCTCTATATTCTTTGATAATTCATATAATTGGATAAGATAGTTAAATAGTTTCTGTTTATTTAATTCATCAACACCAAAATAGTGTTTATGTATCTTCTTATTTGAAATAGGACACGTTATATAACCAAATCTATTCCATAATATCCATAACTTATCTATAAATTCTGAAGTTTTTTTTAAGAACGGAATATCTTTAAATTCTGTTGGTATTCCACCATACAATAATTGAAATGATATTTTTTTTGATTCATTATATTCATCATCAGATAATTCTCGACCCTCTACACCAAAATATTGTTTTCCTAAATACTCGTGTATTGATTCTTTCGGTAGTTCATAACCAATAAGTGTTCCTATAATTCGTAAATGGTGTGATTCCCAATCAAACTCAGCTAAGATTCCTTCTTCTCCATATCTACTTATAAAACTATCTCGTGACCCGTCTTGTTTATTAAGAGCTGCAAAGTTAATACCACCAAAACGATTTGATGGTCTACCAGTTGAAGTATATATATTATATTCTGTATATACTATGTCACGTTCATAATATGGATAGTCAAAATGTGTATCAAATATAGTTGAATTTATTTTTAATCCACTTGATTCTATTTTACCCAATACAGATATTACTTTTGAATTAAAAAATTCAAATGGACTACTACTTTCTAAATTATTTTCATAATAAAAATGAACAATGTCTAATATATCATTAAGTTTTTCTTCTACTATCTGAACGTGCTTTGTTATAGGAATAATATTATTTATCTCTAATTCATTCTTATACCAATTATTAATTACACTATTTGTAATATTTCCGTCAAGATTAAATTCAAAACTCTTATTAGTTTTAAACCAATGTATTAAATTTATATCAATAATATTAGATGCGGTTGGAAAGAAGTATTCATTTATACTCATTTGGAAATTATGAAAGAATTTTTTCTTATCCCATACGAAACATTTTGTATTCTCTTTACCAATTAA
>SESG01003591.1_pt1 | contig 15000 bp, 13 predicted proteins | sample 3171421 | NCBI WGS metagenome assembly SESG01 (sample SAMN10866946, study PRJNA518727) | freshwater metagenome | biome: subpolar coniferous forest; feature: holomictic lake; material: water; isolation source: holomictic Lake 227, 6 m and 8 m depth | place: Canada: near Kenora, Ontario | collected... | reverse complement strand
TTTGTAAAATGCTCTAAAAACGACGAAAGGACTCGCGCAAAGGGACGCAAAGGACGCAAAGACAAAATCTTGGAAGGACAGAACGCAAAAGTGGAGTCACCCCGAAGGAGAGGAACATAAGATTTCTAAGTTTTCTCTTTGCGTCCCTTTGCGTCCCTTTGCGCGAAATTCCATTCCCTTTTTAGGTCTATTGGTTCCGCGCGCCCTCCATGTGCATGTGGCGCGGGGCGATGCCGAAGACCCGCTTGAAGGCGCGCGAGAAATTGTAGGGATCGCTGAAGCCGAGTTCCTGAGCGGTCTGTTTGACCGAGCAAGCGCCGTCTTGCAGCAACTCGACAGCGCGGTTCATTTTCAGGTTTTGAAGATACTGGAAAGGGGTCTGCCGACGGAAGCGCTTGAAGAGGCGGCAGAGGTAGGCGCTGTCCACATGGCAGGCGGCGGCGACTTCCGCCAGCGTGTGCACGCGCAGGTAGTGCTCCTCAATGAACTGCCGGCAGCGTTGATAGGTGGCGACCGCCGCAGTGTTCGCCGGCCCGTAAGGCACGGCGTTGTCGGCAATTTTCATAATGAGATATTGCAGCGCAATCTGGCACATCCGCGCCCGGTTGGCGTGGTCGCTGCGCCCGTGGGCGGTCAGGTCGTCAAACACTGCATGGATCTGGGCCGGGTGCGTCGCCTGGAGGACGGCTCCGGGAAAAATCTGACATTCGCGCAGGAGTTCCGCGCCTCCCTCAAACGCCACAAAATATTTTTCCATCGCGTGATCCGGGCTGGTTCGGATTTGATGTGCGGTTCCCTCTCCATACACAAAGATGGTGCCGGGCCGCAGTTCGTAGAGTTTCCCCTCCAGCGTGAGTGTGCCGACGCCGCGCGCAACAAACTCAATAATAGGCGAGGAGAAGCCCGCCCGGTGCATATCGTAGTCGGAGCGGCAGCGTTCCCAGCCGCCGCTGATCACCGTGATCTGGCGGCGTGCGCCGGGGTTGAGTTCCAGATAAAACCGGTGTGCGTCGGAAACCTGGGCGCTGAAATAATTCGGCTCAAGAGGCATGGGGGAATGTTGGGGCCGGGAATGTGAATTTCCAAGTCAAGAAATGACATGCAATGGTCAAACGGGGCCATTGTCGGCAGTGGCGTGCGGGCGCAGGATTCCCGGCAATGAAAACACCGTTCCCTCTTACCCAAACTTTCCCAAAAGTCGGCATCCGCCCTGCCATTGACGGGCGTCTCGGTGGTGTGCGCGAGTCGCTCGAAGTCCAAACGATGGATCAGGCCAAACGGGCCGCCGCGTTGATCTCCTCCACCCTGCGTTACCCGAATGGCAAGCCGGTGGAATGTGTCATTGCCGACACCTGCATCGGCGGCGTGGCCGAGGCCAACGCTTGCGCGGAGAAATTTGCCAAAGAAAACATCGGCGTCTCCCTCACCGTCACCCCCTGCTGGTGCTACGGCAGCGAGACGATGGACATGAACGCGCAGATCCCGAAAGCCGTCTGGGGCTTCAACGGCACCGAACGTCCCGGCGCGGTTTACCTCGCTGCGGTTCTCGCCGGTCACTCGCAGAAAGGCATCCCGGCGTTCAGCATTTACGGACGCGACGTGCAGGACGGCGGTGACAAGGGCATCCCCGCGGATGTGGAGGCCAAGATTCTCCAATTCGTGCGCGCCGGGATCGCCGTCGCCACATTGAAAGGCAAATCCTACCTTTCCTTGGGCGGCGTCTCCATGGGCATCGCGGGCTCCATCGTCGATCAGCCCTTTTTCGAGGAATACCTCGGCATGCGCGTCGAGTGCAAAGACATGACGGAGTTCCTGCGCCGCATCGACAAGGGAATCTACGACAAGGAAGAATACGAGCGCGCACTGGCCTGGGTGAAAAAGAATTGCAAGGAAGGCAAGGACTACAACGATCCCGCCTCCATCCGCACCCGCGAACACCTCGATGGCGAATGGGAAACCTCCGTGAAGATGGCCCTCATCGCCCGCGACATGATGGTCGGCAATCCCAAGCTCGCTGAAATGGGCTTTGGCGAAGAAGCGCAAGGCCACAACGCCATCGCCTCCGGCTTTCAGGGCCAGCGGCAGTGGACGGACTACCAGCCCAACGGCGACTTCCTCGAAGCCATCCTCAACAGCTCCTTTGACTGGAACGGCATCCGCCCGCCCTTCATCGTTGCCACGGAAAACGACAGCCTCAACGGCGCCTCAATGCTCCTCGGCTACCTGCTCACCAACACCGCGCAAATCTTCGCCGACGTGCGCACGTACTGGAGCCCGGATTCCGTCAAGCGCGTCACCGGCTACCAACTCGAAGGCGCGGCGGCGGGCGGCATCCTGCACCTCATCAACTCCGGCGCGGCCACCCTCGACGGCACAGGCCAGCAATCGCGCGATGGCAAACCGGCCATGAAACCGTTCTGGGAAATCAGCGATGCGGAAGCCAAGGCCTGCCTGGAGGCCACCTCCTGGCATCCCTCCATGAGCGAGTATTTCCGAGGCGGCGGCTGGTCCAGTCGGTTCCTGAGCAAAGGCGGCATGCCCGTCACCATGTGCCGCATCAACTTGATCAAAGGCCTCGGGCCGGCGCTGCAAATCGCGGAAGGTTACTCGGTCGACCTCCCGGAGAACGTCCACAGCATCCTCGATGAGCGCACCAACCCGACGTGGCCCACCACCTGGTTTGCCCCGATCCTCACCGGAGAAGGCGCATTCCGCGACGTCTACAGCGTCATGAACAACTGGGGTGCCAACCACGGTTCCATCAGCTACGGGCACATCGGCGCGGATCTCATCACGCTGGCCTCCATGCTGCGCATCCCGGTTTACATGCACAACGTCGCTCCCGAGCGCGTGTTCCGTCCCAGCACCTGGGCGGCGTTCGGCACGGCCTGCCTGGAGAGCGCCGATTACCGCGCCTGCGAGACCTTCGGCCCGCTTTACAAGTAAGAGCCCGGAGCGCAAGCAGCCCGCATCGGACTGCGTTTCGGCATCGACAGGGAGTGTCGTTTCCAGCCATAGTTTGCTTTATATGTTTCACGATCCGGAAAGAACGATTGAATTCGAGTTTGTTCGAGCCACCGAAAACGCGGCCCTCAATGCGATGCATTGGATTGGGCGCGGGGACAAGGAGGCGGCCGATGCGGCGGCGTGCGACGCGATTTATGGCGTCTTCGATCTGGTGGATATTTGCGGCGAAGTGGTGATCGGGGAGGGCATCAAGGATGAAGCGCCGGGGATATTCCTTGGCGACCGCCTCGGCACATGGAAAAACGGCGCACCCCGTTTCGACATCGCCCTTGACCCCATCGACGGCACCACCAACATCTCCAAGGGGATGGCCAATTCGATCTCCGTGATCGCCGCCTCGCAGACGGACGAGGGGAAATCGCCGATGCGCAACATCCCGAGCTTCTACAGCCACAAAATCGCCTATGGCCCGCGTGTCAAAGCCATGGTGGATGCGGAAAAGATGGGCCATTCGCTTCTCGACGCGCCGCTCAGCGAAACACTGATGCTGCTGCGTTGTGCGCTCGGCAAACGCATGGCGGAGATCGTCGTGCAAGTCATGGATCGTCCGCGCAATCAAATCCTTGTGGACATGGTTCGCAAATCCGGAGCCAGCCTGCGGATGATTGCAGATGGCGACATCACGGCGGCGCTCGCACCCTCGTTGCCGGACTCCGGCATCGATCTGTACGTCGGCATTGGCGGCTCGCCCGAGGGCGTGCTCACGGCCAATGCGCTCCGTGCACTGGGTGGCGACATCCAGATGCGCATGTGGTTCCGCAACGACGCGGAAAAAGCGGAGCTTGGCGCGGGGCTCACGGAGCAGGAAATCCAGCAGGTTTTCAACGCCGAGGAAATCGTTCCCGGCGACAGCGCGATCTTTTGCGCCACCGGCGTCACCGACAGCTCGCTGCTGCCGGGGGTGAAGCTCATCGGCAAAACCGCCATCACGCATTCCATCCTTATGCGGGCTCGCAGCAAGACGGTGCGCCGCATCCAGGCCACCCACGATCTCGACCGCAAGACGGTTCACCTGCGCAGCTTGCAGAAGGACAAGCCGATTTAGAGCATCTCCACGCTGGCCACAGCCATGGCGGCAATGCCTTCCTTGCGGCCAATGGAGCCGAGGCGTTCATTGGTGGTGGCTTTGATGCCGACGCGCCTTGGGTCGATGCCCAAGGCTGCCGCCAGGTTCTCGCGCATGGCGGCGAGATGGGGGGCGATTTTAGGGGCTTCGGAGAGGAGGGTGGAGTCGATGTTGACGATGCGACCGCCTTGCTCCGCGACGAGCTGCGCACTGCGGCGCACAATCTCCAGGCTGCTGATGCCGCGAATGGACTCGTCGGTGTTGGGAAAATGGTGGCCGATGTCCGCTTCGCCGATGGCTCCCAGGACGGCGTCGGCGATGGCGTGGCAGAGCACGTCGGCGTCCGAGTGACCGTCGAGCCCCACGGGATGGGCGATTTCAACGCCCCCGAGGATGAGCTTGCGCTGCGCTTCAGGCCGGGCGAAAGCGTGGATGTCGTAACCGATGCCAACGAGGTTCATAGTCTGTTGATTATCTGAAATGCAGCAGATTAAAACGCGTTTAATCCACGTTCAAATCAATGACGCCGTTGGAGGCGAGAACCGCGATTTTGTCCGCGTGCTCCGGGTGCGGCTTGGTTTCGCACTTGCCTCCGGCGGCTTCCACCAGGAGTTGCCCTGCGGCGATGTCCCAGAGGCTTACGCTGGATTCGATGTAGGCGTCGAGCCGTCCGCTGGCGACGTAGGCGAGATCGAGCGCGGCGCTGCCCATCAGGCGGCATTTGCGGGCGCGGTAGACCATTTTTTCAAAGAGGGGGAGCCCGGCGTCGATGGTGGATTTGGCTTTGGCGAAGCCGACGGAAAGCACGGCGTCGGCAAGCTTGGTGCGGGGGCTGACGTGAATCGGTTTCCCATTCAGCAGGGCGGGGCCGCCTGCGGTGACTTCCCAGAGTTCGTCGCGCATCGGGTCAAGGATGACGCCGAGGATGATCTCGCCTTCCTTGCGCAGGGCGATGGAAATGCAGAAATGGGGGATGCCGTAGAAGTAGTTCACGGTGCCGTCGATGGGGTCGACGATCCACTGATAAGGGCTCTCCTGGTTGCCTGCGATACCTTCCTCCCCATAAATGGCGTGCTCAGGGTAGCGCTCCAGAAGGATGCCCGTGATGAGTTCCTGGGAACGGACATCCAGGTCGAGCTTGATGTCGTGGGCTTCGAAGACGTTGACATCCAGAGCCTGGCCAAAATTTTCTTTTAGGAGGACACCCGCAGCGCGTGCCGCTTCAATGGCGGTTTTGAGAAAGTTGATCATACCGGATGCTTTGTTATCAGAGCAGCTCTGGTATGGGCAACTGGAATTCCTTAAATCATCCGTTCCAAAAACTCGCGACCGTTGAAGGGCTCGAGCTGGTCGAGCTTTTCGCCGGTGCCGATGAAGCGGGTGGGCAGGCCGAGTTCGTTCTGGATGGCAATGACCGTGCCGCCTTTGCCGCTGCCGTCGAGCTTGGTGACAATGACGCCAGTGAGGCCGATGGCTTGGTGAAATTCGCGGGCTTGCTGGAGGGCGTTGCTGCCGGTGGTGGCATCCACGACGATCCAGATTTCATGCGGCGCCTCCGGGTCGTGCTTGGCGAGCGTCTTTTTGATCTTGGTCAGCTCGGCCATCAAGTTGGACTTGGTGTGCAGGCGGCCCGCCGTGTCGCAGATGAGGAACTCCGTGTTCTTGCGCTCTGCGGCGGTGTAGGCGTCGTAGCAGAGGGCGGCGGGATCGGCATTGTATTGCCCCTTGATCATTTCCACGCCAATGCGCTCCGCCCACACGCCGAGTTGCTCGATGGCTGCGGCGCGGAAGGTGTCCGCCGCCGTCAGCATGACGCTGTGGCGTTTGGATTTGAGGTAATGCGCGAGTTTTGCCGTGGTGGTAGTCTTGCCGGTGCCGTTGACGCCGACCATCAGGATCACCTTCGGCTTGGAGGGGAGGGGACGCAGCGGAGGATTCTCAAAGGGGAGGACTTTGGCGATCTCCGCGCGGGTGACTTCCACGATGTCCCGCGCAGTGATATTCTCGCGGGGCTGGAGCGCCTTGAGGATTTTCAGCGACATCGGCACTCCGAGATCCGCCCGGATGAGCGTTTCCTCCAGTTCATCCCAATCCACCGGTTTTCCGGTGAATTTTTCGACAATCGATTTGAAGAATCCGAAGGCCATGGAACTGGCTATTCCGTTTTCGCCGCCCGTGCAGGCCGGTTGAGTTCCCCTCGGATGCGATCCAGGACGCCGTTGACAAAGCGGCCGGATTCATCGGAACCGAAACGTTTGGCGATCTCGATGGCTTCGTTGATGGAAACAACGGGCGGCACATCGGGGCAAAACAGCATTTCGAAGATGGCGATGCGCAGGATGTTGCGATCCACGGCGGCAATGCGGTGGAGGTCGTAATTGGACGCCGCCTGGCGGATGCGCTCGTCGATGTCCGCCTGATGGGCGAGAACGCCTTGGGCGATATCCATGCCAAACGTGCGCACTTTGCTGTTTGCCGGACGCAGTTCCCAAAACGCTTCAAGGGTTTCGGTGCTGGCGCCCGCATTCAGGTCGCGTTGATAAAGAAATTGTACGGCGGCTTCCCGGCCTTCTCTGCGTGCTCCCATACGGTGGTCTAGTTGGAGGTCTTCTTTACTTCGTTCATTGCCTCGGCAACTTGCATCGCGGCGCGGGCGGCTTCCACCCCCCGGTTTTGCGTTGTTCCCAAGGTGCGTGTGCGCGCCTGCTCTTCGTTTTCAACCAGGAGAACCTCGTGAATCACCGGGATGCGAAAGCGCAGGGCGATGTTTTGGAGGGAGTCGGTGATGGCGCGGGCAATGAGGTCGGCATGCGCCGTTTCGCCCTTGATGATCACGCCCAGGGCGATGATGGCATCGAATCCGCCTTTGGCGGCCACTTCCTGGAGCACCACGGGGATTTCAAACGCTCCGGGCACTTCCACGAGGGTGACGGTGGATTTGGGAGAGAGGATTTCCAGTTCGTCCTGCACGGAGCTGACGAGGCCTTTGACATACTCCGGGTTATACTGGCTGGCGACAATGGCAAAGGTGCGTCGCGAGGTAAAGGTGTTGCGAGGACGCTGTGGAGTGATGTTCGACATAGGAAAGCGGGGAGTGTACTGGACGGGCGGAAATGTGCAATGGCTATTGCGCGACTGGAAAAGAGAAGAGGATCAGGAACTCAGGAAATCAGGAGGAGAAAGGGGTTTGTGGCCGGTTTGAAAATTCGTGTCCCATCGCAGGGGCTTCCTCTTCCCTCTGTAGTGCATTCTTTCCTGACTTCCTGAGTTCCTGATAAAATGAGATGCCTGCGCGGCTAGAGCAGGTGCCCCATTTTGAGGCGCTTGGTTTCCAGGTATTTGGCGTTGTGCGGGTTCGCCGGAGTGCGGATGGGGACGATCTCCACGATTTCCAGGCCGTAGGCTTCCAGACCGATGACTTTCTTTGGGTTGTTCGTCAGGAACCGCATTTTGTGGACGCCCAGATCAGCCAGGATTTGCGCGCCGATGCCGTATTCGCGGAGTTCGGCGGGGAAGCCGAGCTTCTCGTTGGCTTCCACAGTGTCGAGGCCTTGTTCCTGGAGTTTGTAGGCGTGGATTTTTGCCGGCAGGCCGATGCCGCGTCCCTCCTGCCGCATGTAAACGAGCACGCCGCTCCCGGCCTCTTCAATTTGCTTGAGGGCGGTCTGGAGTTGCGGGCCGCAGTCGCACCGCATCGAGCCAAAGACGTCGCCCGTGAGGCATTCGCTGTGGACGCGCACCAGCGTGGGTTGCTCGGGGTTGATTTCGCCTTTCACAAGCGCGAGATGATGGGCGTTGTCCACCACGGAGCGGTACATGTGCAGATCGAAATCGCCGTAGTCGGTGGGAAGTTTGATGACCTGTTCGCGCTCAATGAGCCGTTCGTTTTTCCGGCGGTAGGCGATGAGGTCTTCGATGGTGGCGATTTTGAGCCCATGCTTTTCCTTGAAGGCCATCAACTCGGGCATCCGGGCCATGGTGCCGTTGTCGTTCATGATTTCGCAGATGACCCCGGCGGGCTGAAGCCCGGCGAGGCGGGAGAGATCCACGGCGGCTTCGGTGTGCCCCGCGCGTTGGAGAACGCCTCCCTCCTTGGCTTGGAGCGGGAAAATGTGCCCCGGTTGAACGAGATCCTGCGGGGTGGCGGCGGGATCGACGAGCACACGGACGGCTGCCGCGCGATCCCCGGCGCTGATGCCCGTGGTGACGCCGTGGGCGGCATCGACCGAGACGGTGAACGCGGTTTTCTGGCTCTCGCGGTTTTCCAGCACCATGCGTTGCAGGCCGAGCGCCTGGGCGCGTTGGTGGGTGATGGGGGCGCAGACGAGGCCGCGGGCGTGCATCACCATGAAATTGATGGCTTCCGGGGTGACTTTCTCAGCGGCGAGAACAAGATCCCCCTCGTTTTCCCGGCCCGGATCGTCGGTGATAATGACCATTTTGCCCGCGCGGATGTCCGCCAGCACCTCTTCAACTGTGTTAAACTGCGTGTTCATCAAGCCCTTATCCATAACGCCGAATGCGGCGGATTGCCAGAGAAGAAGACGATAGAGGGGGGAGACTATAGACTATAGAAGCTCGTTGACGGCAGGAGGTGCGGTTCGAAGCCAAACAAAGCTCTCAGCAAAGGACAGGCGTCTATAATCTATCCTCTCCCCCCTCTATCGTCTCTCTCTACGGCCCGCTGATGCCGCGCGGACGGTGGAAGGTGATGAGCGGTTCGCCAGCGGTTCCGAGGCGGCTGCGTTCGTCGATTCCAAAGAAGGAGGTTAGCGTGGCGGCGACATCGGCGAAGGTTTCGCGCAGGCCCAGCGGGGCATTCCGCCCCCCGTAGCGGACGAGGACGGGGACTTCCTGCCGGGGATGCTCCGGGCGCAGTGCGGCGGGGTCGCTGCCGTTGGAACCGGTGAGGATGAGCAGGTCGTCGCTTTCGATCTGTTCCAGAAATGTGCCGAGCCAGGTGTCAAAGGTTTCCAGCGCCCGTGCGAAACCGCGCACTCCCTCCTGATCGAGGTTGCCAAAATGGGCGAAGATCATTCCATTTTGAGGCGAATCCCAAAGGCGTTCGATGACCTGCATGCTTTCGGCGGCGGAGCTTGTAGGGTAAGCGCGGGTGATGCCGCTGCGCGCGAAGGCGTCGTTGATGCCGCTGAGGGCCACCACAGGCAACCCTTTTTCAGAAAGGGCATTCAGGAGGGTGCGTGGCGGCACCATCGCAAGCCGGAGCGCGGGGGCTGCCGATTTCCATGCCTCGGGCGGGCCTGCGAGCAGTTGGCCCGTGACACAGGCAATGCGCCAGACGTCGCAGTGCTGCCGGACGATGCGGCAGATTTGCGTCAGCCGCATGGGTGGGAGCGTGGATTCGTGCGCGGCGATGTGCAGGTGGGAGTCGGCGCTGAAGGTCAGGATCGGGCTGCCGCTCCGCAGGTGTTCCTTGCGGAGCGCGTCGAGTTCTCGCGACTCTGTGAGCAGCCTGGGGTTGCCGGAGGGGTTGGGCAAAAATTCAACGCCGCATTTGCTGGAAAGAACGGCGGCGCATTCCTTGGTGATCAGTTGATCGGCGGCGGTGAATGGGCGCTCAGCAATGACCCCGGCGAGTTCCCACAGACCGCTCAGGGAATCCGCCCCCGCAGAGCGCTGGATCATGCGGCCATAGCTGGCGGCGCATTCTTTCGCGGGCGGATCAAACACCCGCCCTTTCATGATTTCCTCCAAGCCGAGGGAAAAAAGGGTGGGGAGTTCCAAATCGGGAATCGCGTGAAAAAGTTGGCCCAGGGAATCCGGGGTCGAAACGCCGGAGCCGTCTGGAAAATGGCCTGCGCCAAAGGGTTCAAGGACGAGAAGAAGGGCGCGCATTGGGGGAATTTAGGGGGATGTGGAGAGGGAGGGAAGCGTAATGTCGCCGCCGCGAAAGCGCAAGGGCCGGAGCGCGACAGATCAGGGCTCACGCGTCTAAATTGAAAGGCAAAAGAGGATCAGGAACTCAGCAAAGCAGGAAAAGAGGAGGGAAACAGAGGAGTCCGCAGATTGCGCAGGTGGACGAAGATTTTAGGAAATACAAAAACAGAATTCTTTAATCTGCGAAAATCTGCGCAATCTGCGGATAAACTCTTCTTCTTAAGTTTCCACTTGCCAAGCAGCGGGCGGGATGGTGGGTTAAACGCTTTTATGAGCGAGCCAGCCAATCAGCCAATGAAACCCACCGAGCGGATGGAAAAAATCGTGTCGTTGTGCAAACGTCGCGGTTTCATTTTTCAATCGAGCGAAATCTACGGCGGCATCAACGGTTTTTGGGATTACGGTCCCCTTGGCGCGGAACTCAAGCGCAACGTGAAAGAGCTTTGGTGGAAGAGCATGACCAAGATGCGCGAGGACATCGTGGGCCTGGACGCCAGCATCATCATGCACCCGGCCATCTGGAAGGCCAGCGGCCACTGCGACACGTTCGCCGACCCGATGGTGGACTGCTTGCTCACCAAAAAACGGCTGCGCGCGGATCAGATCGAACCGCAGAGCGGCGTCGCCTATTTCTGGAGCGGCGCGAAGGACGAGGCGAGCGGCAAGGAGCTTTGCGAGCCGTTCTCGGCGCTGCTCGCCCCCGGCAAACCGGCGGAGAGCGCCCGCAAAGTTGCCACCCAGTTTTACAGCCAGCGCGGATTGCAGAATGTCGCGCTGCTCGGCGAACGCACGGAGAAGGTGGAGAACTCCACGAGCTACAACCCGGAGAACGGCGCGCTCCTGACCGAACCGCGCATGTTCAACTTGATGTTCAAGAGCCACGCCGGGCCCGTGGAGAGCGAGGAGAACGCTGTTTACCTGCGCCCGGAGACTGCGCAAGCCATCTTCGTCCAGTTCAAGAACGTGCTGGAAACCTCGCGCCAGAAAGTGCCGTTCGGCATCGCGCAGATCGGCAAGGCGTTCCGCAACGAGATCAATCCGCGCAACTACACCTTCCGCTCGCGCGAGTTCGAGCAGATGGAACTCGAATTTTTCATCAAGCCCGACGAGGTCGTGGAAAAACAATGCGGCTCCGTCGCGAGCCTGCCGGAGAACGGCGCGCCGACCGATCCGCCGCAAGCCAACTGGGGCTGGGAAGTCTGGCACGGCTATTGGGTGGAGCAGCGGATGCGCTGGTATGAGAGCATCGGCCTCACACGCGATACGCTGGAGCAATACTGGCAGAAAAAAGAGGAGCTGGCCCACTATGCCCGCGCCACGGTGGACATCCTTTACAAATTCCCCTTCGGCACGCAGGAACTGGAAGGCATCGCCGCGCGCGGTAACTTTGATTTGACCCAGCACCAGACGCACTCGGGCAAGTCGATGGAGTATTTCGACCAGGAGGCGACTGCCAAATACATCCCGCACGTCATTGAGCCGTCAGCGGGCGTGGATCGCCTGCTGCTGGCGCTGATTTGCAACGCCTATGCGGAAGAGGAAGTGACCGATGAGAAGGGCAAGGCCGAGGTGCGCACCGTGATGCGCTTCCACCCGCGCGTGGCCCCCATCAAAGTCGGCATCTTCCCGCTGCTCAAGAACAAGCCGGTGCTGGTGGAGAAAGCCATCGCCGTGCGCGATCTGCTGCGCCCGTTCATGAACGTCTTCTACGACGACGCCGGAGCCATTGGCCGCCGCTATCGCCGCCAGGACGAGGCCGGGACGCCCTTCGGCGTGACCATTGACTTCGACACCATCGGCGAGAACGGCCCGGAACTCGAAGGCACCGTCACCCTGCGCCACCGCGATTCGATGAAGCAGGAGCGGGTGAAAATCAGCGACCTGCTCTCAATCCTCCTGCCTCAGGTGCAGTAGGGGCTTTTGCTCGCGCCTACCACGTGTAATGCGCGCCAGGTAGGGATGGCACTCCGTGCCGTCCGGGGGACGGTTTGCATACAGGGCCAGGCAGATTGAAAGGGAGCGCGTGCTCCGGGCGGCACGGAATGCCGCCCCTACCGTTCCGTGCTTTCCCACGTGCTTGGGAGTTTCCCCAAGGTGCCTTCTTTTATTCTTTCTTTGCGTCCCTTTGCGCGAACCTCTTTCCTCCTAAGCAAGGAGGAAAGGCGCCCTTGTTTTCGCATTGACTCCGGGGTAGATTTAAGCCATCAATCAACGCATCACGATTGGTCGATATTTTGCCCCCCGGCAAATGGTATCGGCTCCCCCGTGGCAACCCAAGCTTAACTACCTCATACTCATGCCTAGAAGCTTCATCTTCTCCTCCGAATCCGTCGGCGAAGGCCATCCGGACAAAGTGTGCGATACCATCTCCGACGCAGTCCTGGACGCCTGCCTCGCGCAGGATCCCAAGAGCCGCGTGGCTTGCGAGACCTACGCCAAGAGCAACATCGTCGTGGTCGGCGGAGAGATCACCACGGGCGCGAAGGTTCACTATGACGAGATCGTGCGCAAAGCCATCCGCGAGATCGGCTATGTGAATGACGACGACGTTTTTCATGCGGACAAAGTCTTCCTCATGAACATCATCACCGCCCAGAGCCCGGACATCGCGCAGGGCGTGGACGAGAAGGAAGCCGAAGGCAAAGGCCACGCCGAACAGGGTGCGGGCGACCAGGGTCTCATGTTTGGGTATGCCTGCAACGAAACGCCGGAGCTGATGCCTGCGCCGATCATGTTCGCGCATCGCCTGGGCCGCGAAGTCACCCGTCTGCGCAAGGCGAAGGCTGTCGATTGGCTGCGTCCCGACGCCAAGAGCCAGGTCTCCGTGCGCTATGAAGACGGCAAGCCGGTCGAGATCACCAACGTCGTCATTTCCACCCAGCATGCGGAAAACGTCAAGCACAGCGAGATCAAAGACTTCCTCATCTGCGAGGTCATCAAGAAGCAGCTTCCCGCCAGCCTGCTCACGGCGAACACGGAATTTCTCATCAACCCGACGGGCCGCTTCGTGGTGGGCGGGCCGCAGGGCGACACCGGCCTCACCGGGCGCAAAATCATCGTCGACACCTACGGCGGCATGGGCCGTCACGGCGGCGGCGCGTTTTCCGGCAAGGATCCGAGCAAAGTGGATCGCTCGGCTGCCTACATGGGCCGCTACGTTGCCAAGAACGTCGTGGCCGCAGGGTTTGCCGCGCGCTGCGAAATCCAGTTTGCCTATGCCATTGGCTACCCTGATCCCGTGAGCGTCCACATCGACACCTTTGGCACGCACACCGTGGACGAGGAGAAGATTGAAGCCGCGGTGAAAGCCGTCTTCAGCTTCAAGCCCGCGAACATCGTCAAGCAGCTTGACCTGCTGCGCCCCATCTACAGCAAGACCACCAACTACGGCCACTTCGGCAAGATCGACGATCTCGCCGCCATCACCTGGGAGCGCACCGACAAGGTGGACGCCCTGAAGGCAGCCATCTAAGACAGACGATAGAGGGGGAGACTATAGATTATAGTCCCGGCGTTTACGTTCCACGTGCGCCCTTCTTCTCCTCTTCCTGTCTCTAAAATTCTATCATCTATCCTCTATCATCTCATTATGAACGACTTCAAAGTACGCGACATCGCCCTGGCCGAATGGGGCCGCAAGGAAATTTCCATCGCCGAGCAGGAAATGCCCGGCCTGATGGCCATCCGCGAGAAACACGCGGCAGCCAAGCCGCTCGCGGGCGTCCGCATCACCGGCTCCCTGCACATGACCATCCAGACGGCGGTTCTCATTGAGACCCTCGTCGCCCTCGGCGGCGATGTCCGCTGGGCGAGCTGCAACATTTTTTCCACGCAAGACCACGCCGCCGCCGCCATCGCCGCAGCGGGCGTTCCTGTCTTTGCATGGAAGGGCGAGAGCCTGGAAGAATACTGGTGGTGCACGGAGAAAGCCCTCAGCTTTCCCGGCGGCAAAGGGCCGCAGCTTGTCGTCGATGACGGCGGCGACGTGACGCTCCTCATCCACAAAGGCTTCGAGCTTGAAAACGGCGACGGCTGGGTCAACACCGCCTCCGGCAACCACGAAGAGCAGGTCATCAAGGATCTCCTCAAGGCCATCCACGCCGCCACCCCGTGCCGCTGGCATGATGTGGTTGCGGAATGGAAGGGCGTCTCCGAAGAAACCACCACGGGCGTGCATCGCCTCTACCAGATGGTGGAAAAAGGCAAGCTGCTCGTCCCCGCCATCAACGTCAACGACACCGCCACCAAGAGCAAGTTCGACAACCTCTACGGCTGCCGCCACTCGCTGGTGGACGGCATCAACCGCGCCCTCGACGTCATGCTCTCGGGCAAAGTCGCCGTCGTGTGCGGCTACGGCGACGTCGGCAAAGGCTGTGCCCAATCCCTCAAGGGCCAGGGTGCGCGCGTGATCGTCACGGAAGTCGATCCCATCAACGCCCTCCAGGCCGCGATGGAAGGCTACGAAGTCACCACCGTAGAGGATACCCTCGGACGCGGCGACCTCTACGTCACCACCACCGGCAACGTCGACATCATCACCTTCGAGCACATGAAGGGAATGAAAGACCAGGCCGTCGTCTGCAACATCGGCCACTTTGACAACGAAATTCAGGTCGATCTGCTCAACAACGCAGCAGGCGTCAAGAAGACCAACATCAAACCGCAGGTGGACAAATACACCTTCCCGGACGGGCACGAGATTTACCTGCTCGCCGAAGGCCGCCTCGTCAACCTCGGCTGCGCCACCGGCCATCCGTCGTTCGTCATGAGTGCGAGCTTCTCCAACCAGACCCTCGCGCAGCTTGACCTCTGGGCGAACCGCGAGACCAACAAACCGGGCGTCTACATCCTCTCCAAGAAACTGGACGAGGAAGTTGCGCGGCTGCATTTGGGCAAGATCGGCGTCAAGCTGACCGTCCTCACGCAGAAGCAAGCCGACTACCTTGGAGTGCCCGTGGAAGGCCCGTATAAGGCCGACCACTACCGCTACTAGTGTCATGTTAGGTTAG
>SESG01023838.1_pt1 | contig 15006 bp, 10 predicted proteins | sample 3171421 | NCBI WGS metagenome assembly SESG01 (sample SAMN10866946, study PRJNA518727) | freshwater metagenome | biome: subpolar coniferous forest; feature: holomictic lake; material: water; isolation source: holomictic Lake 227, 6 m and 8 m depth | place: Canada: near Kenora, Ontario | collected... | reverse complement strand
CTCAAAAGTTCAACAGCCGCCTGCTCATAGTCGGCACCGGGCAATCCGCTCTTACAGGAACCCCCAATCTGCAAAGGTTGCAGGCCAGGTTCACAGTTAAAGTGCCGCTGAATGACACCGACGTGGAGAATGTAATCAGGCAGACAGTGCTTGCAAAAAACCAAACCCACACGAAAGATATTGAAAAAGTTATACAAGCTAATCAGGGCGAGATAAGCAGACACCTGCAGAATACCCGCATAGCCCCTACCGCCGACGACGATAAATATTATGTTCCGGACTATCCCTTACTGCCGGCCCGCCGCAGGTTTTGGGAAAGACTTCTGCGGAACGTGGACTCCACTGGCACCACCGCGCAGCTTAGAACGCAATTAAGGATAGTCTATGACGCGGTAAAGCACACCGCCAACATGGAACTTGGTCAGGTTGTGCCCGGCGATTATATCTACGACCAGATTGCAGTGGACTTGTTAAATTCTGGAATACTTTTAAAAGAATACCACGAAACCATAATGCGCCAGCGTGAGGAGAAGGACGGCGATCTTAAATCCCGTCTATGCGCCCTGGTATTTCTCATCCATAAATTACCCCGCCAAGCGGGGGCCGATGATGCTGTTCGTGCTACGGTAGAAACATTGGCAGACCTTCTTGTTCAAGACCTTTCCAAAGACGGCTCGACACTGCGCTCGAAATTGCCTGGGCTCCTTGGAGACCTAGTTAAACAAGGCAAGTTGATGTTGCTGGAGGGCAACGAATACCACCTGCAAACCCGTGAGAGTGCGGCCTGGAACAATGATTTCTCCCGCAACCGCACTAGGATACTGAATGATGAGTCACATCTAAGTTCCGAACGCGAAGAGTGTTTCCGCACCTCCATGGAAAGCGTTTTTCGGGGCGTTAGGCTTCAGCAGGGCTTAAGCCTGGAGCCGCGCGATATTGAAACATCTTTTTCCAACACCCAGCCTTCACAGCCTGCCGACAAAGTCCTTTTCTGGATACGCCACGGTTGGGCCGAAGACCGGAAAACAGTATTGGACGACGCCAGGAGGGCCGGGCAAAGCAACCCAATGCTCTACGTGTTCCTGCCTCGTGAGCGCCATGATGAATTTAAACAGGCAATAGCCACTATGCTAGCCGCTAAAGACACTATTGAACACCATGGCGTACCATCAACGGCTGAAGCTATTCAGGCCAAAAACGCCATACAAACGCATTATGAAACTGCAAAGCAAAAGGTTCAAGAATGTGTATCTGAAATCCTTGAGAAAGCGGAAGTCCTTTTAGGCGGGGGGAGTAACGCCAATGGTGTGCAACTCATTGACAAATTAAAGGACGCTGGCAATAATGCTGTTATTCGCATGTACCCTAAGTTTTCTGACGCAGATAACCCTGGCTGGGCTAATGTGCATAAAAAGGCCAAGGTTGGCGATAATGGGGCACTAGGCGCCATTAATTACGCCGGGAACCCGACCGACCATCCTGTTTGCAAACAAATTTACGCTTCTATTGGCTCCGGCAAAAAAGGCAAAGAGGTAAGAGAGCTGTTTACCACCACCCCTTATGGCTGGCAGCAGGATGCTATTGATGCAGCGCTGACGGTTTTAACCTTAAGTGGCAATCTTAAAGCCGTAAGTAATGGCCAGCCGATGAAGGTGGCTGATTTGGATCACACTAAAATATCCAATATTGTTTTTTCAGTGGCCGTCCCGGCCCTCAGCACGACTCAAAAGGTAGAGCTACGTGCCCTTTTTCAGAAATTGGACGTAAAGACAAATTCAGGTAATGAGTCCAGTTCTGCTGGAACTTTTCTCGAAAGGTTAAGAGAGTTGGCAGATACTTCCGGCGGCTCAGCCCCGCGGCCGGAGACCCCCGACGCAGCAATTATCGGAGAGCTCCAGTCAAAGAGCGACAATGAGCAGCTTTTATGCATCCATCAGCAAAAGGCTGACATTGAGAAGAAGATAAAAGACTGGAAAGATTTGGCTCATAAGATAAGCCTTCGTTTCCCAAAATGGGAGAAACTAAATCTTCTCTGCAATCTTGCTGCGGACTTGCAAGACTCGAAAGATGTTTGCACGGCACTTGGGGCTATTGAATCAGGGCGTTCTTTGCTTGTAGATCCCGACCCCATCCCGCCGCTCATGCAAAAGCTTGTAAATGCTGCGCGCCATGCCATAAACGAGGTGCATACAAAGCTTGGCACTGAGCATACGGAAGAGACCTCCCGCCTTGAAAAGAATGAAATATGGAAGAAGCTTTCTCAGCCGCAGAGGGACCAGATATTTGCGGCCAATGGTTTGGCGGCGCCAACTGCGCTAAAAGTATCAACCGAGGACGAGGTTATAGCGACCCTCCAATCCGCCTCGCTTGAGAACCGGCGCACTTTAATTCAGGCCTTGCCTCAGAAATTCCGTTCTGCCTTGGAAGAAGCATCAAAACTACTTGAGCCTAAAGCCTCCACTGTTAAACTTCCCTTTGCCACGGTACGCAATGCTGAAGAGCTGGATAAATGGATAGGGGATGTGAAAAAGACTGTTAACGACAAACTTAAGGACGGGCCAGTAATATTAGGCTAAACCATGTTTTTATCTAAAGAACAGCGCAACCAACTCTCACGCATAGTCCTTGAGGCCCGCGACGTTGCGGAGCAGGCCGCTACCAAGGCGCTTTGTTCTATTGGCGTACATGAGCCGGATGCTTACGGCCATTTATCCGAGGAGCAGCGCATTTTAAGGCGCGCGCTCCGTGCCCAGGCCCGCCAATTAGGCGACACTGAGGACGTTTCCAAACGCGGCCGTTACCATATAAAGAAGCTTTCAGAGAAATGCGCCTATGACCATTGGCATAGGATGCTTTTTGCCCGCATCCTTGCCGAGAATAATCTGCTTATACACCCTGACAATGGCGCCAATGTGACCATGGAGGAGTGCCGGGAGCTGGCCGACGAGGGACTGGGGAAGAACGCCTGGGACGTTGCGCAACGCTTTGCCGCGCAGATATTACCGCAGGTGTTCCGCCCAGAGGACCCCGCAGGGAAAATAGCTTTCGCCCCGGAAGATCAAAAGAATCTAGAAGACCTTGTGCAATCTTTGCCGGCTGACACATTCAAAGCCGACGATACTTTGGGCTGGATGTACCAATTTTGGCAGGCAAAGAAAAAAGACCAGGTAAACGACACCGGCACAAAAATTGGGGCGGATGAACTACCCGCAGTAACTCAGCTTTTCACCGAAGACTATATGGTGCTTTTTCTTCTGCATAATAGTCTCGGCGCCTGGTGGCTTGGGAAATTTGATTTAGAGAAAAAGCCTAGGCCGTCCAAAGAAGAAATACAAAAACGCTTCCCATATCTCCGCCTGAAGGAAGACGGGGTCCCAGCGGCTGGATGCTTTGAGGGTTGGCCCAGACACGCAAAAGAAATCAAGTTTCTAGACCCCTGCATGGGCAGCGGACACTTCCTCGTAGCAGCACTGCCAATACTTGTCCGCTTCCGGATGGAAGAAGAAGGGTTTTCCGAAGCAGATGCCTGCTCCGCAGTGCTTGGCGAAAATATTTTTGGGCTTGAATTAGATCCACGTTGCACGCAGATAGGGGCCTTTGCCGTAGCTGTCAAAGCCTGGAAGCTAGGAGGCTACCGCACGTTGCCGCAGCTTAACATTGCGTGTTCCGGCCTTGGTCTTAATGCTGCAAAAGAATCCTGGCTCAAATTGGCTGAGGGGGAAAACAAATACAGGTTTGGGATGGGCCAACTTTATGACCTTTTCCAGAAAGCCCCTATTTTGGGCAGTCTTATTGATCCTAAAAATATTGAGTTGGGCTTTGCTGTTTTTCAAGAATTGCAACCGATATTAGACAAAGCTCTAAAGCGAGAAGAAGCGCGGCATGATGAAAATGCAACAGAAATGGCAGTTGTAGCTAAAGGCATTGCGCAAGCAGCAGCAATACTTGCGGGCAAATACACATTAGTAGCCACAAATGTTCCATATTTAGGGCGTAGTAATCAGAATGAAGAATTAAGAGATTTTTCCACAAAATACTATCCGGACTCTAAAGCTGATCTTGCAACTTGCTTTATTGATAGAGCACTAGAGTTTTGTGGTGATAACTCTAGTATCGCCCTCGTTACGCCTCAGAACTGGCTTTTCCTTGGTGCCTACGCCAAGTTGCGTGTACGCCTTCTCAATTCAGAATCCTGGAATTTCTTGGCAAAATTAGGAGCACACGCTTTTGAAACTATTGGGGGAGAAGTTGTGAATGTCTCATTGTTTTCAGTGACTAAGAATAACCCCAACGATACACATGATTTTTTCTGCTTAGATGTTTCTGATTGTAAAACGGTCGAAGAAAAGAAAAAAACACTTTTAGAAAAGAATCTTTTCATAGACAGGCAGGCGCAGCAATTAGGCAATCCTGACGCAAGAATTGTATGTGAGCGTATTAAAACTGATGAACTTTTAAGCATGCATGCTAATAGCCTATGGGGCCTGAGAACTGCTGATAATTTACAATTCCTGCGGAAATTTTGGGAACTTCCAGTCATTCATAGCGATTGGATATTTTTTCAAGGTTCAGTCGATTTATCTAGACATTATGGTGGCAGAGAAGATGTTCTCCTTTGGGAAAATGGGGTTGGACGATTAAATCATTACTCGGAAATTGGTCTTGCAAGTTTGCAAGGCCAAGGGGTATGGGGAAAACGGGGAATTGCCGTAAGCCTTATGGGCAAGTTGCCAGCAACGATTTACACCGGGGAGGCTTTTGCCAATTCCGTTGCAGTAGTATGGCCAAAAACGCCTGATGAATTATTGGCCTTTTGGGCATTTTGTTCATCAGACGAGTACTCAAAATTAGTTAGGCAGATTGACAGCAAGATGCTCGTAACGAATCAAACATTACTTAAAGTTGGATTTAATGCGGGATATTGGAAAAAGATTGCCTCGGAAAAGTATCCCAATGGTCTTCCTAAGCCACACTCAAGTGACCCGACCCAATGGCTTTTTAATGGCCATCCCAAAGACTCATATAGCCCGCTACACGTCGCTGTTGCCAGACTTTTAGGTTACAAATGGCCGCGCCAGACAGGCTCAGAGTTCCTCGACTGCATAAAACTAAATTCTGATAGTTTGGAACAATATGCAGATGACGATGGAATCGTCTGCATTTCAGCTATTAAGGGAGAGCCACCGGCAGAAGAACGTCTTCGCGCATTATTAGCTGCTGCTTATGGTAAAGATTGGGGACCTGAGAAACAGGCAGAATTATTAGCCCAAGTAGATTATGCTGAAAGCACGCTCGAAGATTGGTTACGCAACGGTTTTTTTGCACAGCACTGCAAATTATTTATTCAAAGGCCTTTTATCTGGCATGTATGGGATGGACGTAAAGATGGTTTTAGCGCTTTAGTTCATTATCATCGGTTGGATAAACCCACTTTAGAGAAACTTGCATTCACGTATCTAGGTGATTGGATTTCCCGTCAGAAAGCCGCAGTAGCGGCCAATCAAGAAGGTAGTGACGCGCGCCTGCAAGCGGCAAAAGAGCTACAAGACAAGCTCCGCCAAATAATAGATGGTGAAAGCCCTTATGACATTTTTGTTCGGTGGAAACCCCTTGCGCAGCAGCCTAACGGTTGGGATCCGGACTTAAATGATGGTGTTCGTATGAATATTCGACCTTTTGTAGCCGCCGCGGTTCTACGCAAAGATCCTAAAATAAATTGGAGACTGGACCGCGGCACTGATGCCAAAACTGCCCCGTGGGTCCATAAATTCAATGGCGAGCGCATAAATGACTATCATTTAACCCTCGCTGAAAAGAAAAAAGCCGCTGTCCCTAAATAGCACCGGATGATATGGCAAAAAAGAACACAACTATCCTTGATAAACTTTCCGAAAGCCTGAAAGACATAGCTATTGCTACGCCGGGGGACCAGGAAAAGCCCTGCGCTGTTTTGTGGACTGATCCGGACAAACAATGGGAATCCTCTTTGGATTGCCTAAAAAAAAGCATCCCCGAACTTTTTGTTCTAGGAAAAGACTACTCGCCTGAAAATAAAACCGGCCCTGCAATATGGCTTAGATGTATCGAAGGCCGCACTATCGATCCTAAACTAGAGAAAAACAAAACTCCGATTTTCTACTTGCCGGGGTATAGCAAGTTTGATTTACAGGATTTAAAGAACTGCCCAGCTGAACTTCAACCCATAGCGGAAATGCAATTCCGCGGCGCAATATGGCTGCACCCTAACGGCAAAGACTGGACCCCGATGGGCTTTCTTGTTTCGGACCATGGCGGTTTGGGCCTGGACGTTGCAAAAGACGAGGCTACAGCTATTGCCTTAAAAAACGCACTTGCTGAAGTTTTAAGTGAACCGGTTTCAGATTTACATGGGAAACGGCTTGATGCAGATTACTTCAATGGCTTGCTTGCCCCTGACCTTATAAAACAAATCCTGGCCTGGCTGGATTCGCCGCAAAAAACGAAGGCGGCAAAAGATGCCCGTGCATGGCAGGCATTCTGTGAGCAGTGCAAAAAAGAATATGGCTTTCATCCGGATAAGGACGGGGAACTCCACGCGGCCGAGCTGCTTGGTAAGCGTGAAGATGGTTGGGTAGAGGTCTGGAAAAGATTTTGCGATGCCCCTGCAAAATATCCTGGGATAGAAGACCTTTTAGATAAAGCATCCCCGGCGAAGAAGGGGATTATGCTTGAACTCCCCGAGGGCTCCTGGCCGAGCGCGAATAAAACCGATGAGAAGCACTTACAAGATGGGTTGAAAGCTCTTAAGAATTTGCCTCATGATAAAGCGGCAGAAGAGATATTAGCTTTAGAGAAAACGAATGCTAAGAGGCGCGATTGGGTTTGGGCTCACTTGGGGAAGGCGCCTCTTGCCCAGGCGTTAAGAAGCCTCTGCATACTAGCTGAAGCCGCCAGAAAACCGCTCTCTGCACCCTCGGCGGCTGAAATAGCTGAACTTTATACTGAGTCGGGCTGGGAAGTGGATTCCGCAGCCATTACAGCTCTTTCTGCCGTTTCTGCACCGGAAGACGTGAAAGCGGTATGTATTGCTGTGCGCTCTGTTTATTTAAACTGGCTTGAGGAGTCTGCCCGCAATCTACAGCGCTTTGCGAACAGTGCCCCTGCAAGTGTAACGCCCGAAGATACGCCGATAGAATGTAAAGATGGGCGCGTGATCTTGTTTGCCGACGGCCTCCGCATGGACGTGGCTCGGCGTTTAGAGAAAAGGTTGAAAGAGGAAGGCTTAACCATCCAGTTTGATTGGGACTGGTCGCCTTTCCCAAGCATTACCGCTACTGCTAAATATTTTGTTTCTCCTGTAAAAGACAAAGTTAAAGCGGCTGCAACCTCCGAAGATTTCGGGCTGTTGGCGGCGGATAGCAATAAGCCGGTAACCAAAGACAGGTTTGTCGGGCTCATGAATGATGCCGGAGTCGGCCCAATTTATAACGCCGGGAATTCTATCTCCGAGAAGACAGGCTGGTTTGAAACTGGCACTATTGATGAACATGGCCATAACGACGGCTGGAAACTGAGCAAGTCCATTGAAGAAGAGGTTTCCGCAATAGTCGCACACATCAAAACCCTGCTGTCAAAAGGCTGGAAAGAAGTTTTAATTGTTACCGACCATGGCTGGCTTATGATGCCTGGCGGCTTGCCTAAGATTTCCCTGCCGGCTTTCCTTACGGAAAACCGCTGGGGCCGCTGCGCTGCCATTAAGGACGGGGCGAATGTGGAAATGCCTACCCTGCCGTGGCATTGGGACAACCGGGTAAGGGTTGCCTACCCTCCGGGCGTAGGTTGTTTTAAAGCCGGGCTAGAGTATGCCCACGGCGGCGTATCGCCCCAGGAAATGGTTGTGCCGCGGATTTTAATTACGGCCGGGGCCGGAACCGCAGCAGAATCACGGATTGCTTCATTGAAATGGGTTGGCTTACGCGGGAAAATGACTGTTGAAGGTATGTCCGCTGGACTAACTTTAGACATACGCCAACGCCCTGCCGATCCATCAACCAGTTTGATAGAGGGGGGAACTGCAAAACCCATCGGGGCGGACGGCACCGTTTCCATTTTTATCAGCGACGATAGAAATAACGGGATTGCGGCTATTGCTGTGCTTATTTCATCCAACGGCGCCGTTATTCATTCATTGCCGACAGTAATAGGAGAAACCAAATGAGTTTCCAGCTAGACGACCTTGATAATATTTCCGCCAAAGCCTTTGAAGGCGTGGTTGTACGCAAAGACCTGATACGGAAATTTAAGGGCCAATATCCTGTGCCCACCTATGTGGCTGAATTTTTACTTGGCCGCTACTGCGCGTCCACCGACGACGCGGAAATACAGGAAGGCTTAAAGATAGTTGAAAGGCAGCTTGGTGAGAAAACAGCGCGAGCCGGAGAGCAGGAACTATTTAAAGCTAGGGCAAAGGAAAAGGGTTCCGTGCGGCTAATAGACATTATTACCGCCAGGCTGGATACCGAAACTGATTCTTTTGTGGCCCAGCTCCCCAGCCTTCAGCTAAAGGAAGTCCGCATTGCCGCCGCGCTCGTCCACGCTAATGAGCGCATGCTTACCGGCGGTTTTTACGCCGAAGTAGAGCTTTCGTATGACCCGGAAATAGCCCATGAGCAGGATGGCCGTGCCTTCGGCATCACTGATCTGCGCGAGATACAGATCTCCAAGCGCGACGTACTTACTGGCTTATTCCGTGGCCGTGAGATGTTCAGCCTGGACGAATGGAAGAAATTTTTAATACGCAGCACCGGCATGGAGCCGACTAAACTTTCAGAAAGGGCAATAGATGCAATGCTGCTTAGGATGGTTCCGTTTGTAGAGCCCAACTACAACATGGTTGAGCTGGGCCCCCGCGGCACCGGGAAGAGCCACTTATACCAGCAGGTTTCGCCTTATTCACACCTTGTGTCCGGAGGTAAAGCGACTGTCGCCCGCATGTTTGTAAACAACTCAAACGGCCAGCGCGGCCTTGTTTGCCAGTACGATGTTGTCTGCTTTGACGAAATTGCCGGTGTTTCCTTCGACCAGAAAGATGGCGTAAACATCATGAAGGGCTACATGGAGTCCGGCGAATTCAGCCGCGGTAAAGAAAGTATACGCGGTTTCGGCAGTATAGTCATGGTGGGTAATTTTGAAGTGGATGTTCAACACCAGCAGCGCATCGGGCACTTGTTCGGGCCAATGCCGGACGATATGCGCGATGATACAGCTTTCATGGACCGCATACATTCGTATATGCCGGGCTGGGATATTCCTAAAGTAAGCCGGGATATCTTAACTGATCATTTCGGATTGGTAAGCGATTTCCTTTCAGAATGCTGGAACCAACTCAGGAAGCAGCCGCGCTACGCCGCTTTGCAGGGCCGTGTTCACTTCGGGCCAGCCTTAAGCGGCAGAGACACAACCGCAGTGCAAAAGACTGTCAGTGGCCTTTTAAAGCTTATTTATCCTAATCCGGAAACCCCTATCCCCGACGAGGCGCTAGAATGGGCGGTAAGGCTGGCGCTTGAATGCCGCAGGCGTGTAAAAGAACAGCAGAAGCGGATTGGTTCCGCTGAATTTAGGAATACACATTTCAGCTACCAGCTAGGCGCTGAAGGTGTAGAAAAGTTTGTCTCCACCCCGGAGTTATGCAGTGAGGACAGCATAGGCACCGACCCGCTGCCTCCCGGCCAGGTTTGGGCCATATCGCCCGGCGGCCAGGATGAGAACGGCGGTTTATATCGTATAGACGTTAACGAGGGCCCCGGTTCCGGTGTAAAAGTATTAAACCAGCCCACCCCGCCGCCATTCCGTGAAAGTGTGCGCTGTGCGGAGCAGAATCTCTATTCCAGGGCCAAATTGTTGGTTGGCGACAGGGACCCGCGGGCACATGAGTTCTCAATACAGCTTAGGGCCTTTGACGCATCAAAAAGCGGCGCAGGCGTAGGCATGGGCGTTTTAATGGCCCTTTCCTCAGGTCTCTTGCAGAAAAGCCTCCGCGGCGGGATGATAATAGTTGGCAGTTTGAACCTGGGCGGTTCTATTGACCCGGTATACAATGCCGTCAATCTCATAGAAATTGCCATAGAGAAAGGTGCAACAAGCGTCCTTATGCCTGTAAGCGCAAGAAAGCAGCTCAATGACTTGCCTGACGACCTGGCAACAAAAGTGACAGTGCTTTATTATTCCGACGCTAAGGATGCACTCTTAAAGGCATTAGGGGAATAGCCATGCCTGCAATGACAAAAGACGAGTTTGATGCGTACCTGAAAAGCGGGAAAACCACACCTGTTTGGACCAAAACAGGAAGTTGGAGTCAGTTCAAGGTACATGCGAAAAAAATAGAGGAGGCTACTGCGTATCTTCAGGAATGTCAGGGCACAAGTCCATCGGGTCAGCGCAAATGGACGCCGCTTTACCGTGGGCACAGAAATTCCTCATGGAAGGTTCAAAGCACATTTGACCGGACCGATAATAAGTTAACGCTGTCAGAGTATCACGATTTGGTCCTGAAAGCCCAGCAGGAATATAAGCAGCTACTTAGAGCTGCAACCTTAGACGCCAAAGAAATAGACAATTATCCCTACGACAATTCCAGTGCGCTTAAAATTTCAAAAATACTTGCAGACTCCAATGAAATCAACATTCTCCCAGAAGAGCTTAGATTTTGGGTGTTTCTGCGTCATTATGGTTTCCCGTCTCCACTCTTAGATTGGACCAAAGACTATCAAGTTGCAGCCTTTTTCGCGTTTCAGAACAAATCCGACGAAGAATTTATTTCGATTCATACGATGATCCCGGCACTATGTGGCTCTACGGGTGCCAACCTAATCACTATCAACGACTCCTCAATGCAGACTGATGCAGCAGCGAGCTTAAAGCCGCTTATCAGACGCCATGCCGAACAGAAATCTGTCTATACCCTGTTTTACAAAGAACGCTCAGATGGCCGCGGCAGCAAGCCACAAAGTTTTGAAAAACACGAGGATATGTTTAAAGAAAATTCCGCCCATGGTGGTTCGTGGGGCCTATACTTCAAATTCAACATACTGGCCTCAGAAAGGGAACGTGTACTAAAAGAACTCGACCAGATAGGCATCAATTCGGCAAAGATTTTAGCCAATACCGATGCCCGGCTAGAAACAATCCAAAATCGATTATTCTTATTCTGATGTATTTAAGGGGAATCAAACTGTATGGCACTATTTAAAATAGATGGGGCGACCGTCAAAAAGATTATCTCAAAGGATTTAGACCTAGAAAAGAGTCTTCAGAAGCTTTTCGAACAGAACTTGGACGAGATTTTAAACATAGTATTTATTGCGCACGAACATCCCACCAGTTTCGGTGGGAGAATAGATACCCTCGGCATAGACCGGAACGGTTCCCCGTGTATTATTGAATACAAGAAAAGCCAGAACGACAACGTCATCAACCAGGGCCTTTCTTATCTTAAATGGCTGTTAGATCATAAAGATGCTTTTGGAGTTTTATGCCAAGTCCGGAAAGTTAATATTGAAATAGATTGGGATTCGCCACGTGTCATCTGCATTGCCGAAAGTTACAGCAAGTTTGACCTCGACACTGCCGACATACTGCCAATAAATATTGAATTATTACGGTACAGGCTTTACGATGACAATATTCTTTTTCTTGACCCTGAAAACTATCAGAAAGTAAATGTCCTGTCCAGTTCAATCTGAGATATTTTCTTGCTTAGATCTGTTGACAATTCTAGCATCTTCCGGTACTTCTTCCCACTCCTCCAATAACGTCCACTTCAATAACAGCTGTCTTACCGCTTTCCGGTGGATACGGCGGTTTTCTGCCCAGCCGTTCCAGCCCAACTGACATTTTATGTCCTCTAGGTTTAGTGCTAGCCACTCCCGGTCCATTTCTTCAGTCGCACCGTCGCCATTTAAATAAACCTCGGCTGATTTACGATAACCGAGGACCGCACGCGGTTTTACATAGTTCAATATCAGCATCCCTTCGTCTACTTCCCGCCGCAACTCCTCCCGGCTTATCTCCCGGCCCTCCAGCGTCAGTAACCAGTTCTCGATCTCCTGGTTATCACGCTCGGTCCGCCCGTTTACCCAGGGCGCATGGGGCGGGATCGGGTACGGGATTATCTTGTGCTTTGCCAGAAAGTCCTGGAACATCTGGCTCTTAAACGCGCCGCCATTGTCAAACTTCCAGACCAACGGCGCCCGTCCCATGGATCCCACTATTCCTTCCGCGTGCTTTACCAACTCTTCGGCACTCTCCGAATCCACTATATCCCACCCCAGTTTATATATCGACATCTCGTCGAGCGTTTTAAGAAGCTTTCCGCCGGGGATCGCAAGAAAATCCGAGGACCACATTACATCCCGGTAATTGATATGCGTCCGGCCATTATGCGGGCGTTCGGTCTTCTTCGGCCTCGGCCCGCGTGCAGCACGAACTATCTTCGCCACACTATTATGGCCGATGCCGATCACATGCGCGATAGAACGCACATCCCAGGTCGACCGGTATCGCCGGTCCAGCTCTATAACGCGCTGTTTTACTGCCTCGGATATTTTCATCACTTTCTTCCTGCCCTCGCTACACTTCCCGCTTACCCACCGCCAATGAGTGCCGGTACTTATTCCCCAGCATTCAGCAAAAACCCCGGCACGGGTCCCAGCGGCTTTCTCTTTTAGCCATTCGGTAAAGTATAGCCCGCGGGTTTCCTTGGACGCATATCTTTTTTTTTAACGTCTGCTTTGGGGAACGGCCCCCAGGCATTACGCCGGATTATGCGCTGCGCAGTTTTCACCACCAGCTTCAGGTAATTGCGCTCCTTGCGTAACTTCGCCAGCTCCGTTCCCTGCCGATTCACTTGCGCCTCGAGCTTCTGTAACTGCTTCTCCGGGAACGGTGACAGGGTTTTCGGCCCTGGAAGCTTGGCTTCCAACACACGCAGCGCCGCCGCCTGCACCAGCTTCATCCACCGGTAAAACAGCTCCCGCGATACTCCCGCCTGTTTGCACAGGTGTTCCACCGTCTGCTGGCGCCCTATCCCCAACAGGATCAGCTCCAGCCGCTCCTGCGGACTCGATAATTTTGTCTGCTTCCCCATGTTCTTTCTCCTCCGTCGCCGTGACCGGCGCGCTTAGTGTTACTTCCGCGTCTTTGGCCACCAGCCGCAATTCTCTCCCGCCGATATTTCCTACAAGGTACGTCGGCGGCGTATAGCCTGCTGCTGTCGGCATGGCTTCCTGTACCGCCGCCGTATTCCCGGCGATTATCTGCTTCACCTGACCAGCCACGCCGTAGTACCGGTCTGACGGGATCAGATTCCCTATTCCCTGGTGCGGACGCTTGAAGTTGTAATACTCTATGTATTCTCCTATTTTCGCCTCGGCTTCTTCAAACGTCGCCAGCGGCACCTTCGTCAGGCACTCCTGATACAGATTCCGCCAGAACGACTCGATCTTGCCGCACGTCTGCGGATGATACGGCCGACTACGGATATGCCGTATCCCCAGCTTCGTCAGCATCGTGGTGAATTTACTCTTACCGCGCCAGGTGTGATACTGCCGCCCGTTATCGCTCAGCACTTCCTTTGGCATTCCGCGCTTCTCAATAGCCGCCCGGAACACTTCCTGCACGTTGTCACCCTTCTGGAACCGGTATAGCCCCCAGCCCACCATGAACCGGCTGTTATCGTCCATGAATCCGATCAGGTATACCCGGTACTGCCCTTTCAGCATGAACGTCATAATGTCCGTCTGCCAGAGGTCATTGGGACAGGCGCGCTCGAAGCTTTTTACTTTTACCGGCTTGTTACGACGCTTCAGCTTTACTTCCTGCGGCTCCACGCCGTTGCGCCGCAGCAGTTTTCTTACCGTTTCCCGTGCCATCTTCAGGAAACCGTGCCGGTACAATGTCCCCTGCACCTTTCCTATGCCGGCTTCTGGCTCCGCCTTTACTATTTCTTTGACTATTTGCTCCGCCGCCGTTACTTTGGGACTGAACTGCCGCGTTCTGCCCCTGGGCCCGGCTTCCAGCCCGGCTATCCCGTTGCGCTCATAGGCACATGTCCATTTTGAAACCATGGTCGGATGCACGCCGTACATCTTTCCCACATCGCTCAGGGAAAGGCCCTGCTGCCGGGTCTGGACTATTTCCAGCTTCCCGGCTACGCCTAATGTACCTTTTTTCGTTTTCATTCTTGTCCTCCTGACTTGATTTCCGGAGGCCAGAATGTCAACAGATCTAGGTTACAGAATATCTCTTAATTATACAGGACGGGATATTGTATCTGAAGGTTGGTTTGAAGAAAACGAAATAATAACTTTTAAGTGAAGAGGCCCATACGCAACCCTCAGCTTTCTAGAAAATTTGTTTTTATAAAATCACAAAGAACCGCTAGGGGAACAAATACACAATGGTCAATCAAGTTTAGGATTTCTAACGGCATTGGAATAGCCGATAGCGGAGTTTTTCACAAGGAATTGATTTATGGAAAAGAAAATAATCGCATTGCGGGGTAAAGCAAATGTTGGTAAAACCTCCACGCTAAAAAAAGCGTATGAAATATTAAAAAATAATTACACGATCGAAAATGTTTTTAAAAGAATAGATGCGGAAATAAAAGTTATTGTGATAATCAAAGGGGTTAAAATTGGGATTGAAAGCCAAGGTGATCCTGGATACAGGTTGAAAGAAAGCCTTAAAGAATTTGCAGAAAAGGAATGCGTAATCATTATTTGTGCCACAAGAACTAGAGGACAAACTGTTAAAGCAGTTGAAGAACAAAAACCGATCTATAAAGTAATCAGGAAAGAACAGAAAGAAAATAAATTAGCGCAGGCGGCAACAAACGATGCAATGGCGAAGAAAATCATTCAAGAGATAGAAAAGGCATGGTCTTAGCCCATGCGCTGACCTGGATTATTTCCACCAGAGAGGGGAAACTGCGGTAAGGTAGTTCCTTAACTGGTGGCCATAATCCCCGAA